>Ga0062382_10000146_pt1 | contig 15344 bp, 16 predicted proteins | sample DOMMetBare2Fresh_FD_59507 | JGI IMG/M metagenome (GOLD analysis project Ga0062382, IMG submission 59507) | Wetland sediment microbial communities from St. Louis River estuary, USA, under dissolved organic matter induced mercury methylation -... | ecosystem: Environmental > Aquatic > Freshwater... | reverse complement strand
ACTCAATGCAACGCATCAGTAAAAAAGTGGGCTCAAAAATGGAACATCGCATTGTTCCAAGTTTAAGAGATGTAAAAGAGCATAAACTTGTAAAAATCGCAGAAGATATTAAAAGTGCTGAACTCAATGAAAATGCGTCTAAACTTCTTGCTATTTTAGAAGATGAGATGGATATGTCTCAAATCGCGCTTAAACTTCTCTCAAACCTATTGAAAGAAAACACACCTGTTGGTCCAGATAAAATCGGTCTTGATAAAAAGACATTGGAAAATGTTGTTAAAAACATCGAAGAGCGTGAAAATAGCCGTGGAGGACGCGGTGGTTATAGAGGAAGCCGTGATGGCGGACGTGGCGGATACAGAGGTAACTCTGGTGGTTCACGTGATGGTGGCGGATACCGTGGAAGCCGTGATGGCGGTTCACGTGACAGCGGTGGATACAAAGGCACAAGCTCACGCGATAGTGGAGCAAGCAGAGACTCACGTCCTCCAAGAGGTGATGGTGTACCTAGAAGTGACAGAGGCGAAAGCCGTAATCCTTTTGCAAAAGAGGGTGGTAGATCTTCAGGTTCACGTGACGGTGGCGGATACAAAGGCAACCGTGATAGCGGTGATAGCAGACCACCACGCGCACCAAGAGGCGACAAACCAAGTGGCGCACCACGTAGTGATCGTGCTCCTAAATCTGCTCCAAGAAACGCTTACAAAAAAGACTAATTTACTAAGATGGTGTGAGAAATCACACCATCTTGCTTCTTTTATTTAACTACGCCCTATCTAACGCTAATTTAAGACCTAAAATTCCCAATACACTTCCTGCGATTCTATCGATGTATTTCTTCGTGCGCAAGTAAATCTTTTGCGCTTTTTGCGTCGATAAAAGTCCGACAACACACGAGTACCACGATGCATCAATGATAAAAGCGATGAGGCAAATGAACAGCGTTCCAAAAGGCGGTACCTCTTTTGGAAGCAGCGCGGCAAAGATACTTCCAATGATGATAGCTGTTTTTGGATTGCTCATCTGTGTAGCAAAACCAAATAAAACAGCTTTGAAAAAACTCTTTGGTTTTTGCTCCAAACTAAGCGTGGTTTCTAAAGGTGTATTGGCGTATTTCCACATTTTATAGGCTAAATAGACAAGGTACATTCCTCCTGCTATTTTTAAAGCACCGTACAAGAAAGGCACGGTTTCTAAAATGGCATAGAGCCCAAAAATGGCTAAAAGAGAAAATACAACAGCTCCTAGTCCCAAACCAATCGCCACGCCAAATCCTTCTTTGCGAGACTTTGAAACAGCCGTTTTTGCAATCAAAATAAAACTAGGTCCTGGACTTATCGTCCCTAACATAAATACCGTCGCAATGCCTAAAAGAAAAGCATATTCGCCCATGATTTGCCTTTATATGTAAAAAATTTCAACCAAAATTTTGACTCATGAAAGTTTAGCATGCAAATGTGTACAAGGACTTAAGAGAGGTTGTTTAAATCATTTTTTAATAATCTTGCATGCAAAGTAAAGAACAAATAGCCTACTCTTTCAAATGCTTACGCGAAACCATCACGCCTTCATACCCCGTCGTTTTGACTGCATCTAAATAGACTTTATCGTCAATACCATCTTTAGCGACGACTACCGCTAGTTTTGTCTCAAGTGTCACTTTAGCACTTTCCACACCTTCAACGTTTTTTAGGGCTTTCTTTACAGCAGTTGTGCATAAAGGACAGTGCATCTCAGCCACCTTAATGATGACTTCATCTTTGGCAAAGAGCATCAGCGGTAACAGCAAGAACAACCACGTTTTCATTCATCATTTCCTATAAAAAGATTTGCCATTTCAGGATAGAGCAAAATCACTAAAATAATGCCTAAAATAGTGGAGTAAAACCACACAATGCGCTTTTTCTTTTGAAGATCACATGCGAATGTATGGTGTGCATAACTGCGCCATGAAAGCCACAAAACAAAGAGTGATAAAAGAGAAAGCGGTATACGAAATGGGGTAAGAGCTTCTAAAAAGCTAAGCATTCCAAAAGAGATTCCAAAAAGTAAAAACAGCAACGGAGGCAGACAACATGCCGTTGCAGCAAGGGCTGAAAGGAGTGCTGTTAAAACGCCTAGAATCTCTTTTTTCATTTAGAGTTTTTCTTGTGAAACGAAACTATAACTAAATGCTGCTGGAGCATAGTAGTCTAATACTTCATCTTCCACTTCTGCGTATGGGTACCCAAACATATTGAGTGGTTTTTGAGCAGGTGTTGGAGCAAGAACAAAATCACGCGCCATGTTATAACCCATCCAGTTCATCTCCCAGTTACCAAAGAAATAGTCACGTACTTCTTTCACCAGTGGATCATTCAACGTCATTTTTTCAGTCAAAATGACTTTTGCCACATCCGCAGGATCGCATGGGATCCAGCCAGCACCATCAAGATAAAACTCTGCCCTACAATGTTCCGCTCCTGTAATTTTAGCCAAGCCCTTCTCATCGCTGCTACCGCATGCTTTTGAGTAACGTGAACTTCCTAATCGAATACCGAAAATCTCACGTGCAGGAACACCCGCACTTCTTAGAAGTGCAACAAAAACCGAACTGATGTCCGTGCATTTTCCACCCATGATATTTTGTTCTATCGCCTTGCCTGCATCGCCTAAACCACAACCCACAACCGCATTGTCGCGGTACATGTTTTCAGTCACCCATGCATAAATTGCTTTGGCTTTTTCAAGAGGTGTTTTTGCGTTCTCTGTAATTTTAAGTGCTAATTCTTTCACTTTACCACTTGTTGGGATGTGTGCTGTTGGCTTGAGATAATGTAGAACATCTTTAGGGTATTTGGTTGACGCAGTTGCTTTGCTAAGATCAGAGTTACGTTCATACGTTGTAATCGTATACGTGACTTCTAAAATCTTTTCACCACCATTTTTCCACTCAGCATAAAGTGTACGTGCTTTATATCTATTTTTATCGGTGACATAAGCATTGGTTGCGTTAGAGTTAAATTTAAAATCACTCACTTTCTGGTAGCTGCTTTCTAAAGGAAGAGGAACCCACAGTTTTGTGAAACCATTTTTATTTTCATGTTTGAGGTTATAACTGTTTTTGACGAAAAAAATACGTGTTTTTGACTTTGGCTCACTTGCCTCCAAAATCGAAACTTGAGGAAGAATAACGGAGCTTGCACCTAGTGCTACACACCCTTTGATAAACGCTCTTCTTTGCATAAGAAATCCTTACTGATAATATAGCACGAAGAGGTGAAAAACATAAAAGCAGGTAAATAAAGAAGTTGTTACGATTATGTTTGTCTAAGCCTTAGACGTCGTGCATTAAGAGGATTGTACAGTGGATTTGCTTAAAAAATTCTCTAAAAGCTCTTATAGTCAAATACCATAAGAGCTTTTATACGTTTACGCTATTGTAGAACTTTTAGCACTCTTCTTGTTCTTTTTCTTTGAAGCTAAAGTCTCTTTAGAAGACTTTGAAGGTGCTTTTTTAGCTGCAGTTTTTGTAGATGATTTGACGTTTTTATGAGCGGTTTTACTTGCTTTTGATTTTACATCTCTTTCACTATGCTTTTTTTTAGTTTGCGTTGTGTCACTTGAAACACTGCTTTGCGCAAACACGCCTGAAGTAAGCAGCGCTACGCCTGCTAGAACGATTAAGAAACGTTTGAACATCTCTTCTCCTTGATCAAAATAGAAGCGCATTGTACTGTTAAGTATCTAAAATGTTTCTAACATTTTTAATTCATCGCATTTAAGGGAGTTTTACAGTAAAGTTTTCTTCTGCTATTGCCGATATACGCGTTTCTAAAAGCAAAAAACTGTACACGATACATTTTTATATGAAAGAGTTTTTTTTAAGAATGCCTTTCATAAAAAGTGAACACTTTTTGCTTGTAGTTTTGAGAAGAATTTTTAAAAGGATTTAATATGCATTTTTTAGTTGTTGATGATAGCTCAACGATGCGCAGAATTTTGTGTAACACTTTAGGTACTATCGGGTATAGTGCGACTGAGGCAGAAGATGGACTTGATGCGCTTAAAAAGATCAAAGATCAAAAATTTGATGCCATCATGACAGACTGGAATATGCCTAAAATGAACGGATTGGAACTTGTAAGAAACATCCGAGCCATGGAAGAGTATAAACATATTCCTATCATCATGGTAACCACAGAAGGTGGTAAACGTGAAGTCATTACAGCCATCAAAGAAGGTGTCAATAACTATATCGTAAAGCCTTTCACAGCTTATGTTCTTCGTGAAAAGCTTAAAGACATTATCTAACGTGGAGAGTTTTTCTCCACCTCTTTTGGCCTAAAATGAATCGTAAAGTAGTTTTGTCCTTCTGTATGTAAATAACTGAGTTCAAACCCATGTTTTGCAACAATTGCATTGGCGATGTAAAGCCCAAGCCCCAAACCACTGCTTGCTCCTTCCATAGCTCTATTAAAAGCTCGTGAAAAATCGAGTCGCTCTTTAGGAATTTTTTCTCCATAACTACACACGCTAATACTATCTGCACACAAATCTACCTCAACCCTTTCAGTTGTATGTTTGAGCGCGTTATCCAGTAAATTTTTAATAGCTGTGGCAAAAAGCTCAAAATCAACATTGACTAATGGTGCCAGCTCTTGTGGTTGAATGTGAATACGTTTTGTATCGCTTACAAGGAGTAAATCCATCGCATGATCCAAGACATCGACCAAGCGATACTCTTTAGCCTCTAAAACCCATTCATTTGAACTCAGTTTTTCTACTTTTACCATCTCACCAAGCAGTGTTTCAAGTCGTTCAAATATACGCTCTAGTTGTGTTTGTTGTTTTACATTTTCAAGAGAATTTGAGAGAATTTTACCTTTCATAATAGGCGTTTTAAGTTCATGCAAAATGTTACGTAAAAAAAGTGTACGTGCTTCTTTAAGTAGATGAATTTTCTCCATAGCAAGATTGAATTCAGAGGCAATCTCACCCAGTTCATCTTCACTCTCCACACCAATAGCTTGAAATTTTTTCGTATCACCAAAAGTATGAATCGCTCGTTTAAGATGGCGAAGTCGTAAAAGTTTTCGCAAAACAATCCAAAAAAATAAAAACAAAAGTGTATTAATCACTCCTCCTAAAATCCACAAACGATAGGGAGAAAATTCTTCAATATTTTCAAGAATAGGTGGTTCATGCATCCTTTTCATGGGTAATGGAGGAGGAAATTCTTCATTGAACCCCAACGATGGTGGTGGTGGCGGTGGAGGAGGATGTGGAGGATCTCTGTGAACAAAATAAAGCTTTTTCTCATACATTACCATATCAGAAAATGGATCTTCTAAAAGCTTCTCCCCTTCTGTGAGTAACGTATGTTTATCTTTTGTACTGATACGAACACCTAATTTTGATAGTGTTGCCTCTTTCTCAGCATCATTATGAAATGCTACTTTCATAGCCATCATAAAACGTTGAAACGTAAAGAATTGTAAATCACTGATTTGTCTTTTATACTCGATAACAAGGGCGATATTGATAACAACCAATGTCAAAGCAAAGAAGCTTGAAATTAACGTAACAATGGAGATTTTACGCATTAACAAATTTATATCCCACCCCTCGAACAGAGAGAATAAAACAAGGTTTTTTGGGATCATCCCCTATTTTCTGGCGGATACGTCCCATAATAACATCAATACTTTTAAGGCTACTTTCGTATTTTATAGAGCCAATATTGAGTAAAAGTTCTTCCCTAGAAATGACAAAGCCTTCTTTTTTAAGCATATAGGAGACGATGTCATACTCTGCCATCGTGAGCTTTACTTCCTGCTTACCTCGTGTAATGACATGTCTCTCTTCATCATTTTTAAACGTTTGATACACAGGTTCATTAAAAGTTGCGCCTCTTCTTAAAATGGCGCGAAGTCTATATGCTAACTCTCTTGGGTCATACGGTTTTGGAAGAAAATCATCAGCGCCACGCTCAAACCCCATCACTTTATCACCCATATCAGAACGTGCGGAAGAGATAATAATCGGAAGAGAGGGAATGGACTCATGAACAATGCGGCAAATTTCTAAACCATCGATCTGTGGTAATGAGAGATCTAAAACTAGTGCATCAAAACTTTCACCTTGAAGCGCAGTTAAGCCCTCTAAAGGCGTAAACGCTAATATGGTTTCAATCTCCTCTTTTGCAAGAGAGTCTTGAAGCAATTGTGCGAGTTCAACGTCATCTTCGATCATTAAAATTTTAATCATGATTGATTATAGCGAAGGTAAAGTAAATGAAAAGTAACACAAAACCACGCTTTGCTTAGAGCGTGGTCTGATGCTTACGCACTAAAGCTAACAGAAGAGCCTAAAGATGTATTTTGTGTTGCGTAATTCGAGATAATTTGCGCTAAAAGCGCTTTCATCAACGAATCATTACTGCTTGCAGTTTCAGTGTTTGCAACACCCATACTATCAGCCCTTGTTGACTCTTTATACGCTTGTGCTTCCGCAGAAGTCACTTTACCATCACTGTTCGTATCGGCTGCATCAAAATTTTGTGACAATGATTCAAAAAGTGAAGCAAGATTGCTATCGGTTGATGAAACATCACTCGCCATTGCGGTAAGTTCATCTTTGGTATAGCCCGTATCTTCTTGCATAGAAGATGACGGTGGCGGAGGAGGTGGGGGCATACTTCCTGACGCCGCAACATTACTTGCATCTGTTCCATCAGTTGTTTCTTGAGATGAACGCTGATACGCCATAGCTTCAGCAGAAGTCACTTTACCATCACCATTGGCATCTGCAGCGTCAAAATTTTCAGCCACTGAAGAGAGTAATGAAGCCAAATTGCTATCGGTAGATGAAACTTCTTTCGCCATAGCGGTAAGTTCATCTTGCGTATAACCATTGTCTTCTTGACCATGAGATGATGAAGAGGATGGCGGCGGAGGTGGGGGCATACTTCCTGACGCCATTGTTGACTGTGCTGATAACATAGATGTCAATTCATCTATGCTAATACTTCCATCTTTATTGCTATCCAGTGATGAAAAAGCATCGTTAACCGCGCTTGTATCACCGTTGGCTAGCTCTAAAGCGGCACTGCTAAACTCAGTACTATCAACAGAACCACTCGAATCACTATCCAAAGAAGTAAGCAACGCTTCTGCGAATTTTGAACTTAACGAGTTAGTACTACTGGTACTGCTGCCATACGTTGCATAGGATGCACCGTAAAGAGAATTTGAAGTTATATTCATTTTCTCCTCCTTTTTTTGGCTTGGGGATTTCCCAGTAGCAATCCTAACGCCAAAGCGGTAAACGGTGGGTAACATTCACAAATGTTACCGAAAGAAGTTAATTACGTCGTTTATACTCTTCATAACCAAAATGGCTGGTAACTTCATAGCTTCCATCACGGTGCAATACTGCTAAATCTGGTAGTTTTACACCATTAAAGGTTGTGTTTTTTACGATGGTATAGTGAATCATATCTTCAAAAATGAGTTTATCGCCAATTTTTAGCGGTGCGTCAAAACTATAATCACCCATGATATCACCCGCTAAACAGGTAGGTCCCCCTAAACGATAAAGATGTGGTTTTTCACCAATGTCTCCAGCACCTCGTATAGCAGCGCGATAAGGCATCGCAAGGGTATCAGGCATATGCGCTTCAGCGGAGATATCTAAAATGGCGATATCCATGCCGTTATGAATAATATCAAGGACACTTGCTACCAATGGTCCTGTTTGCCAGCCTACTGCTTCACCCGGTTCTAAATAGACTTTAATGCCGTCATATCGTGCTCTAAAATCACTGATAATTTTGATGAGTTTTTCAACATCATAGCCTTCTCGTGTGATATGATGCCCTCCTCCAAAATTGACCCATTTCATACGAGGGATTAAATCACCAAAACGTTTTTCAAAGCCTTTTAAAACCTCTTCTAAAGCACTGGCATCTTGTTCACACAGTGCATGAAAATGAAGACCTTCAATGCCTTTTAATTTATCGTATTGCATATTTTCTTTCGTAATGCCAAGACGACTGTAAAGTCCGCAAGGGTTGTAAAGATCAACAGGGCTGGAAGACACTTCAGGATTAAGCCTTAGTCCACAACTTGTTTTTCCTATCGCTTTATCTTTGTATTTCTCCCATTGATTGAATGAATTAAAAATCAAATGATCACTAAGCGCAATGACTTCATCAATATCTTCTTCTTTGTATGCAGGGGAATAGGTACATACGGAGCCTTTAAAAAACTCTTTTGCAAACTTCGCTTCATGAAGTCCACTGCATGTACAGCCACTCAAATATTTATCGACTAATGGAGCAAGCGCTTTAAAAGCAAAGCCTTTCAGTGCTAATAAAATAGTTGCGCCGGAGCGTTCACTCACCTCTTTTAATAATTGAAGATTTTGCTCTAAAAGAATCTCTTCACAGACATAAGCAGGGGTTTGAATATCGTCCAAGACTGTTTCAATACGACTGATTTTTAACATGTTTTTCTCCCAAAATTACACATGAAATGTAGCATTTTTCCTCTTAATAAACTCAATACCCTACGCGGGATAAAGTTTTGTACTAAAATTACGATATATTATGAGGAAATTAACAAAAAGTGAGGAAAATGTATGCAGGCTTTAAGCATTAAGGTCAAGGCGCTGGTTATTTTTATTGTTTCTATCACCTTGGTAGCTGCACTCTCGCTTGTAGTTGTTATTTATAAGTCTTATCAACTCGCAAGCAAACAATCTTCTGATCAAAAAGAACTTATTTTAAGTATGAATCAAAATGAGCTTAAAACCCATACCTATATGGCAGAAAAAGCGATCAACGCTTTTTATGAAGCCTCATCATCAGAAGCCAATATCGCTCAAAATATAAAAGCGGATGCCTTGATTCTTAAAAAAACACTCGATGATATCTATGCCAATAATAAAGATAGACTCTCTAAAGATGAATTACGCACCATGCTTTTAGCTCTTATAAATGGCTACCGTTACAACAACGATGTCGGATATTTTTATGCATATAATCTTGAAGGCGTGAACGTTGTACATCCTATCAATAAAGCGTTAGTAGGCAAAAATCTTATCGATATGAAAGATAAAGAAGGAAACTTTGTTATTAAAGATATCCTCAAATCTGCAAAAGAAGGTACTGGAGTCACAAAATTTATCTGGCCACATCCTGTTACCAAACAAGACGAGCCAAAACTCTCCTATAACTTTTACTATGAGCCTTTAGATATCGTCATTGGTACGGGAGATTATGCATCTAGTATCAAAGAGCACTTCCAAAGTGAAGCCATCAAAGTACTCAATAAATTACGTTACACCAAAGATGATGAAGGATACTTTTTTGCGTATAAAAAAGCATCCAATGGAAAATACGTCTATGCCTTTCATGCAACCAAACCAGAGCTTCAAGGTAAAGAGATTAAGCTTGAAGAACCCGATTCTAAAGGAAAACCTTTCCGTAAAGAGCTTGTTGATGGAGCCCTTAAAAACCAAAGCGAAGGCGTTTTTGTGACCTACAACTATGAAAATCCTGTCACTAAAAAAGACGCTACAAAATTGACTTATGCAAAATATTTTAAAGAGTGGGATTGGGTCATTGTTTCAGGAGTTTATATCGATGGTATTGAAGAATTTACACAAAATGAACGCCATAAAATCTCTTCAAACATCAACTCTATGCTTCTTGAAACCGTTTTATTGGGTGGGTTTGTGACGATACTAGCCATTATCGCTATCTATTTTCTTATTACAAACCTTATCGCAAAACCTCTTCGCAATCTCCAAGATACGGCTTATAACCTGGCTGAGGGAGATGGGGATCTAACCAAATCATTAGAAATCAAACATCAAGATGAGATTGGTGGAGCATCTAGAGAAATCAATAATTTCATTGAAAAAGTACGTGCAACGATATCGCTTGCTAAAGACACCAGTAGTGAAAATGCTTCCATTGCGCATGAACTTTCAACAACAACGCTGCAAGTTGGGAAACGTGTAGAAGACTCTACGCAAATTATTAGTCAGACGTCACAAATGTCAAATGTCATTAAACAAGAGATTACCGCTTCGGTTAGCAAAGCAAAAGAGTCTAAAGAAGAGCTCATGAAGGCCAATCAAGAGTTAAGATCTGCTCGTGGATTTGTCCAAGAATTAGGACAACGTGTCCAAAATAGCGCTCAAACAGAGCTTGAACTTGCTCATAAAATCCAACAACTAAGCTCCGATGCCGATCAAGTTAAAAATGTTCTTACCGTTATCAGCGACATTGCCGATCAAACCAATTTGCTCGCTCTTAATGCGGCGATTGAAGCGGCACGCGCAGGTGAACATGGACGTGGATTTGCTGTCGTTGCCGATGAAGTACGCACGTTGGCAGAGCGCACACAAAAAAGCTTAGTGGAAATTCATGCTACGATTAATGTTATTGTTCAAGCTATCATCGATAGTAGTGAACAGATGAACAGAAACTCTAAAGAGGTACAAGAACTCTCATCGATTGCTGAAGATGTCGGCAAAAAGATCAACGCAACAGTCGATATGATGGACTTTGCAACCAATCTTAACGATAAAACAGTGACTGACTACATCAACACCGGTTCTAAAATCGAAGAAATTGTCGCTAAGATTGAAGAGATCAACACACTCTCAACCCAAAATACTAGAAGTGTCGAAGAAATCGCAGGAGCAAGTGAGCATCTTAACTCACTCACTGAAAAACTCAATATCATTTTAAATAAATTTAGAACATGAGATAAAGCCCTATTTTAGGGCTTTATTCACTTGACTTTCGCGCCACATAATCCATCAATTTTGTCGAAAAAAACCGTTTCAACCACGCAAACAACTTCGTTGGAAAAGTAACGGCATAACGTGCTTTTGGCTTTTTGGCTTCAATCGCCATAAGAAGGGCTCCAAGGACCGCTTCTGCACCCAAAGTAAAAGGTGCATCCCCCGTTTTTTGAAGGCGTGCAAGTGTTTTTTCATAAATTTCTTTATGAGCAGAATTCTCTTGGTCGATGTTGGCTAAAAACTTTGCCAATGCGTTTTTGCGAAAAGCACTTCGTATGGGACCAGGTTCTATCAAAACAACCTCTACGCCACTTTTATGAAGCTCCAAACGAAGCGTATCAGCAAGTCCTTCAATAGCAAATTTAGAAGCATTGTAAGCTCCTCGATAACTCATCGCAACAAAGCCTAAAATAGAGCTGTTGTAAATGATGCGTCCACTTTTTTGTTTTCGCATATAAGGAAGCACCAAGTTGGTAAGCTCTTGAGTACCAAATACATTCGTCTCAAATTGCTCCCTTAGAACATCTCGTTTGAGATCTTCCACAGCACCAGGCTGTCCAAAAGCAGCATTGTTAAAAAGTACATCAATGCGTCCACCTGTTTGAGAAAGCATCCATGTAAGAGATTCATGCATACTGTTGGTATCACACAAATCAAGTTTAAAGGCATTGAGCCCTTCATCTTGAAGGCGTTTAACATCCTCATCCCTACGACACGTTGCAAATACAGAGTAGCCAAGCTTTTGCAAACCATGCGCACAGGTATAGCCAATCCCTGTTGAACAGCCTGTTATTAAGATATGCTTCATACGCTAATGACAGTCTCGCCAGAGTTAATCCAGCTGCTTAAAAGCTCGCCCGTATAATGTACGTCAATGTTACATGCTTCAAGACTTTGTGTTACATCCATACTATCAGCACATTTGAGACAGGCAACAACTTTCACACCATCGTTGATCATCATCTCGACTTTGGCACGCACTTCCAAATCTTCGGCAATTAAACGTTGTGAAGCACCCCAAACAAGGACTTCAACCTCATCCATCCACCCTTTTAGGAGTGCATTATGCGCATAAAGACAAACCATATGCAGAGCCGTTTCTTTATTGTCAGTCGTCCATAAAATTTTTGCTTTTTTTAACATGATAGTCCTTTACGTATAAAGAAGAAGGAGAGACTCAAAGCTTGGTGTATCAAGCTTTGAGTCGAGTGGAGTTATTTAACTTCGAAAGTCTCTTCAGGTTTCATTTCGATGATTTTCCAAGGAAGCCCTTGAGTATTGAGCTCATCCATAAATGGTTTTGCGTCGAATTGTTCCATATTGAACACACCCTTGCCAGCCCATTTACCTTCTAACATCATTTTCGCACCAATCATCGCAGGAACACCTGTGGTGTAGCTTACTGCTTGCGCACCTGTCTCACGGTAACACTCTTGGTGGTCACAGACATTGTAGATGTAGATTTTACGTTTTTTGCCATCTTTGAGTCCTTCAAAAACACAACCAATGTTGGTATAACCAACTGTTCTAGGTCCCAAACTTGCAGGATCAGGTAGTAGCGTTTTCAAAAACTCAATTGGTACGATTTTCATCCCTTTATGCTCGACCTCATCAATGCGAAGCATACCGATGTTCTCTAAACATTTCATGTGTGTAAGGTAGCTTTGACCAAATGTCATAAAGAAACGAATACGTTTAAGTCCCTTGATGTTTTGAACAAGTGATTCTAACTCTTCATGGTAAAGGAGGTAGCTGTCTTTTGGTCCTACTTCTGGGTAATCCCACACCATTTTCACTGAAACTGGCTCTGTCTCAATCCACTCGCCATTTTCCCAATATCTACCTTTTGAACTTACTTCTCTCAGGTTGATCTCTGGGTTAAAGTTCGTTGCAAACGGATAACCATGATCGCCTGCGTTACAATCTAAAATATCAATGGTGTTAATCTCATCAAAGAGATATTGCTGTGCGTACGCACAAAAAACGTTCGTTACACCTGGGTCAAACCCGCTACCAAGAAGTGCCATGATGCCTGCATCTTTAAACGCTTTATCTCTTGCCCATTGCTCTTTGTACTCAAATTTTGCCAAATCTGGATGTTCATAGTTTGCGGTATCTAGGTAAGGAACTTTTGTTTTAACACACGCATCCATAATGGTAAGATCTTGATATGGAAGTGCGATGTTAAGCACAAGTGCGGGTTTTACTTTTTCGATAAGCGCAACAAGTGCGTCCACATCATCTGCATCAATCGCTGCTGTATCGATGGTAATTCCTAAAGACTCTTTAATTTCTGCTGCGATTTGATCGCATTTTGATTTTGTACGACTTGCTAAAACGATATGTGAAAACACATCTTTATTCATCGCACATTTTTTGGTGACCACACGACTAACACCGCCCGCACCAATAATTAATACTGTTGCCATTTCTATCCTTTGAGGGTTTCATTATGAGGCTTCTTTAATAAGAGCTATGCTTCATAGCCATTATCAAAAAAGCCTAGTATAGACTTTTTTTATTACTTCTTTATTTCAGACTATTAATCACAATATGCGCTAGTGAAAGCGCTTTTGCTCGGTGAGAAAATGCTTTTTTCACACTCTCATCAAGCTCTCCTAGTGTTTGCGTATAACCATAAGGAATGAACATCGGATCATACCCAAAACCGTTATTGCCTCTTGCTTCATCTATGGCATCACCGTGCATCCAACCGTGCACACAAAATTCGCCTTTTTTGCAAACTAAGGCAATCGCTGCGGTATAAAACGCTGGTGTTCTTTTCACACCTTTGTCTTTGAGGGCTGCGATCAGTTTATTGAGATTATCTTTGGCATTCGCATTCACACCCGCATAACGAGCACTATAAATACCAGGAATGCCGCCTAAAAGAGGCACACTGATGCCGCTGTCATCGCTTAAAACGATGTCGTTTTTATCTTCAAGTTTTTCATACACCGCACGCGCTTTAATAAGAGCATTTTCTTTAAATGTTGACCCTGTTTCATCAATCTCAAAAGGCTCCATAATATCGCTGTATGCAACGACTTCATACTCGCTGATCCATGATTGGAACTCTTTGACTTTACCTTGATTGGATGTGGCTAGAACTATTCTCAAACGTTGCTCCATAACTCTACATATAAAAGTTTTAGAATAACCTGCACGAAACACTTTGAGCCGATGGGACGAAAAAGCATAAGCGTTTCGGGGCTCCCGTCGTGATTCAACCGTGTTGAGAAAGGGTTAGTTCTAAACTTTAATTTTACCTATTTTTTGTTTAAAACTTAGGTTGCATAATCCATACTTCAAGAGGAGCTTTCAGCTCACCTGCTATCCACTGTGCTCGCTCACCGTATCCCATGAACATATCGGCCCTATTGGGTCCTTTAATGGCGCCACCTGTGTCTTGCGCAAAAACAAACTTCTCTACTTTGTAGTTAGGTGATTCGCTTTTAACGGCTAACAAGGAACCAAGAGGAATGTAACTTCTATCGACAGCAACAGAGCGTTCTGGCGTTAGTACCAGCCCTAAACTTCCTGTTGCTTTTTGTTCCATTTTTCTAAAAAAGACATAACTAGGATTGGTATTTAAGAGTGCATCAATTTGATTTGGATGTGCAACAAGCCATGCACGAATGCTTTGCAAGGAAATCTCTTCAACACTCGCAAAGATGCCACGATTGAGCATTTCACGACCCAATGATTTATACGCATGTCCATTAGAATCAGCATATCCTATAAAAACAACACGCCCATCAGTGAGTTCCACTCTACCTGAACCTTGTACTTCCATAAAGAAAAGATCGATTTTATCATCCACATAACAGAGGACTTCCGCATTCAACTTTCGTTTGTTGATCTCTTCACGTGTAAAATAAGGCACCATCTTTCCCTTGACGGAACGTCCACGCATCTTTTTGTCATTTTCACCCACGATCATAACAAGATCTTTTGGCTTTCCATAAACAGGGTATTTAAAACGTTCAGTTTTTTTAAGACTACCATGCAGTAAGGGCTCATAATAGCCTGTGAGCATTGAACGCTGTTCATTTGGCTCAATTTTTTTCAACTCAAATGAGTTCTGAAAAAAGGCTTTTGCGTCTTTGACGTGTAGGGATTGTTCACACACGTTTGCATACACTTTCTTCGTTTGAGGAGCTGTACAATTTTGCTTGAAAAGAGAGAGGAGCTCATCAAAGTTTTCATTTTGACTAAGCTTTTCAAAGCGTTCATTATGTTCTTTCAAAGAACTGACTAAAGCTTCATCTTGAAGCGAAGGAGACGTTGTTTTTAAACTACAACCACTCACCAAAACCATTAAACATACACAAAAAAGGAGACTTTGTCGCATTACCATCCATTACAAAAAGGCACTTTCATACCTTACATTTTCAACTATATCACGCTTTGATGGCATTTCGAACACCATTCATGTTAAAAATTATAACATAAAACAACCTTGCACAAAGAAGGGCTTACTGAATCTATAGAATTTTCAAAGTTTAACAAGGGTAAAATTTGTCCTGATTAAATTTCGAGGA
>Ga0062382_10000145_pt1 | contig 15369 bp, 11 predicted proteins | sample DOMMetBare2Fresh_FD_59507 | JGI IMG/M metagenome (GOLD analysis project Ga0062382, IMG submission 59507) | Wetland sediment microbial communities from St. Louis River estuary, USA, under dissolved organic matter induced mercury methylation -... | ecosystem: Environmental > Aquatic > Freshwater... | reverse complement strand
GCGTGGCGCAGGGCATGGTGTCGGCGGGCAACACCGGCGCGGCGATGGCGACCGCGAAGATGGTGCAAGGGATGGTGCCGGGAGTGCATCGGCCAGCGCTGGCGTTCACCTTCCCCACGACGAAGGGCTCGCCGGTGGTGATGATGGACCTCGGCGCGAACGTGGATTGCTCCGCGCAGATGCTGGCGCAGTTCGCGGTGATGGGCGACATCTACGCCCGCGTCATCCTGAAGATCGAGAATCCGCGGGTCGGGCTGCTCTCGATTGGCGAAGAGGAGCACAAGGGCAACGAGCTGACGCGCACCGCGACGCCGCTGCTGAAATCGCTGCCGCTGCAGTTCATCGGGAACGTGGAAGGGCGCGATCTGTACACCGCCAAGGCCGACGTCATTGTCTGCGACGGCTTCATAGGGAACGTGGCGCTCAAGGTGAGCGAGGGCTTGGTCGAGGTGATCAAGTACATGCTGAAGGACTCGCTGCAGGCCACGATCGCGGGCAAACTCGGGGCCGTGTTGGCGCGAGCGGCATTCGCCGACTTCAAGAAGCGCCTGGACCCTTCGGAGTATGGCGGCGCGCTGCTGCTGGGCGTTCGCGGGGTTTGCATCATCTGCCACGGGCGCTCCAACGCGAACGCGATCAAGAACGCAATCCGCGTGGCCGCCGATTTCGCCGAGCACCGGATCAATCAACGCATTGAAAACGAGCTGCGCCGGTGCTCGGCGGAACCGGCGGCGGCTTCCCAGACACAGTAGCGTGAACCGGAGCGGTCCCATCCTCGGGCTGCTGGCGATGCTGGTCGCGGTCCCTCTCCCAGCGCAGAAGCTGAATCCAGTCCAGTGGAGCGTCTCGGTTGACCCCGGCCGCGTTGCGCCGGGCGGGCGCGTGCTGGCCCGGATCACCGCGAAGATGGATCCCGGGTGGCATCTCTACGCGCTGTCGGCCCCCCAGCCGATCATAGCCACGACGATCAGGCTGGACGATAACCCGGCAGTGGAATCGTTCCAGCTCTATCAGCCCAAGGCGGAGACGAAGTTCGACGAGAACTTCGGCGTCGAGGTGGCGACGTACGAGGGCGAGGCGGTGTTTCTCGCGGAAGTCCGGATCGCGCGGAACGCCAAGCCCGGCCCGCAGGAGTTGGCCGCATCAGCGCGGTTTCAGACCTGCAACAACAAGATGTGCCTTCCGCCGCGGCGTGTCTCCGCCGGCGCGAGCGTGACGATCGACCCGCAAGCGGCGAGTCGGGCGGCGGCGATCCCAGCCGGTTACACGCTGTTCATCCCGTCCGCGTCCGCGCCGAGCACGGCGCCGCCCGCGAAGCCAGCCGGGCAGGAGGGTCTCGCGCCGTTCATCCTGGCGGCCTTCGGCGTGGGACTGGCGTCGCTGTTTACACCGTGCGTCTTCCCGATGATTCCGATCACGATGTCGTACTTCCTCAAGAAGCCGGGAGGCTCACGAACGCGCAGCGTCTTTGACGCGGCGCTGTTCTCGCTCGGGATTGTGGCGCTGTTTACGTTGCTGGGCGCGGCGGCGACGGCGGCGCTGGGGCCGTTCGGGGTAGTGCAACTGGGATCGAACCCGTGGGTGAATACTTTCATCGCGGTGGTCTTCCTGGCATTCGGGCTGAGCTTGCTGGGCGCGTTCGAGATCACGATTCCGTCAAGCGTGCTCACGCGGCTGGACCGCGCTTCGCAAGGCGGCAGCGTGTTTGGGACGCTGCTGATGGGTCTGACGTTCTCGCTCACCGCGTTCGCCTGCGTCGGGCCGTTCGTTGGGACGCTGCTGGCGGCGTCGATCGGCAGCGGGGGCGTGCGCCCGCTAGCCGGCATGGTCTCGTTCGCCACGGGACTGGCAACGCCGTTCTTCTTCCTGGCGCTCTTCCCGTCGTACTTGAAGCGCATGCCGAAGAGCGGCGGCTGGCTCGAGCGCGTAAAGATCGTGATGGGATTCCTGATTCTGGCGGCGATGTTCAAATACCTGGCCGCTGTCGATCAGGTGATGCAATGGAACGCGCTCACGAGGGAACGTTTCCTGGCGGCGTGGATTGTGCTGTTCGCGCTCGCCGGTTTGTATTTGCTCGGGCTGCTGCGGCTGCCCGGCGTGAAACCGGATGAGCCGGTGGGGATCTGGCGTCTCGTGACCGGCGCGGCGCTGCTCGCGTTCTCGGTCAGCCTTGTGCCGGGGATGTTTGGCTCGCCGCTCGGCGAACTGGACGCGTACGTGCCGGCGGCCTCACGCGGCCCGGCCGGATCGGTCGAGGGCGTGGTCTGGATGAAGAACGACTACCGCGGGGCGCTCGCCCGCGCGCGCCAGGAAAACAAGCGCGTGCTGGTAAGCTTCACCGGATACGCGTGCACGAATTGCCACTGGATGAAGGCCAACATGTTCACGCGTCCGGAAATCGCCGCGGCGATGAAGGACTACGTCCTGATCGAGCTCTACACAGACGGAACCGACGACGCATCGCGCGAGAACCAGCGCCTGCAGGAGTCGCGGTTCTCGACCATCGCGATCCCGTACTACGCGATTCTCACCGCCGACGAAAAGGCAGTAGCGACGTTCCCGGGCCTGACGCGCAACGCGGGCGAGTTCCTTGCATTCCTGCGCAGCTAACAGCCTTATACTTGGGTGATGCTGCGTCGCAGACATATTCTCGCCATACTTCTTTTGGGCGCCGCCGCGGGCGCGGCTCAGGAGACCCGCGATCTTTCCGTGTTGCACACGAACGATTTGCACGCACGCCTGCTACCGGACACGCAGGACCGCGGCGGCTTCGCCCGGCTGGCGGCGGCCATCCGCCGGGAGGAACAGGGCTGCCGGTGGTGCCTGCTGGTAGACGCCGGCGACCTGGTGCAAGGGACGCCGGTGTCGACCCTGTATCGCGGCCTGCCTGTCTACGAGATCGCCCGCCTGCTTCGGTTCGACGTCTCCACACTCGGCAATCACGAATTCGACTATGGCTGGCAGCGCACCACCGAGTTCGCCGCGAAGGCGAACTTCCCGATCGTCTCGGCGAACGTGGTGGACGGCGAAGGGCGCCTGTTCATGCGCAATGCCTACGTCATCCGGCAGGTGAATGGCTTGCGTGTGGCGGTCATTGGCGCTCTGCTCGAAGCGCTGCCTCGCCACGAGCCCGCCGCAAACCTCGGGCCCTGGCGCGCGCTACCGCCAGTGGCGACGCTCAAGAAGTACGCCACGGAGTTGCGTGAGCGCGCCGACGTGGTGATTCTGCTGGCGCACCTGGACGAGACCGAGCAGTCGGCCGTGCTGCATGAAGTGCCTCAGGTCAACGTCATCGTGGGAGCGCATGTGCACGACGGGCTGCCGGCGTTGGACGAGTTTGAACACCGCGTGCGAGTGCGCAACAACGGGTACGGACGCGAGCTCGGCCGTCTCGATCTGAAGGTGGACGCGCCCGGGCGCCGGCTGGCGTCCTGGAACTGGAGACGCATTCCGATCGATTCGAGCGTCCGGCCGGCTTCGGACGTGGCGGCGCGTGTCGCGAAGTGGGAGAAGCGCGTCTCCAAGGTTGTGGACAAGCCGATCGGCGAAGCAAAGCGAGAGTATGCGACGCAGAACTTGCAGACCCTGGTTGAGGGGGCCATGGCTGAACAGATGGGCGGTGATTTCGGGCTGGTGAACTCGGGCGGCCTGCGGGACAGGTTGCCGCAGGGACGCTTGCTCGCGCGCCATGTATGGAACATCATCCCGTTCGACGACAAAGTGGTCGCCGGGAAGTTCAAGGGATCGGAGTTGCCGCAGATGGTGCTCACGGCTCATACGGTCGACCCCAACCGCGAATACACGCTGGTGACCACCGAGTTTATTGTCGCGACGGGCGCGCTCGGGACCAAAGGACTGACGTTCCCGCAGACCGGCCCCATGCTGCGCGATCTGCTGATCCAGTGGGTTCAGAAGAAGAAGGTAATCGACTAGCGGCGCAGGAGCCGGTGGGTGGAGCCGCGCCTGCGCGGTGAGAACTGTTGCGCGGCGGCGATGAGATAGGGCCGGTACTCGCGCGACCAGTAGGCGAGGAAGCCGGTGCGGCGAATCTCTTCGAGTGTTTCCGTGTAGTGGTCGAGCAGGGCCGAGGCCAGCGCCTGCCCGGTGCGGCGTGCGGCCCCGCGGGCGCAGCGCGAGAGCCATCGCAGGTTTTCAGGAATGCGTGCGACGGCGCCGAGCGCCATCAATGAGGAAACGGCGAACACCGGGCGATTCTGCGCCGCCGCTTCGGCCTTGAGCGCATCCCAAGTGCGCCGCAGCGATTCCACGGAGGGCAGGTTGCGCGGCGGGATCCGGCGCGCCTCATTGCGAAGAGCCGTCCATTCGGCGCGCAGCCCGGCCACGTCGAGCGGCGGCGTGTTGATCGCGGCGGCGGCGCGTGCGGCGCTGCGCTCGAGGCCGTCGAGGATCTGGTCAACGCATTCGAAGCGCGTACCCGCCTCGAGGAGTCCTTCCTGCTGGAGCGCGCCGGCGATCTCGGCGATCAGGCTGCGGCCTGCGCCACAGAGATCCGCAAGCGCCGCCATCACCCACACCGGCGAGGCGTGGAATGCGAGGATGCCCGCCCACTCCACACCGTGCCCGGCAGCGCGGCGGAGCAGGAAATCGCTCGGGGATCCGCCCTCTTTCGGATAGACGCCTTCGACCTGCCCGACCTCCTCGATCAGGAAGCGCAGGCCGGTCTCGACCAGGTTGAAGTACAGGCGCGTGCGCCGGACTCGCGCGGGCAGCGCCAATTCGCCCGCTTCGCGGAGCAAGCCTCCCGCCAGCGCCGACGCCGAGCGCACCACGCGCTCCGGAAGCGAGAGCAGGTAGTCTCCGAAGCGGTTGACGGGCATGGGGTCGGCGTCCGCTACTAGACATCATGCCACGATGCACCGGTCCGCCCGCTTGATCTCGGCTCGAGAATGCAGGAGACTGAGTCAGTAACCGAGGTGCAATTCATGGACACGATTCAGCTCTTGGGATCGACTTTGGGCCTCGGTTTTGTCGCAGGAATCCGGCTGTATCTCACCGTCCTGGCGCTAGGCCTGGCGATTCGGCTCGATTGGCTTCACCTCGCTCCAGGGCAGGAGCATCTGGCAATACTCGCGCATCCGGCTGTACTGGGCGTGGCGGGCGTCGCCTGCGTCATCGAGTTGATCGCCGACAAGGCGCCGTGGGTGGACAGCGTTTGGGATTCGTTCCATACGTTCATACGCCCGATTGGCGCGGTTGTGCTGGCCGCGATGGCGCTCGGCTCGGTCGATCCCGCGCTGCGGGTCGTCCTGACTATCCTGTGCGGCGGAATCGCATTCGGAAGTCACAGCTCAAAGGCCGGAATACGGCTGCTGGCGAATCACAGTCCGGAACCCTTCAGCAACATCGCGTTGAGCGTTTTTGAAGACCTGCTGGCAGCGTTCGGGATTTGGCTGGCGTTGGAGCATCCCGTTGTGGCGCTGGCGCTGGTTCTGGCGTTCGTGATGGTTTTCGCTTGGGTGGCGCCGCGCATCTTCCGGCTGACGCGCCTCGAGGTGACCGCACTCTGGGCGTGGATCGCGGGCGGCTCCCACGCCCCGGCGACAGCCCTAGCCGCGCAGCCGCTCCCGGCAGGGACCCAGACCGAGGCGGCCGACGCGCTGCGGGTGATCGCAATCAACGCGGAACCGCTTCCCGCCGCTGCGCGACTCTTGAATCGGACTGGGCCGGTCTTTGGGATTCGTTGCGCGGCGACGAAGGAGGTCAGAGGGCTTCGCAACTCGATCGGCTACCTTGTGCTTGCAGACCAGGATCTCGTGTTCGTAGCGCGCCGGCTGTTCCGGCGCCGCGTTCATCGGATCGGGATCAAGGACATCTCTCTCGCGGAATGGAAACGCGGGCTCCTGATGAACCGGCTGCTCATCCGGACCGCGGCGGGCCACAGCTCGTTTTACGTGTTCAGGAACGTCAGCCTTTCCCGCGCGCCGGAGAACAGGGCTTTTGGAGCTGCGAACCGCTTAGGTGTAACCTGAAGGCTTGGTCCCGAAAGCCGTGCATGCCTCCTAGGGAAAGAGTACTTGCAGCCCTCGACCACCGCGAACCCGGCAGCGTGCCCGTCGATCTCGGAGCGACGTCCGTCACGGGGCTTCACGTCAGCTGCGTCGAGGCGCTCCGGGACTACTTTGGGCTGGAGCGGCGGCCGGTCAAGGTTCATGAGCCTTTCCAGATGCTCGGCTGGCTCGACGAGGATCTGAAGCAGGCCCTGGGAGTGGACGTGGAGGGCGTTTTTCCCCGGGAGACGATGTTCGGTTTTCCGAACGAGAAGTGGAAGCTCTGGCGCACCGGCTGGAATCAGGAAGTGCTCGTGCCGGAGCAATTCCGCACTACGACCGATTCCAAGGGCGACACGCTGATCTATCCGCAGGGCGATCTGTCCGCTCCGCCCAGCGGCCGCATGCCCGCTGGATTCTATTTCTTCGACGCCATCATCCGCCAGCCCTCCCTCGAAGAGGAGACCCTCAATCCTGAGGACAATCTCGAGGAGTTCGTTCCCATATCGGATGCGTATTTGGCGCAACTGGCCGAGGCTGCGCCCGCTGCCGCCGCAAGCGGCCGCGCCGTGATCGCGAGTTTTGGCGGCACCGCGTTCGGCGACATCGCGCTCGTCCCAGCGACATTCCTCAAACACCCCAAGGGCATCCGGGACGTGGCCGAGTGGTACATGGCTACCGCCACACGACGCGACTACATCCATCAGGTCTTCTCGCGCCAATGCGAGATTGCGCTGGCCAATCTGGAGAAGATTCGTGCGGTTGTCGGCGGCGCCGTCGACGCCGTCTTTGTCTGCGGCGCCGATTTTGGCACGCAGATCTCCACCTTCTGCTCGGAGGCCGCGTTTCGCGATCTGTACGTTCCGTACTACAAGCGCGTGAACGGCTGGATCCACCGCCACACAAACTGGAAGACGTTCAAGCACTCCTGCGGCGCGGTGGAGAAGTTCATCGAGGCGTTCATTGAGGCCGGTTTCGACATCCTCAATCCGGTGCAATGCTCCGCCGCGGGGATGGACCCTGCCCGCCTCAAATCGAAATACGGCGGCCGCATCGTCTTCTGGGGCGGCGGGGTGGACACACAACAGATGCTGCCCTTCGGAACGCCCGAGGGCGTCCGCAAACAGGTCGTCGAGCGCTGTCAGATTCTGGCGAAGAACGGCGGCTTTATTTTCAACCCCGTTCATAATATCCAGGCCGGCACACCGGTGGAGAACATCGTCGCCATGCTGGACGCCGTACATCAATTCAAAGGAACACAGGTGCATGTCTGAACGATCCAAGCTCTATGAAGCCGTTCTGAACGGCGACAGCAAAGGCGCCCTGGCCCTCGCGCGCGAGGCGCTGGCGGCTGGCGCCGATCCCGTCGAACTCATCACAGCGCACATGGCGCCCGCCATGGACGAGGCGGGCCGGCGCTTCGAATGCGAGGAGTATTTCGTCCCCGAGTTGTTGCTCGCCGCGCGCGCCATGAAGTCGGCGTTCGAGGTGATCAAGCCCCTGTTTTCGGCGTGCGGGGCCGAGCCCGCCGGCCGCGTCGTGATCGGCACGGTGAAGGGCGATCTGCACGATATCGGGAAGAACCTGGTCGCGGCGATGCTGGAAGGCGGCGGCTACGAAGTGGTGGATCTCGGCGTGGATGTCTCCCCCGAGAAGTTCGTCCAGACCGTGCGGGAGCGCAAGCCGGACCTGGTTTGCCTCTCCACGCTGCTCACCGTCACGATGCCGGCGATGAAGGTCACGATCGAGGCGCTCCAGAACGCCGGGCTGCGCGACGGCGTACGGATCGTGGTCGGCGGGGCGCCCGTTACCGAGCAGTGGGCGCACGAGATCGGCGCGGACGGCTTCGGTCCCAGCGCCGCTTCCGCAGTGCCGTTGGCGCGCAAGCTGGCGGCCAAGTAGGCGCGTCCGAAACGGGCGCCACGCTATGAATCATCCGCACCTGATCGACGCGGTCCGTAGCCAGCGGGCGATCCTGTTTGTGGGCGCCGGCGTCTCGAAGAACGTCGGCGTTCCCACCACAGAAGAGATGGTCACGGAGATCGCCAAGCAGCTCGGCCAGGATCCGGAGACGTTCCGGTCGCTGGGCGACCACCGCACGCTGGCCGAATTCTACGATCTAGTCAAGGGCACGCTGGGGCCGCTGCGCAGTTGGATGGACGTGACCTGGCACCGGCCGGAGATCGACATACGCTGTTCGGAGGTTCACCGCCTCATCGTCGAGCTCAGCTTCCCGATCATCTACACCACGAACTACGATCGCTGGCTCGAGAAAGCCTACGACGCCTATGGCCGCCAGTACACGAAGATCGCCAATGTCGCCGATCTGCTCGAATCGCGCCCCGGCGTCACGCAGATCGTCAAGTTCCACGGCGATTTCGACGATGACGCCTCGTTGGTGCTGACCGAATCGAGCTTTTTCGAGCGGCTGGATTTCGAAAGCGCGCTGGACGTGAAGCTGAAGTCCGACGCGCTGGGAAGGCCAATGCTGTTCGTCGGGTACAGCCTGTCGGATATCAACATCCGCTATCTGATGTACAAGCTGCAGCGGTTATGGGAGACTTCCTCGTTCAACTCGCTGCGGCCGATGTCCTATATTTTTCTACGCACCGCCAATCCGGTGCAGGAGCGCGTGCTTCGCGCACGCGGCATTGAACCGGTCGTGTCCGAAGTCTGCGATCCCGGTAAAGGCCTGGCTCGCTTTCTCGCGGGCCTGCTCGAAGACGTGGGGCGCAAGTAGCGCGGATCACTTCTCCAGCAGGAAATTCCCCACGAACATTGCGTCGATGCCCGAGGAGTAGAAGCTGCGCACGGCGTCGCGCGGGGAGGAGACCAGCGGATCCCCGAAGAGGTTGAACGAAGTGTTGTAGAGCACCGGGAGGCCGGTGACCTTCCCCGCCGCGTGCAGCAGGCTCCAGTAGAGCGGGTTGTCCTCTTTGGCCACGGTGTGAACGCGGATGAGATCCTGGCCCAGGATCGCGCTCTCGAACCGGGCGCGGTGAGCGGGGCGCACGCGGCTCACGGTGGCGAGGAAGCGCGCGTTCGGCCCGGCCTCGAAATACTCCGAGCACGCCTCAGCGGGCACCGAGGCGGCGAATTTGCGGAATGGCTCGCGGTGCTTGATGTAGATATTCAAGTTCTCGGTGGAATACGGGTTGAGCGGCGAGGCGAGAATGCTGCGGTTGCCCAGCGCGCGCGGGCCGAACTCGGTGCGGCCCTGCATCCAGGCGACGATCTTGTTGTCATGAAGCTGGGCGCAGGCGGCCTCGATCAGCTCGTCCGCAGTGAGCAGGCAGCGGAAGCGCAGCTTGCAGTTCTCGAGGACGCGCTTGATCTCCTCGGCGTCGTAGCCCGGACCGAGGCAGAAGTTGCCCATGCCTACCCGCTCGGTTCTCTGAAACGCGTTGTGCCAGGCGTAAAACACCGCTCCGAGCGCCGAGCCTGCGTTGCCCGCCGCAGGTTGCACAAAGACATTCTCCCAGTGGGGCGAGCATTCCACACGCGCGACCAGGAGCGCGTTGAGCGCCAACCCTCCCGCCAAACAGAGATTGCGTCCGGAGCCGGCCATCTGCAGGACCGTGGTTTCGATGGCGCGCTGCATCCCGGCGGCGATTTCAGCGGTCATTGCGGCCGGAACCGGCTCGCCGTCGGCGAGGCCGAGCCGTTCGTAGAGCTTCGCGCTGAAACCGCCGTGCGCCATGCGGTCGGCGTCGAGAAACGAACGGTCGATGCGCGGCCAGTCGCCGTTGCGCCCGCCGAGAATCTCCAGAAACAGCGGCTCGAAAGTGGCGCCGCCCGCGACCGAGAGCCACTGCACCTTGTGGAAATCGGAATTCGGGTCGAAGCCGAGCAGTTCGGTGACGCGGCGGTAGAGGTCGCCGATCGAATCCGGGTAATACTGCTCGCGCTCGAGCGTGAGCTGGCCGTTTGCAGCGCGCCACCGTGCGCCGCAGCGGAAATCTCCGGCGCGGTCGAGTGTGAGCACGGTAGCTTCGTCGAAGGGCGAAGGGTAGTATGCCGAGGCGGCGTGCGCAGTGTGGTGGTCCACCAGCACGACGCGGCTGTTCGGGAACTTCGCGCGCAGTCCGAGATGGAACGCTGCCTCGGGACCGGCGGTCAACGGGCGCACGATGGCCACGCAGTCCACCTGCTCGCGAGTGGCGCCGGCCGCCTTGAGGCACATCGCGATCGCCTCACTCGGCAACTCGCCGGCGCGGGATCGTCTCGCCAGCTTTCTCTCTTCGCAGGCGCCGAGGAGCGCGCCATCTTTCAGCACCGCCGCCGCGGCTTCGTCCAGCATGCCGCCAATACCAAGAATGATCATGGGGTAGGGTCTATGCTCCGCTTTTTTCCTTCTGCGCCTTCTCGATTTTGGCCCAGGTATCGCGCAGCGCCACCGTCCGGTTGAAGACCGGCTTGCCCGGCGCCGAATCCGGATCGACGCAGAAGTAGCCGAGACGCTCGAACTGGAAGCGATCGCCGGGAGCGGCGCTCGCCAAGCCGGGTTCGAGCTTGGCCTGGCTCACCACCTCGAGCGACTTCGGATTCAGATCCACGGTAAAATCCTCGACGCCTTCGCCCGGATTCTCGCGGGAGAAGAGGGTGTCGTATAAACGCACCTCGGCGTCGATCGCGTGCGCGGCCGAGACCCAGTGAATGGTAGACTTCACCTTGCGTCCGTCGGGGGCGTTGCCGCCGCGGGTGGCGGGATCGTATGTGCAGTGCAGTTCCACCACCTCGCCAGTCTGGGGGTCCTTCACCACGCCGGTGCACTTGATGAAGTAGCCGTAGCGCAGACGGACTTCGCGACCAGGGGCCAAGCGAAAATACTGCTTCGGCGGATCCTCTCGAAAATCGTCCTGCTCGATGTAGAGGGTCTTCGAGAACGGAACCGTTCGCACGCCCATTGCGGCGTCTTCCGGGTTGTTGACGGCCTCCATCTGGTCGACCTGGCCCTCCGGGAAGTTGTCGACGACGACGCGGAGCGGCCGCAGCACGGCCATGACGCGCTGCACGCGCTTGTTCAGATCTTCGCGGACGAAGTGCTCGAGCAACGAGATCTCGATGATGCTGTTCGTCTTGGCCACGCCGATGCGATCGCAGAAGGCGCGCAGGGCCTCGGGCGTATAGCCGCGGCGGCGAATGCCGGAGAGCGTGGGCATGCGCGGGTCGTTCCAACCGCGCACGTGGCCGTCCTGCACAAGCGTCAGCAGCTTTCGCTTGCTGAGCAGTGTGTACGTCAAGTTGAGACGGGCGAACTCGATCTGCTGCGGGTGATAGATGCCGAGCTGCTCGATGTACCAGTCGTAGAGCGGGCGGTGATCCTCGAACTCCAGGGTGCAGATCGAGTGCGTGATCCGCTCGATCGAATCGCTCTGGCCGTGCGTGTAGTCGTACATCGGGTAGATGCACCACTTGTCGCCGCTGCGGTGATGACTGGCGTGCAGAATGCGGTACATCACCGGATCGCGCAGGTTGAGGTTGGCCGACGCCATGTCGACCTTGGCGCGAAGCGTGCGGGCGCCGTCGGGAAACTCGCCGTTCCGCATGCGCTCGAACAGATCCAGGTTCTCCGCTATGGAACGATTGCGGTGTGGGCTTTCGCGGCCGGGTTCGGTCAGTGTGCCGCGGTACTCGCGGACCTGGTCGGCGCTCAGATCGCAAACGTAAGCTTTCCCGGCTTTGATGAGCTGGATGGCCCACTCGTAGAGTTGGTCGAAGTAGTCGGAGGCGTAGAACAGCCGGTCTTCCCAATCGAAGCCGAGCCAGCGCACGTCCTGGATAATCGACTCGACGTACTCGACCTCCTCCTTGCACGGGTTGGTATCGTCGAAGCGCAGATTGCACTTCCCGCCGAATTCCTGCGCCAAGCCAAAGTTCATGCAGATCGACTTGGCGTGGCCGATGTGGAGATAACCGTTGGGCTCCGGAGGAAAGCGCGTATGCACCCGTCCGCCGTACTTGTTCGTCCGCAAGTCTTCGAGGATGATATCGCGGATGAAGTGGGACGCCTTGACGGGCGCGTCGCCGGCCTGGTTATCGGTCAGTTCAGGAGCGGGCATGAATTCCTCTCTGTCTAGCGTTCGACGGCCGCCGCGGCGCCGAGCTTCCGTATGGCCTGGTCGATGCGCTGCAGGCTGACATCGCGGCCGAGCGCCTCCAGCGTTTCAAACAGCGGCGGCGCGTTCTTGCGCCCGCAGACCGCCACGCGGATCGGCTGGAACATCTGGCCGGCTTTGACGTGGAGGCTGTTCGCCTCATTGCGGAGCGCTGCGTCCAGCGCGGTGTGGGTGAATTCGACGCCGGCCAGAGCGCCCCGCGCGCGCTCCAAAACGGTCAGAGCCATCGCAGCGTCTCCTTTCTGTGGAATCAGCTCGGCGCTGTCGTAGGGCGGCAGCTCGGTTACAAAGAAGAAGTCGGCGACGGAGGCGACCTCTCGCAGCGTTTTGATGCGCTCGCGGATGAGCGGCGCGATCTTTAACATCTTAGCCTGTCCGGCCTCAAAACCGGCGGCGCGGGCGAATGGCAGCAGGCGGCCGGCGAGGTCGTCGACCGGCAGCGCCATAATGTGCTGGGCGCTCAGCCAAACGGCCTTCGGATCGAACGGGTCGTCCTCGCGGAAATTGACCACGGCGTTGGCGCGGTTCACGCCTTCGAGCGAGAACGCGTCGATCAGTTCCTGGCGCGACATGAGCTCTCGGTCGTTCTTGGGAGACCAGCCCAGCAGGCAGACGAAATTGACGAAAGCCTGCGGGAGAAAACCGGCGTCGCGATAGGTGGTGACGCTGACGACGGGTCCGTGGCGGCGTTTGGAGAGCTTAGCGCCGTCCGGTGCGATGAGCAGGGGCAGGTGCGCAAACTCGGGCGCAGCGGCCGCAGCTGCTTCGAAAATCAGAATGTGCTTGAAGGTGTTCGTGAGGTGATCCTGGCCGCGAATGATGTGATCGATGCGCAGATCGATGTCGTCGGCGCAGGAGGCCATATGGTATGTTGGCGCGCCGTTGCTGCGTAGCAGGGCGAAATCCTCCATATCCCCGGTGGACTTGGCCTGGTCGCCATAGACGGCGTCGCGGAAGCGGATCTCGCGCGGGTTTTCGCGCGGCACACGGAAGCGCAGAACGAACGGCTCGCCGGCGGCGGCGCGGCGGTCGCTTTCCTCACGGCTCAACTCGCGCATGCCGGCATTGAAGAGCCAGCGCTCTTCGGTGCGCACCCGGTCCTCTTCTGCCGCGGCGGGGGCGAAATCGCGGTAGGCGAGACCTTTCTGGAAGATCGCCTCAGCCACCCGGCGATGCAGCTCGATGCGATCGGATTGCCGGTATTCCTCATCCCAATTGAGATCGAGCCACTTCAGGCCCTCAAAAATCGAGGTCTCGGATTCCCTGGTGTTGCGGTCGACATCGGTGTCGTCGATGCGAAGAATCATCGTCCCTTGATAGTGACGGGCGTACAACCAGTTGAAAATGAACGTGCGAGCGCTGCCGATGTGCAGAAACCCGGTGGGAGATGGCGCGAAACGGACTCTTGGCATTGGAAACCATTAGTATAAGGCATTGCGCCGACTGGCTTCCGGGCGCAGGACGGGAGCGGATCAGAGGGAGACCGGTAAGAGTATCCGTCCCACGGGGATCCAGGCGAGCACGGTCTGCAAGTCACCGCCGGTTGTGGGATCGCGTCCCCGGCGCTCCGGGCATTGACAGGGCGCTCACTGGCGGGATCTGATAGATACTGTAACGTATGCGTCTAGCCCGGATGGCGCTGTGGGGGGTTGTGTGCGCGGCAGCGGCCGCGGGGGCGGGGATTCCGCGCGAGGAGTTTCGGGAGCGGCGGGTGGCGGCTCGGAAGGCGCTCGGCGACGGCGTGGTGGCGCTGTTTGGGCGCACGGCGCGTGAGAGCCAGGATTTGCGCACCGGCTTTATTCAGGAGCCGAACTTCGCATACCTGACCGGGTGGCGCGAGCCCGACGCGGTTCTGCTGCTCACGCCCGAGAGTGAGACGCTTTTCCTGCCCAAGCGCGATCCCGCCGCGGAGCGGTATACGGGGCGGAGAATCGCTCCCGAAGACGACAATGCCAGGAGCGCCACGGGCTTTGACCGCGTGCTGCCGCGTACGCGATTTGAGACGGAACTGGCCAAGGCGCTGGAGAGTCATGCGCGGCTCTATGCCCTTCCCTTGGAAGTGCAGCGGATACGAGGCTTGGCGCCGTTGCGTGAGGTGACAGACGCGACGACTCTTCTGGCGAAGCAACGGGCGGTGAAGTCGGCGCGCGAAATCGAGTTGATCCAGCGAAGCACCGATGCGACGATCACAGCGCACCGCACCGCCTGGCAGCGAATCGCGCCCGGGTTGTACGAATACCAGATAGCGGCGACGCTCGCTTTCGCGATGCTGGACGCGGGCTGCGAACGGAGTGCGTACTCGCCGATTGTGGGCTCCGGGCCGAACGCACTCGTGCTGCACTATTCGGAGAATTCACGGCGCATGGGAGCGGGCGACCTGGTTTTGATGGACGCCGGGGCGGAGTGCTCCGAATACGCCAGCGACATCACGCGCACGGTCCCGGTGAGCGGCAGGTTCACGCCGCGGCAGCGCGAGGTGTACGAGGCAGTGCTGGGCGCGCAAAAAGCGGCGCTTCAGGCGGTAAGACCCGGCGCCACGATGAACCGATTACGCGACGTGGCGCGGGAGTATCTGGAGGCGCACGGGAAGCTCGGCAAGTACTTGATCCACGGTGTGAGCCACGATGTGGGCCTGGAGGTGCACGATGCGCCCGCCTCCTCCAGCAGCCAGCCGCTGGAGCCCGGGATGGTGATCACGATCGAGCCCGGCGTCTACATTCCCGAGGAGAAGCTCGGCATCCGGATTGAAGACGTGGCTCTGGTTACCGCGGACGGCGCGAAGCTGCTCAGCGCCGGGCTGCCGAAAGAGCCGGACGAGATCGAGAAGGCGATGGCGGCCAGATGAAGCGCGGGCGAGCGATCGGATACCTGTCGGTTCTGGCGGCGAGCTTCACGCTGGCGATGATCGCGGGTTGGCTCGGCACGGCAATCGACGACGACGCCTACGACTGGATGTTCCTGCGGTATCATCCGGCCGCGAACAGCACGGAGTCGATCCTGCTGGCGGTGGACGAGCAGTCGCTGGAGCGGATGGGCGGGATGCGGGAGCTGCGGCGATCGCTGGCCGAGGGCCTGGAACGCGTGGCGGCCGCCGGTCCGAAAGCGGTGGCCATCGACCTGGTGCTGGCGGACGAGGGCGAACCGGCGCAGGATGCGGCGCTCGAAGCGGCGTTCCAGAAAACCCCGAATCTGGTTCTACCGTGCGCGATGGTGGACGACGGCCAACGCTGGGAGCGCCCGCG
>Ga0062382_10000140_pt1 | contig 15606 bp, 6 predicted proteins | sample DOMMetBare2Fresh_FD_59507 | JGI IMG/M metagenome (GOLD analysis project Ga0062382, IMG submission 59507) | Wetland sediment microbial communities from St. Louis River estuary, USA, under dissolved organic matter induced mercury methylation -... | ecosystem: Environmental > Aquatic > Freshwater >... | reverse complement strand
TTGTGGATGGACAGGCCGCGGTCTGGGGTACGGCGGCCGTTTGGGGCAGCGCGGCTGTCTGGGGGACCTCCGGCCCGGCAGGCAACGCGGCTGTCTGGGGCACGGCGGCTGTTTGGGGAACCGGCGCGCCCGCATCAAGCGAAACCATCAGTCAGTTGGTCTATGGCGAGAACTAAAGAGAGTGTAGACGAGGGCCGGCGCAGTGCCTGCCGCAGACCGGCTCCGGTGGCAGGACCGCGCTCATGTCGCTAGTGGCTGGCGCATATATCGCGGTAGTGATACTGCTCGGCGCGGTGGCGCTCGCGCACGGCCTGGCCGGTTGGGCGCCGCGGGAGCTTCCTCGCTTCCTGTGCTATCTGTTCCTGGCAGCGCCGGCGTCATGTTTGAAAGTGGCGTTGCCAGGTGTTACGGGCACAATGTCGGTGTCGTTCCTGTTCCTGCTGGCGGGCATTGTGGAGCTTGGACTGCCGGAAACGCTCGTCATTGGGACCCTCTGTGCGTTGGTGCAGTGCTTCTGGCGCGCCAGAACAAGACCGCGTGCGGTTCAGGTCCTGTTCAGCGTCGCTACGCTGGCGCTCGCCGTCACGGTCGGAAACTACGTCTACTATTGGCAGTGGCTGCGCGGCAGCTCCTTCGAGAGTCCAATCCGCTTGGCCGCGATGGCTTCGACGTTTTTCTTCGTCAACACGTTCCCGATCGCCGTGGTGATCGCTCTCACCGAAAGAAAAGCGATTACGGAGGTCTGGAGCCACTGTTACCGCTGGTCGTTCCCATACTACCTGGTGGGCGCCGCCGCTGTGGGCTTGTTCAGCTCCGTAAATCACACACTCAACTGGCAGGCATGGTTGCTGATCCTGCCGATCGTCTATGTCATCTACCGGTCCTATCGCATGTACCTCGACCAACTCGACGCCGGACAAAGGAAGGTCGAGGAACAGCACCGGCACGCGGAGGAGCTGGCCGCCGCTCACTCTCAGGTGGTCGAGGCGCTGGACGCCGCCCGAACTGCAAACGCCAAGTTGGAAGCCGTCATCCAGGCTTCGCCTCTCGCTATTTTGACCGTGGACCGGACAGGACACGTGACGAGCTGGAACGCGACCGCGCAACGCTTGTTCGGCTGGAGCGGCGATGAGGCGCTCAGACGGCCGTTGCCCTTTATCGAAGCCCGCGCTGGGAAGATCCTGAAATCCGTTGTCGAACGGACCCTGAACGGTGAACTTCTTTCAGACGTCGAAGTGACGCAACGGCGCAAGGACGCGTCGGAGTTTGAGGCCGCGGTCTGGACCGCTCCGCTCTACGACCGGAGCCAACAGGTCTCGGGAATCGTCGTAGCGGTCGCAAACGTCAGCGACAGGAAGCTGCTGGAAGAGCAAGTCCGTTTTTCCGCCAAGATGGAGGCCGTGGGCCGGCTCGCCGGAGGAGTCGCGCACGATTTCAACAATCTGCTCACGGTCATCAATGGCTACGGGTCCATGGTTCTGGATTCGCTAAAGGCGAAACACGACGACTACACTTCCAGTCAGGTGGAAGAGATCCTCAAGGCGGGCAATCGCGCCGCCGATCTCGTCTCCAAGCTTCTCGCATTCAGCCGCCGGCAGGTGACCGCTCCCCGGTTGCTGGACATCAATCGGCTTGTGCAGGACATTGAGCGGATGTTGCGGCGGCTCATCGGCGAGCACATCGAGTTAAGAACCAGGCTGGCTCCGGATGCGGGCTGGGTCATGGCCGATCCGAGCCAGATGGAGGCGGCCCTGATCAACCTCGCCACCAACGCGCGCGACGCGATGGCCCAAGGAGGCGTCCTCTTCATTGAGACGGCTCGCGCCGATGCCGGTCCTGGCTCGCAAGGCCCGCAATCGATACTTCCCGCGGGATCCTACGTAAGGATCGTCGTCAAGGACAACGGCCACGGTATGGACGCCGAGACGCAGCAGCGCATTTTCGAGCCGTTCTTTACGACGAAAGAACGAGGCAAGGGCACAGGTCTGGGACTATCGAGCGTCTATGGCACAGTCGAGCAGAACGGCGGCCGTATCTTTGTGGAGAGCGAGGCCGGAGAAGGGAGCACATTCTCCATCTACCTTCCGCGCTTCGAACGGGGGCCTTCCTCCGAAGTGGAGCCGGCCACAGCCAATGGCGTGTCCAGGGGAACCGAGACGATTCTGCTTGTGGAGGACGAAGCTCCAGTCCGGCGTATGCTGCGCGAGGCGCTCAGCAATGCGGGATACCGCGTCTGGGAATCGGGCGATGGCATCGATGCACTGGATCACTGGGGCGCTCAGATCGAAAGGATCGATCTGGTCGTGACCGACGTGGTCATGCCGGTGATGAGCGGGCTCAAACTGGCCGAAGAACTCCGGAAGCGCCGCAAGGACATCAAAGTAATCTTCATGTCGGGTCACTCTGACGAGATTCTCGACGGCCAGGGCGCGCTGGATCCCAGTGTCGGTCTCTTGGAGAAACCCTTCGTGCCGTCGGCGCTCGTGCGCAAGGTGCGCGAGATCCTGGATGAGGAATCCAATCGCGACCGGTGTCCTTCGCGGGATGTCTGAGCGCTGTCGCTGGCCGCGCCGCTGAATGAAGCGCCTGCCTGCCGGAAAACGGTAACGGTCTCGTCCGTCCTTCGCGACGGCGCTCGTCTGCTCCGACGATGCCCGAAGGACCTGCGCCCATTAGCGCATCTTGAGCAGCGGGCTGTCGACCTGCTTGAAGCCGGCCGGAATCTCGAATTTGGATGTATCCGCCGCGGCGGAAGAGAAGCCGGATAGATCCGACGTCATCTCCATCATGGTCGCCGGACCGCCTTGGCTGCGCTGCTGTGTGCGCGGTTCGCTCCGGTCGACAGGCTTCTCCTGAGTCGTCTGCTCGGTCTTGCGCCGGCCGAGTCCGCCCAGCCCTCCGAGCCTGCCGCCGCCCAAGCGTCCGAGTGCGCCGCCCAGCGAAGGCTTCTCGGCTTCGGCCTGCTGCTGTTGCTCTGGCTGTTGTTGCTCGGGCTGCGCCTCGCCAGCTTCTCCCTGCGGAGCTCCCGCACCGCTGAAGCCCATCTTCGTGATCTGGCGCACAGGAACGCCGTTCAGCTTGGCGGCCTCCTCATAGAGGGCCGCCATACCGCGGCTGCTTTGGCCGCCGCCCGGCATCATCGCGCTCATGCCAGGAGCCCAGGCGAGTTTCTGCGCCATCCGCCGGTAGAAGTTCTTGATCTCCTGATACCCCGCGATCTCGGGCGCCAGCCACATGTCGCTGGTCACGGTCATCATCGTGGCACGCTGATTCGTCTTGGGATCGGTCCCTTCGAACTCGATCGTGAGGACCACCTCGCGCGCGGTCATGCCGTTGATCACCTGTGTCTGCCCTGTCTCCTTCACGGATGGCTTCATAGTGAATTCCATCTGCGGCTCATCGTTCTTGCGGGACTTCGCTTTCGCTTCAGCCTGCTTCATGGCGTCAGCCATCTGCGCAAACGTAACCACCGAGTACGACTTCCGCTGGAAATCGACGTGCGTGATCGTCTCGGCTTTCAAGTCGATGATGCTGGCCGACAGCGAGTTGACGTGGGCCATGCGGTCGCCCTTCACAACGACAGTGCTGCGGATGGGTTCACGCAACTGCTTCGACATGAAGGCCATGCTTTTCATCGCGCCGCCCGTCAGCTGGGTGGTTTGGTCGTAGCTGAAGTCGGCGTGCAGGCCGGCGCACGCGAGCGCCGCCAGTAACGTAACAAGGGTTAAGTGCTTCATCTGTGACTCCCGGTGTCAAATCATAGCACTGCCAGCCCGCCCTGCGCGCTACGAAGGGTTTCAGTCCCCTACCGGAACCGCGGTGGAGCGTCTGGCCCAGACGACAAGCTGCTACGCTGTCAGGGGAGAGGAACCGTGCTCACTCGCATTCGTTTGCTCCTAACCGCTGCCATTCTGTCGATCGCGCCGGCTGGCGCGCAGGAGGGAACCGGCGCACCGTCGCAGGCGCCGGTGAAGATTCAAGCAGGCGCGCAGGAAGTCCTGCTGGATATGGTGGTGCGGGACAAGCGGGGCCGCATCATCCGCGATCTCAAGGCCGAGGAGGTCGAGGTCCTCGAGAATGGAGTTCCGCAGAAGCTGCGCGCGTTCCGGCTGGTCGAAGGCCGGGAAGAAACGAGGCGGCTGGAAGCGGGCGGCGCCGGCGCGGCCGCCGCGCAGGAACCGGACGCGCTCAGCAACCTGCGCCTGATCACACTCATCTTCCAGTCCCTGAGTCTGGATGGCAAACGCTTTCTGCGCGAAGCCAGTCAGGACTTGCTCAAGATGGCCAACGAGCCGAACCTCTACTTCTCGGTGTACGCGATCGACCAGACGCTGCACTGTCTGCAGCCGTTTACGCACAACTACGACCTCGTCCGGAAACAGGTGGATGCGGCCCAGATGGCCAGCTATCAGCAGTTGTCCGAACGTTCCGCCCAAATGATGCTCGAGCTTCAACAGAAGGCCCAGTCGGCGCTTAACATGACTGGCCAGCAGATGCAGCAGGACCCGGCCGCCGTGGCCGAGGCGAGAGTGGCGCAAATGCAGCTTGACGCCTTGCAGTTTGCGCAAACCCAGGACCGCGGCTATTTCGAGCGCGCCTCGCTCTACTCGCTGCTGGCCATTGTGCGTGCACAAGCGAAACTGCCGGGCCGCAAGATGCTGGTTTACCTGACCGAGTCGTTTCCGGTGAGCGATCCTCAGATGCCGCTGTTCCGCGCCGTGATCAGCGAGGCGAACCGGTCCAATGTCGCCGTTTACACGGTCGACGCTCGAGGCTTGGTGCTCACGGGCCAAAACGAGGAAGGCGCGAAACTGGCGGCGCGGGTAGCCCGGGACAGCCAGAGCCAGATGTCGAACCCCCGGTCGGCCACCACCAAACAGCAGATGCAATCGGTGGACACCATGCAGGCGGGCCTGCGCGCCAACATGCAGGCCAACCTGAAGGAGTTGGCGGAATCGACCGGCGGCTTCCTGATCGCCGACACGAACGACTTTCAGGCGCCGCTGCGGCGCTCGCTTGACGAGCTCCGCACCTATTACGAGGCGGCCTACTCTCCCGAGATCAAGACGTACGACGGCGCCTTCCGCAAGATTGCGGTGCGGATCACGCGGCCCGATGTCATTGTGCATACCCGCAGCGGCTACTTCGCCCTGCCGCCCACGGCGAGCGCGGCGCCGGTGCTCGCCTACGAGGCGCCACTGCTGAACTCATTGAGCCAGGAACCGCTTCCGGGCGCTGTCGATCATTACGCCGCCGCGCTGCGCTTCGAGCCCCGCGGCCAGCAGCGGCAATACACACTGGCCGTCGAACTGCCCCTGAAAGGCGTCTTCCTCCAGCAGGACAAGGAGAAGAACGTGGTTCGCATGCACGCCTCCGTGTTGGGGCTGCTGAAGAACGAGAAAGGCGAGGTGGTTTCCAGGTTCGCGCAGGACTACCCGCAGCAATTCCCGCTCGATCGGTTGGCGGCTGTGCAAAATGGCTACCTGACGCGTGTATACCGCGCCGTGTTGGCGCCGGGAGCGTACACGCTGGAAACGTCGGTGTGCGACCAAAGCTCCGGCCTGGTGGGGGCAAAGCGCCAACCGCTGGTCGTCCCTCCGGTGGAGCAGGCGCTCGCCATCAGCAGTGCGACGCTGATCCGTCGCGTCGATGCGGGGCCGAAGGACATCGATCCGAACGATCCTTTCATCGCGGCCGAAGGAAGGATCACACCGGACTTCTCCAACACGGCACGCGCAGGGGAGGGACGCCAGCTCTCTTTCTACGTGATCGTCTACCCGGCGGCGGGCAAGATGGAGCCGGTCGAGCTGAACCTGTCGCTCTACGTTTCGGGCCGGTTGCTCGGCGGTGGCGACCTGCCCCTGCCGGCTCCCGATGCAAAGGGCCGCATTCCCTACATTGCCTCCATTCCGGCCGATAATCTCCCGGCGGGCGAGTACGAGGTGCGGCTAACGGCCAGGCAGGCGGGCCAAGCCGCCGAAGACCGCCTCCAGGTGCGGGTCATTCGCTAGCCGCGGGCGCAGCAAAAATATTCGGCGTTTTTGTCAGGTAAACCCCTCTGGGGCCGCTCTTCCCTACTAGCGCCCACCTCACAGGTGGGGCGCGCCTCCACCCGTACTCGGGCGGAGGCAAGCACCCAACCGTTTTGGAGGTTAGTAATGCAATCAGCAAGTTCCGAGGCATGGAGGGAGTCCTTCACGCCCCTGTGGCGGCATCTTCTCGCGATGCTGCTGATACTGTTCGTCCTCCTACCGTCGCTCGCCTTCGGGCAGGCCCAGATTTCTGGCACGCTGACAGGTATCGTGTCAGACAGCTCCGGTGCCGTCGTTCCGAATGCGAAGGTGGTCTTGAAGAACGAGCGAACCGGAGATCTCCGCGAGACGAAATCCAACAATGGCGGCTATTTCGCTTTCGCGGCCGTACCGCCCTCGGTCTACACCGTTTCCATCGAGGTGACCGGGTTTGCCACGTGGGAACAAACCGGGTTGACCATGAATCCGGGCGACAAGCGCAATCTCGATGCCACCGTCAAAGTGGGCACGACCCAGAGTGAGATCCAGGTGGTGGCCCTCGCCGACCAACTCACGCCGGTCGATTCCGGCGAAAAGAGCACGATGCTGACCGCCAAGGATATCAAGAACCTGACGGTGGTCGGCCGGAACGCGGCCGAGCTGATCAAGGTGATTCCCGGCATGGCGGTCGCCGGCGGCCTGCAGAACAAGCCAGGGTATCAGGGCGATGTCGCGGGCATCAACGGGCCGCTCCGCGGCTACTCGGCCAACGGCACTGAGCCCACAGCGCTGCAGATGACCTCGGACGGCGCGAACATGACCGACCCCGGCTGCAACTGCAACGCGTCACAGAACATCAACACCGAGATGGTGCAGGAGATCAAGGTCCAGACTTCGAATTTCAGTGCGGAGAATGCGAAGGGACCGGTGATCTTCAACGCTGTCGGTAAGGCCGGCAGCTCGTCGTTTCATGGATCCAGTTACATGTACGCCCGGCACTACGCCCTCAACTCGAACGACTACGACACGGGCACAACCCTAAAGCTGAAGAAGCCGGAAGACCGGTACTTCTATCCCGGCGGCCAGATCGGCGGGCCGGTGATTATTCCCCACACGGGTTTCAACAAGAACCGCGACAAGCTGTTCTTTTTCGCCGCCTTCGAGTACTACGATCAAAACGTCATCGGGAGCACGAAGAAATCCTGGGTTCCGACGCAGCAGATGCTGAACGGCGACTTCAGCCAGGATGCGCTCAAAGCCGCCTTCGGCCCCACCCCGCCTTACGGCGTGGTCAACTCGCCGACCGGAACTCCGAGTAGCCTGGACTCCTTCGCCAACGGACAGATCCCGAAGACGATGATGGACGCGGGCGGGGTGGCGCTGTCGAAAGCGCTACCGGCGCCGAACGCCGACCCGACGAAGAACGGCGGCTTCAACTGGGTCACGCAGTACGTCCTACCGCGCACCAGTTGGCAGTTCCGCGGCCGCGGCGACTGGAGCATCAACCAGAACATGAAGTTCTCGGTAAGCTACAACCTCCAGCGCGAGGACGTGCAGGAACCCACCGACATTTACTGGAGCCCGGATTGGGCAGTCCCCTACGGCTCCGGTGTGATCAACAAGCAGAAATCGCAGGCGGTGACGGGCAACCTCGTCAATGTGTTCAGTCCCTCGCTGACCAACGAGTTCGTGGTCACCTTCACCAACTACAACCAGCCGCACACGATCGCGGAGCCCGACAAGGTGTTCCGTGGCTCGCTCGGCTATCCCTACGGGACCGTGTTCAACAACAGCGCCAAGCAGATCCCGAACTTCGCCGGCTGCTGGTCTTGCGGCTTCCCGACCTTGAGCATGCCCGGTATGTCGGGCGATTCTCCGGTGCTCCTCTATTCTCACAAGCGGATGCCGTCGTTCGCCGACACAGTCAGCAAGGTTTTCGAACGGCATACGGTAAAGCTTGGTCTCTACGTGGACTCGACCGGAAACGAGCAGAGCGGATGGTTCCAGCCGCAGGGCAGCCTGAATTTCAGCAACGGCGGCGCAACCGTCAGCTCAGGGAACGCCCTGGCGGACATGCTACTGGGGCTGGCGAGCAGCTACGGCGAAGACAAGTACGTGCCGATCAGCGACCTGTCATACAAGACGATAGCTGGCTTCGCACAGGATTCCTGGAAAGTCACCAAGCGCCTCACGCTGGAACTCGGCATTCGCTTCGACCACATTCAACCGTGGACCGACCCGAACACCGGTATTCAGGTGTTCAACATGGCGACGTACAGCAACAACCCGGCCGACCTGGCCAAGCTGACCGGCTTGTCCTGGAATGCCATCGATAGCAGCATTCCGAAATCGGGCTCGCCGACGCGCTGGGCGTTCGTCTCACCGCGCTTTGGCATGGCCTGGGACATCTTCGGCACGGGAAAGACCGTGATCCGCGGCGGCTGGGGCATGTTCCACTACAACAACGAATTCAACGCGTACGGAAGCGCAGTGAACATTGCGCAGGGCAACCGCAATTTCAGCTACGGCGTAACCACCCTCAACGGCATTTCCAATCTCACGGTCGGTCCCGCCGGTGTTTCCCGCTCCTCGATGAACGCGGTGAGCGCCACCGACGACATGGCGCCGACTACGAAGAGCTACAGCCTCACGGTTTCCCAGCGGCTGCCCTGGTCGTCGCTGTTCGAGATCAGCTATGTCGGCAACGAGAGCACGAACCTGCTCTGGCGCGACAAACTCCAGGACCTCAACAAGGTGCCTCTGGGCGCCCTGTTTGCCGCTCCGGACCTGGCCTCGGCGCAGGTTAACAACTACCGCCCCTTTGTCAATTACACCAACATGTACATCGCCAGCCATGGCGCTTACCAGAACTACAATTCGCTGCAAATGAGCTGGGCGCGCCAGAAGGGCCGGGTCAACTACATGTTCAACTACACCTGGGGCAAGGCCATGGGCATCCGCGGCGGCGGCAACGAGAACAGCAGCGGAAACCTAGTCGATCAGTTCAACCCAGCAGCCAACTACGGCGTGCTGGGCTACGACCGCACCCAGATCTTCAATGCGACCTATTCGATCGAGTTGCCCAATCCGATCCGCGGCAACCGGGTTCTGAAAGGTTTGGTCAACGGCTGGCAGATCTCCGGCATCACACAGGTCCAGAGCGGCATCGATCTGCAGGCCGGGGGAAGCGCCAACTTCAACCTGAGCGGGTTCATGCCGGATGGCGTGACCAGCATCAGCGCCCGCCAGATCCTGGGCACCGAGGATGGGACAGCCATGCCGTTCATCACATGCGATCCCCGCAAGGGTTTGGCTTCGGACCAGTATCTCAATCCGTCTTGCTTTGCGGAGCCGACCCGCGGCCACAACGGGAACACAATCTTCCCATCGATCCGCGGACCGGCCTTCGTCAACAGCGACCTTTCCACCTTCAAGAACTTCCGGATCCGCGAGCAGAAAACGCTTCAATTCCGGTTCTCCGCGTTTAACTTCCTGAATCACCCGCTCAAGTCGTTCTCGTCCAGCGGCGAGAGTGGGCTGAATCTGACCTACAACGCGCAGGGACAGATGACCAATAAGCTTTTCGGGACTCCGTCCACGAAGTATGGGCGCAGGCTGATTCAGCTCGGTGTGAAGTTCGAGTTCTGACGCTGTTTCCAGCGCGTGTCCCTTTTTTGGCGGGGCGGCGAGAGCCGTCCCGCCCTTTTGGTCTTCCGCCGGCGCTCAGGTACCATTTCCCTATGCGGCTGTTCTGGCGCGCTGTGATGTCCGGATGCATCGTGGCGGGCTTGCTGGCAACGACTCTCTCGCTGGTTCGGGGCGGCGCAGCGCCTGCCACGCCGATTCATTTTTCCCTCCACGAATTGCCCTTTCGCCTCGAGACGTGCGAAACGCGCACCCGGCACGTTCCGGCAACCATGGCGGGCGGCCTCGCGGTGTTCGATTATGACGGCGACGGCCGGCCCGATATTTTCTTCACCAACGGCGCCGACATCCGCACGCTCAGAAAAGATTCGCCGCGTTACCGTAACCGGCTGCTGCGCAACGATGGCAACGGGCGGTTTACGGACGCGACGGAGCAGGCAGGTCTGGCCGGCGCCGGCTACGACGTTGGCGCTGCGGTGGGTGACTACGACAACGACGGCCGCCCCGACCTTTTCGTCGCGGGCGTGCACCGCAACACGCTCTATCACAACAACGGGGACGGCGCGTTTACGGACGTGACGGCGAGGGCCGGTCTGAACCGTCCCGACGACGCCTACGGCCCGCTGTGGTCGGAGGGCGCCGTCTGGGTGGATGTCAACAACGATGGGTTGCTGGATCTGTTCGTGGTCAACTACCTGAAGTGGGACATCGCCACCGAGCCGGTCTGCGGCCTGGAGGGCGCCTCCGACTACTGCCATCCCAAGTTCTACGGCGGCCAGCCGAACCAGCTCTTTCTCAACCGGGGCGAGGGGAGGTTCGCCGACGTCTCGGTTTCCGCGGGGATTCGCGCGCACGTAGGCAAGGGCATGGCGGCCGGTATGGCCGACTACGATCTTGACGGCCTGCCGGACATTTTCGTCACCAACGATAAAGGCTTCAACTTCCTGTTCCATAACCGGGGGGGCTCGCGGTTCGAAGAGGTGGCCCTCCGCGCCGGGGTCGCGCTGGCCGAGGATGGCGCACTCATCTCGGGGATGGGCGTCGATTTCCGCGATCTGGATAACGACGGCTATCCCGACCTGAGCTTCGCGGCGCTGAACGGCGAAACGTTTCCGCTGTTTCGCAACACGCGCGCCGGGCAGTTCCAGGAGACCACGTATGCGAGCGGCCTGCGAAAGCTGACGCTCCCGATGGCTGGCTTCGGCGTCGGCATGTACGATTTCGACAACGACGGGTGGAAGGACCTGTTCGTCACGCGGGGACACGTCGAGTCGTTGGAACGGCCCGATCGGCCGGTGTCGCAGCACAACACGGTGTTCCGCAATCCCGGCGCGGAAGGGAAGTGGACTGCGCTGACCGGGGAAGCCGGCCTGAGTGCGTGCGCGTTGGCGCGGCATCGCGGTCTAGCGTTCGGCGATTTTAACGGCGACGGCCGCATCGACGTGGTCGTGACCGTCATTGGCGCCGCAGCCGAACTGTGGATGAACGACAGCGACGACACGCATCACTGGCTCGATGTGGCGCTCCAGGGCGCGAAGAGCAATCGCGACGGAATCGGCGCGCGGCTCCAGGTGGTGACTGGGAGCGGTGCGCAGTACAATCACGTGACCACCTGCGTCGGATACGCCTCCTCCAGCGCCGGGCCGGTGCATTTCGGCCTGGGCCGGGACGATGTCGTGCGGCGATTGGTGATCCGTTGGCCGTCGGGCGCCGTGCAGACTCTCACCGGAGTGAAGGCGGACCAAACGCTGAAAGTAAGGGAACCGCGATGAAGCTGATGCTCGCGTTTGTGGCCGCCGGAATGGCGGCGGCTCAGGCCCCGCCATCGTCCACGTTTTCGGATGTGGCGGCGCGGGCCGCGGCTGCCCGGCAAGGGAATCGCGTCGAGGAGGCCATCAGCCTCTACCGGCAGGCGGTGCGCCTGCGTCCCACGTGGGACGAGGGCTGGTGGTATCTCGGGACGCTGTCTTACGAGAGCGGCCGATGCGCCGAGGCGCAGCCCGCCTTCCGGCGCGTTACTGAGATCCGGCCCAGGGGCGGCGCGGGATGGGCCATGCTCGGGTTGTGCGAATTCGCGCTGAAAGACTACGACACGGCGCTCGACCATCTCGCGCAAGCCGAACAGCTTGGCGATATCACCGATGCGAAGCTGCTGGAAGTAGTGCGCTATCACGCGTCCCTCCTGTTGCTCCGTCTGGGCGAATTCGAACAGGCGCTGGTGCAGCTTGCGCCTTTTGCGGAGGTAGGGAACCGTTCCGAGAAGGTGCTGCTCGCCACTGGCCTGGGCGTCTTGCGGATGCCGCTGCTGCCGACGCAGGCGCCGCCGGAAAAGCGCGACCTCCTGCGGAAAGCCGGCGAGGCGGGCTGGGCCGCGAACGCGCGGAGCCCGGAGGCCAAAGCCCTGTACGAGACCCTGGTTGCGGCGTATCCCCGTGAACCGAACGTGCATTACGCGCGGGGCGTGTACTTGCTGCCGTTTGATCGGGATGCGGCGCTGGAGGAGCTCACCGAGGAGTTGAAGATCTCGCCGGAGCACGTCTGGGCGCGCTTGCGGATCGCTTACGTCTACCTGGAGAACGGTGAGCCGGAACGGGCGTTGCCCTATGCGGAGCGGGCGGTATCGCTGGCGCCGGACGCCTTCGTCAGCCGCCTCGCGCTGGGCCGGGTGCTGCTCCGGCTCGGGCAGTGGGACAAGAGCATTCCAGAGTTGCAGGCGGCGGTGAAACTCGCCCCGGAGCGCATGGAAGCGCGCTACGCCCTGATTCAGGCTTACACGAAAGGGGGCCGCGTGGCCGAGGCCGAACGCGAGCGCCGGCGGCTCGTGGCCAGCCCCGGTGCGAAGCTGCCCCCGCAGTGAACTCCCGATCTGGCGCGCTGCCGGTCAGAAATCGAACTTCACCGCCAGTTGCATGAGCCGGCGGCCATACTTGTGTGTGGCGACTCCGAAGTCCGGGCGGGCCAGCCCCTGCGCGTTGTATTCCAACGTGAGGTTGGACTCGCCGCTACCGAGAAACGACCGCAGCGGATGGTTGAGGAAATTGAACGCCGAAACGCGAAATTGCAGAGTCTTCTTCTCGCTCAGTTTGAAATTCTTGAACAGCGACAGATCGCTGTTGAAGAACGCCGGCCCGCGCAGGTACGGAAAGATGTAGTCCCCGTTCTGGCCGGCCGCAGGCGGGGCAAAACAACTGGGATTGATGAACTGGTTCTCCCGCAGACCCGTGCGCGGATCGCAGACAAGCCTTGGCTGGAGCGGCAGGTCGGGTGTGCCCAGCAACCGGCGGTTCGTGAGCGCTGTCCCATCCGCCAGATAGCCCATGAGGCCGAAATTCGAGCTTCCCGCGGCCTGGAGATTGACGCCGCTCTGTAGCTGCGTGATTCCCGAGATCTGCCAGCCGTTCGCCACGCCCTTCCACAGGCGGCCGGCTCGGACCGGCGCGCCCAGTTCGATGCTATATGTCGCATTGAAGATGTGCGTGCGGTCGTAGCTGAGCGGGCCGTAGTTGTTCCGCAGGTTGGCCGGGTCGGCGACCGTTCCCTGCGCTCCACCACGCACGCCCATCGCCTTCGAGAAGGTGTAGTTCAGGTTATAGTTGACGCGCCCGTGTTGCCGCGCCCAGGTGGCCTGGACGCCGTTGTAGTTCTGATACGCGTCGTGCCGCAGCAACGTGAACTGCTGGTAATTACGATACGGACGGAACTGGTCCGAATCGGCGGAATCCGGGTTAGGGGTTGCCAGCAGCGCCCCCATCGGAACCGAGTTGCCGTTGGCGAGCGAGCCCTCTCTCAGAAGGTGTTCGCTCCGATTGCCGACATAGGCCGCCTCGAACAGCGAGCGGTCGGGGAGCCGCTGCGAAACGGTGAAGCTGTAGCTATAGGTGAGCGGCTGCTGGTCATCGTGGGGATAGAGCGCCTGGAACCCCGTGCGGGCGACGGGTATCTGAACGCTGTCGATGCCGGCGAGCGTCGTGTCGCCGGGCGTATCATAGCTGCGGACGCCTAATCCCACGTTCAGCGCGCCGGCGTATTGGTTGTACGGGTCGTGGTATCGGTAGGCGCCCCAGCCGCCGCGCAGGACCGTCTTGCCCGTGCCGAACAGGTCGTATGCCATGCCGAAATGCGGCGAGGCGAACACCATCCGGCCGGTGACGGCCGAGTCGGGAACGCGGGAGTCCCACGCGCGCCAGGCCAGCCCCGTCAGGTCCCCCATTTTGCTGGGATCGTCGCTGTACCGCGACGGATCCCACGTCGCGAAGCCGATGCCGTTGTTGTCGCGCCAGGGTCCGAGATGAGACAGCCGGATACCGTACTGCACAGTGAGCTTGCTCGACGCCCTCCACGAGTCCTGCGCATAGAAATCCAGCGACCGATAGCTCATGTCGTAGATCGGTGATACGTTCGCTTCCGAGTAAGCGGCCACGCGCCCGAGCAGGAAATCCGCGACCGTGTTTTTCGTGGAGTTCGGGTGCGACGACCCGAACGTAAGGAATCCCTGGTTGTTGTTCGACGACAGTTGCTGGTTGCCGGTGACCTCGGTATAGAAACCAAACTTGAGCGTGTGGGCCCCGGTCACCTTGGTCAGGTTGTCGGCGAACGTTGGCATGCGCTTTCTGCTGACCATCGATCCGCTGTCGAAGCCGCCGGGCATGATCACGCTGGGCACGCCGTTGCCCCAACTCGTGAACGAGGGGATCTGGCGGGCGCCGTTCTTGAAGACGCCCTGATACGGGTAGCCGAGCGAGACCCGGTCGGCTCTGGACGGATTCGCCAGGCGATAGGGACTATCCAGGTCCGTGTACGTGAAGACAACCTCGTTCATCATCGACGGCCCGAATGCCTTGACCAGGTTGGCGGATACCGAGTCGGAGCGGTGCGCGCCCTCCACCGGCGAGGGATACGGCACGGCGTCCTGTGGAGTCCACCACAGGGTGATGGGCGCCTCCAGGAATTCCTTCTGCCGGTTGAAACTGACATAGAGCCGGGCGCTGTCGGACACGCGATAGTCGATCCGGGTTCGAACCTGCCAGCCGTTCTGGTCTTGCGGCAGCACGGCGACGTAGTTGGCGCCGTCGTGTGTTGCAGGATCCACGTTGGGCTGGGGGAGCGCGCGCGCGAGCGCCAGCCCGCCGGGGTCCATCATGCTTTTCGGAATCTGGCCGCCGGCGTATCCGGCAGGCTGCCTGTTCCAGCCGCCGCCGATGCCGGGTCCCAGCGCGTCGAGCGAAGCTTGACTGAAGTTGCCGTTCAGCATTTCCGCAGTCGGCACAAAAGTGCGCGGCGAGCTGTGGCCGAGGACCTGCTGGTAGTACTCGAATCCCGTGAAGAAGAACAGCCTGTCACGGTTCTTGTTGAAACTCGTGTGGGGGATGAGCACCGGCCCGCCCAGGTTGAAGCCCGGGTAGTAGTGCCTGTCCTCGGGCTTTTTCAAACCGTCGTGCCCGACCATCCAGTCCGTCGAGTTGAGCGCATAGTGGCGGGCATACAAGTAAGTCTCGCCGTGAAGATTCCGCCCGCCGGACTTGCCGATGATGCTGATGACGACTGGCCCCTTCGGATATTCTGCGCCGAAGTTGGAGGTCTGGACGCGGAATTCCTCCACCATGTTGGAGTTCACGTTGATGGCGGCGCTACAGTTGCACCCCGGGTCGATCAGGTGCGCCCCTTCCGAGATCAGGTCCATGGCGCCGGGTTGCGTGCCGTTGCCGGAGTAACTGCCGACCGGTCCGTTGATGCCGGCCACGTCGCCGGCGTACGCGTACCGATTCTCCACATTGGCGGTCCAGATCGCCATCCCGGGCAGCGCCTTGATCAGTTCGGTGGCATTGCGGCCGACGATGGATAGGTTCCGGATCTCGCTCACAGTGACCACGGCGGTGCGGTCTCCAGTAGTGATCGGAGCGAAGGAGTCCTCTTTGCCATGTGCGCCGAACGCGCCCTGGAATGGTGCGCG
>Ga0062382_10000137_pt1 | contig 15935 bp, 10 predicted proteins | sample DOMMetBare2Fresh_FD_59507 | JGI IMG/M metagenome (GOLD analysis project Ga0062382, IMG submission 59507) | Wetland sediment microbial communities from St. Louis River estuary, USA, under dissolved organic matter induced mercury methylation -... | ecosystem: Environmental > Aquatic > Freshwater... | reverse complement strand
AGTGAAAACTCATAACGCTCACGACACTTCAGCAGAGGTTGATCACGAACACAGTTTGCAATCTGAATCAAGCGCGTCCGGAACAAGTGAATACTGTTCTGCTACCGGACGGTCGAGTGTTCCTTGCGGGGGGCATAGATGGGGCGAACGGCGGACCCACAGAGATCTTTGATCCGAAGGACCCTGCCGCAGGTTGGAGTATCTGCGCAACTATGAATTACACACGTGGATACCACTCCGCAGCGATCCTTCTCGTTGATGGCAGTGTGTTAATGGGGGGCGATCGCGTTGGACTCTGGAAGTCCGGTGAGACCACCGCGAGCGAGCGTTACTTTCCTTCGTACTATTTCATTAGTCGGCCGACCATCACTTCAGCTCCGTCGACAATTGCTTATGGCGCGAACTTTACTATTCAGACACCGTCACCGGCATCAATTTCAGAAGTAGTCTTGATTCGCCCAGGTGCTGTGACTCACGGCTTTAACCAATCGCAGCGCTTTATCGAATGCGCCATCGTCGGCGGAGGAGCCGCCTCTGTGGATGCACAAGTGCCCGCTGATAGAAACATTGCGCCTCCTGGTTATTACCTGCTGTTCATCGTCACTGGAACGCGAGTGCCATCCATAGCGGCCTGGGTTCGGCTGACTTGATGTCGCCATTACCTGATTGGGACAGCGAATTGAGATGCAAACCTCGGAACATTAGGAAAGGAACATCATGGGAATCCGTAAAAATATTCTTTATATGCCCTCGACCGAGCGTGATCTGTTTTTCGAAGCGCTGCTTAAGATGAAGGCCAACATCGTGAATCCGATGGCGCCTGCGGCGGATCAGTACAGTGTTTATGATCAATTCGCATCGCTTCATTGGGCGGTGTTTGACGTGTCGCTAAACCAGAATGGTCCCTTCCTAAATGCAGGGCACCAGGGACCCGCGTTCCTGTCATGGCACCGGGAATATTTGCGGCGTTTTGAGATTGCGCTTCAGAATGAAGTTGCAGGCGTGATGCTGCCGTACTGGGACTGGTCGCCCGCTGTCTTTACCGATACTTTGATGGGTCCCAACGGTGGTGTTAACGGCGTCGGTGGAGGTGTCGTACGAACGGGATGGTTCGCGTCTGATAAACCTGGTACGGGAGTTAATACTACCCCACTGCCCGGATGGTGGCCTCCGACGTTACCAGGGTGGCGCATCCGCCCTGATCTTGACGACAACAATCAAGGAACCTCGTTGCGCCGATTCTTAGGACAATCCTTCGGCGACACTCTTCCAACTCAAAGCGACGTCAGTAACCTGCTGGCCATTACGACAGCGAACCCAGCCAACGCTGCTCAACGACAAACGGCGGCCGCAAACTTCCGCACGGCCCTGGAGCAAGGGAGCGGCGGATTAGGAGTAACTTCTTCTCACAACGAGGTCCATCGTTATATCGGTGGACACATGGGAGCTGCCATGTCGTCGGATGATCCAATCTTTTGGCTGCATCATTGCAACATCGATCGAATGTGGGCGATGTGGCAGCTGGACGGTCATGCGGGAGCAAATTGGTTCCCCGTGTCTGCAGTGCAGGGCCATGCTCTGGCCCATTCGATGTGGCCCTGGGTGGGCAACGTCCAGTACTTCATCGGCAATCAAGTGCCTACGTTTTACTTTCCTAATTTTGGTAACGTAATCCGCACCAACGCAGATATGTTGGATCATCATGCACAAGGATATGCGTACGACACCGAACCGGTTTTCGGTATCGCCCTGGATCGTTCGGGCAGCATGGTTGGTGCCAGCACAGATCCCTTCAACATGAATGCGCCAACCACGAAGTGGGAACTGGCAAGACTGGGAATCCAAAACCTATTGGCCGATTGCGAAGCCGCCTATGCTGCGAGGGAGGCCTACGTGATCGGTGGGGTGCAGACCTTTACCACAAGCGGCGGAGGCAACGATGTGAGCGCCGCAGTACCCGGGAAGCCTTATGGGCTGATCCGTTCGGGAGCGAACTACCCGGAAGCGTATCCCGCTGCTGATGTCACTAACGCACTTAATGGGATGAGCCCTGGCAATGCAACGCCACTCGCGGCCGCCCTGAGCGAAACATACGCTGACGTGGTTCGCCCGGCCGCCAACGCTTTGCCTGCCGACGACATAAGGTATCTCGCGATTCTCACTGACGGAAAAGAAACAGCTCAACCCCTGCTGAACACCCTGGGACTGAACAGCTTTTCCGATACTTACATATTTGGGATGGGCTTTGGCAGCGGCACTGGATGGGACGGTGTCGACTACGCGACGATTAATACTATCGTGTCAAAAGGAAGAACACCGCCACCCGCTCTCGGGCTTACGCAAGTATTTCAGGGTGAAACGATGGGCGCCATCGACAAGTTCTACAGCAGTACTATCGCTCACGTCATCGGTTATACGCCGATAATGGATCCACGCTTCGAATTGTTTCCGGGTGAAGAAGTTCATGTTCCGTTTTGGGCCACGAGTGCTGACGACGGAATATTCATCACCGTCCTTCGAGGCAACGACGACCTCCAATGCTGGCATGTAGCTCTGATATCGCCTGCTGGTTGTCGATATCATCACTCGACCAACTCTCCATATTTCATCACCATACAGCGCAGTGGCAGGCGGGACACAATATTTCTGCGACGTAACCGCGCACCCGACACGTGCTGGATTGGCAGGTGGTTCTTACACCTGGCCTACTGTCCTCCCGGCCATGCTCACGACGAGGTTCATGAAGATGAACATCCGCATCAGCACGTGGACACCATTTTCGGTGGGATGATCATGCCGACCACGTGGGACCTGATTGTTCCGGCCAGTGCCCCACCGCTGGCGGGACCGGTGTTTTCTCAGTTCGATGTAGCTACAGCAAAGCGAGTTTCAACGCGGGTTCTGCCGAAGCGCACGTTACCGACTGTGGGTGGACCTGCGCTGGAAGAACCATTTCCACCAGCCATGCCAGTTGTAGTGAACCTTTACGCGAAGACAACCCTTCGGGTGAACCTGCGATTTGACGCTCGCGCCCGATTTGCCGGCGACGCGCTCGGCTTGGAGTTGCGTGTCGAAGATGACTTAGGAGGGAAGGTGGCCGATATGCGTGCCTATGGACGTGTGATTGGTCCAACCAGGGCAATAGCTAAAGCCTTTCTGGATCGCGAGACCATACCGTTCGATCAGCGCAAGAAATACCTTTTGCGCACAGAGGACGGTGAATTCTTCGATGAGCTGCGCTTCCTGGCCGACTACGAACACGCCAGACCTGGGGCGTTCGCCCCGCGAGACGAGAAGCTCTCGTTCCAACCTTACAAGGAGACAATTGCATTTAAGGCTGAGGTCGATCGGACTAAGGTAGCAGGAGTATATCGGGTTGGTGCGTATTTTGAAGGGTACCTAATTCGCGATTGCCGGCCGCCAGAGTACTTCGTGCGAACCGTCTCTGCGGAAACCGCCCTTGGTGTGCGTCTCGATCCTGCGCGTTCACTTAGTCAGATTCGCTGGCTCAGTGCGCGCCAATTGGAGGTCACATTTACTCCAATGGACCGGTTTGGCAATATTTTGTCTCCTTCGAGCATCGCTGCGCCAATCCTTCGTTTGCGCGGAAAAGAATTGCGCGGAACTCCGCAAAATCTCTGCGACGGAAGCTATCGACTCGTCGTCGACGTCGCTGAAGAGGACGCAATGCCCAAAGGAAAACACGCTAGGCCTGTCGCTAAAGCCCAGATCGAAGGACCCAAGGGACCTTCATACGTTGAGCGTGAACAATTGCTCCGGTTAACTCTCGAAATTGGCGGGCAGATCCTAAACGTCTCCGTTGCGGAGTCAGGACTCGAGAGGGACGAATACTGACGCCCAGCTCTGGCGTGAGCCCCCTGATGATCGGACGCCAAACTCCGGCCCCTCGGCCATTGTTGGCTTGAGGTTTACGGTCTGCGCCTTTGGGGATTAGCCTGAGCTACTCGTCTGATCGACGGCCGGCACACCGATGCGACGCAGGATATCCCGGAAACGCGGGTCCCGGCGAATGTCTTTTCCAAACATATCTCCGGTTCCAATCTTTGTTTCGAGATTGAGGAAGACTAATTCGCCGTTCCGTTCGTCAATAGCTTTTTCCAGCCACTCAAATGTCTTATCGTATTCGTCAAGTCCGCCATAAACACGCGCAATGTCGAATGCCGCGACGGGCTGGTGCTGCTTCATCTCCAGAAGTTGACTTAGCACGTCAACAGCTTCGTCTCGTTTTTCCAACCTCGCGCAGGCAACACCAAGGATCGACAGCGTAGTTGGGTAACCACCAAGAACTATGGCTTTCCGGAATTCTGTGCTGGCTTCTTCGTAGCTTCCCTTGAGCAGATGCACCATTCCCATCTGCCAGTAAGCGCCATTAAAGTTTGGCTCGATCTCAATCATGCGGCGGACCTGCGCCAGGGTATCATCCAGCCGGCCGGCAAACAGATATATCCAGCCGACGTTGAGATTCAGAAACAGTGAAAGCGGGTCAAGTTCAACCGTACGTCTTCCTTCGTAGATCGCCTCGACAAATCGCTCTCTGGAAGTCAGGAACAAGCCGAACCACATACCTGCATCAGCGCTATTGGGATTGATCTCAATAGCCCGCCTGTATGCGTCTTCTGCTTGCTGCCAATCCCAATCGTTATAAAAGTGAATATTTCCAAGGGCGATGTGCGCTTCGGCCAAATCGCTGTCAATTTCTTTAGCCCGGTTTGCCGCGGCTTTCGATTTCGGGATGGCCTCGTCCGCAGAGAGCACGCCGAAATACCAGGCATGAGTCAGACTAATTGATATCCAGGCGTAGGCAGGGGCATATTCAGGCTCGATCTCAATCGCTTGCTCGAAATACTCAAGCGCTTTGCGCCAACCTCCACCAGCGTGCTTGTTGAAGTAATAACGTCCTTTGAGAAATAACTCGTATGCTGCGGTATTGTCTGTGTAACGCTTCATCACCAGCGCTTTTTCTTTGGCGATCAGCTTCAGCCTCAGCGCATCAACAATCGCCTGGGCTATCTCGTCCTGCACGTCAAAGATGTCCCGCAGCTCACGGTCGTATCTTTCAGACCAGAGGTGATAACCGTCTGCGGCATTGATAAGCTGGGCCGTGATTCTTACGCGACTGCCGGATTTTCGCACGCTGCCTTCCAGAACCGTTTTGACATTCAAGGCGTGTCCGATTTCGCTGACATTCGTATGCTTGCCTTTGAACGAAAAGGCTGAGGTGCGCGCTGCAACCTTCAAATTTTCAATCTTTGCCAGCGCGTTTAGGAGTTCTTCCGCCAGGCCGTCGCAGAAGTATTCGTTTTCCGGCTCGTCGCTGATGTTGGCAAACGGCAACACGGCAATCGAGTTTCGCGGCTCAATTTTGGCTGTAGTTTCAGCTTTAATTATTTGCGTCTGCGCCTCCGAGTTTTTATGTGGCGGTGAAGTGCGGGCAAGTTCAGCTTCGAATTCCAGACGCTTCTGCAGTCCCTTTAAATCACGCAGTAAGTCGTTCGCCGTTTGATACCGCTCTTCGCGCTTCTTCCTGAGCGCCTGGTTGATTATTCGATCGAGCTCTCGCGGGAGGGCAGGAACGCGTTGGTCCAGCGGTTTCGGCTCATCCGCGATGATTGAGCCAAGCACATCCATCGGGTTCTCACCGGCAAACGGTCGTGTGCCTGCGAGCATTTCATACAAGAGCACGCCAAAGCTGAAAATATCCGAGCGCGCGTCGATTGCCTTCCCACGGGCTTGTTCGGGCGACATGTAGCTCGCCGTGCCAATGATCATGCCGGCGCTCGTCACGGATTTGACCGCCGTGGCGGCTTCCGAATCGGTCTCATTATTGAACGCGCCTCCGGAGACGGCCGGTGCGGAAAGCTTGGCGATGCCAAAATCCAGAATCTTTACAACACCATCCGGACGGATCATGACGTTTTCGGGTTTGATATCGCGATGAACCACGCCCACGGTGTGGGCGGCCTGTAACGCAGAAACTATCTGGACTGCGATTTCAAGAGCGGCCCCTGGCCGCAGAGGCCCGCGGCTGAGTTGTTGCCAGAGGGTCTTGCCTTCGATGTATTCGGTTGCAATGAAATGAGTGCCATCCGCCTCGCCGATTTCGTGAATCGTGATGATGTTTGGATGATTCAGCCCAGAGGCGGCTTTAGCTTCCTGGACGAATCTCCGCATCCGTTCTGCATCCTGAGCAAATTCCTGAGGCAGAATTTTGAGTGCCACCCTGCGATCCAACTTTGTGTCCTGCGCCAGATAAACCTCGCCCATCCCGCCCGCCCCAAGTGGCGAGCGGATTTCGTAGCGACCGAGTTTTGCGCCGGTGTTTAATGCCATCTCGCTAAAACCAAAGGAGGACAAAATATTGTTAGGGGTAACTCAACAGTGTGTACCTGAGCACTGACCGCTGGGTATCGACAGATGAGCCTGTCCAGAGCACACTGATTAGCAGCACGTTTCGAAAGGCGGTTTTCATACTGGGCGTATCGAGATTGTAACCGACGCGGCCAGCAAGGGCGAGCGTCATCGTAAGGCAGTTGTACCTAATGACCGAGTGTTATGCGGTAAGGGCTGGCCACATTCATAGCCCGCCGGAAGGCAGCGTTCAAACGGCGGACCTTACTGGGCCAATGCCACCCTCTTCATCGCCATCCCAAATTAGGTATGCGATTCACTGCCTCGCTTACTTTCCGTTGAATACATAGCCAGATCAGGGGGTCGTTGCTCTTTAAAGTAGATTCTGGCAAGATTGCCTTGATACACAGTTAAGCTCTTTTGAATACTCGATGCGTGCCTCGCGCTATGAGGCTTCCCGCTTTTTGGGTAAGGCGTGACCGCACAGTCCGCTGCTTAATTAGCGGGACTAGCGCGTGTCAAGCGAGGGCGGAAGTGTGTCTGGCAGAAAGTGCGCAAAGTTAATGGCCAAACAAAAACCTCTACTTGATCCTGGCCGAAACTGATCTCAAAACGTCTTTTGATGGAAAGGTAAATTGATGGGCAATATTGCCGTGGTGGGGTGTGGTCATTGGGGCAGGAATTTGGTGCGCAACTTTCACAACCTTGGCGTGCTGACGCACGTTTCGGATGCCGATCCAAACAGACTTCAAGAGATGCACCAATTGTACCCTGGGGTCACCGTGTGCGCGGACTATCAGCAACTGTTGACGGTTGATGAAATTGATGCCGTAGTTTTGGCGACTCCAGCTGTACAGCATGCGTCGATGGCTGAGCAGGCACTGCTCGCGGGCAAAGATATTTTCGTCGAGAAACCATTAGCGCTTAGTTACCAGGATGGTGAGCGCATAGTTCAGCTCGCCGAGCGCCTGAATAAAATCCTTCTGGTCGGGCACCTGCTTGAATACCATCCGGCCATTCTGAAGCTTAGAGAACTGATTGATACCGGAGAACTGGGAGAGATTCAATACATTTATTCCAACCGTCTGAATCTCGGTCGCGTGCGTTCCGACGAGAATATTCTATGGAGCTTTGCTCCGCATGATATCGCGGTTATCCTGCGGCTCATTGGCCACTTACCACTCGAAGTTACAGCCACTGGCGGCGCTTACCTGCAACCGCAGGTTGCGGACGTCACGGTAACCAATCTGCACTTTGAGAACGGGGTGCGCGCGCACATTTTTGTCAGTTGGTTGCATCCTTATAAAGAGCACCGCCTGGTTGTGATCGGCTCAAAGAAGATGGCTTGTTTCAACGACGTCGCCGATCAAGACAAATTAATCATCTACGATCAGGGCATCGACTGGGTAAACGCTGAAATGGTGCCTCGCAAGGGTCTCGGGACGACGGTGGAGTTTTCAGCAGAGGAACCGCTGGGAGTCGAGTGTAGTCATTTCCTGGAGTGCCTCAAAGACCGCTCCCGCCCCAGAACAGACGGCGCCAGCGCCCTCAGCGTTCTCAAGGTTCTCGAGGCCAGTCACCTTTCGTTGCAGGGCAACGGGGCGTTAGTTCACTTGACAAAGCCGCAGCTGGCAGCAGCGACCATCGGGTGACAGGCGTATAGCCGCGAGGAATAGCGACCGGATCCCGACACTCCACCGGGAAAGGTGTGGCATCCACCGGCTGCCAATCTCGTTGCTCAAATCACAATCTGTGCAGTTTCGGACGAGGCCGAGTAGGGAACGCAGCACCATCTTCCATGGGCGATTCCGACAATAACAATACGGAAAGGGATTTCTTTGTTCACCCTTCATCATACGTCGATGACGGCTGCGTCATCGGTGCGGGAACGAAGATCTGGCATTTCTGCCATTTGATCAAAGGCGCGCGCATCGGCGAGCGATGCGTGTTGGGCCAAAATGTTTCAGTCGCTGACGGCGTCGTCATCGGCAACAACGTAAAAATCCAGAATAACGTCTCTCTCTACACCGGAGTGACTCTCGAAGACGACGTGTTCTGTGGCCCATCTTGCGTGTTTACAAATGTCTCCAACCCGCGCTCGCAAATTGTGCGGCATCACCTCTACGAGCCCACGCTGGTAAGGCGCGGCGCCACCATTGGGGCGAACGCGACAATTGTTTGCGGTGCAACCATCGGGCGCTATGCTTTTATCGGCGCCGGCGCAGTGGTGCGCGGCGATGTTCCCGATTATGCGTTGATGCTTGGTGTGCCTGCGGCGAGAAAGGGATGGATGAGCCGCCACGGTCATCAACTGAAAGAGTTCGACACGGACGGGGTCGCCCTCTGTCCGGAAAGCGGCTGGCGCTACAAGGAAATCAACCGGGGAGTGTTGCGCTGCCTGGACTGGCCGGAAGATAAGCCTTTGAACGCGTAGTGGTAATTGGCGACCAGCAAGTAACCGTCAGGCAAGCTATTAAGCTTAGAGAAAAGTGAGCTGGAGATAATGCCGTCCCTGTCTTCTGAAATCGAACGTGTGTCCGTACCTTTGTTAGACCTAAAGGCGCAATATATCGCCATTCGGGAAGAGGTGCGCGCGGCGATTGATCGTGTAGTCGAGTCACAGGGCTTCATTCTGGGCCCTGAAGTCGCAGCCTTCGAAAAGGAGATCGCCGACTATTCGCGATCTGCTTTTGCGGTTGGTGTTTCTTCCGGGACCGATGCGCTGCTGATCGCGTTGATGGCTATCGGTATCAAGCCCAATGACGAGGTGATCACTACTCCGTACAGTTTTTTCGCGACGGCGGGAAGTGTCGCTCGCCTGGGTGCGAAGCCGGTATTTGTCGATATCGATCCCGCTACCTGCAATCTCGATCCTTCGGGCATCGAAAAGGCCATTACCAGGCGAACGCGGGCTATCCTGCCGGTCCATCTCTATGGCCAAATGGCAGAGATGGAGCCGATTATGGAGATTGCAGCCCGTCACGATCTTTTCGTTGTCGAAGATGCTGCGCAAGCTATCGGGGCCGAATACCGCGGGCGTCGCGCCGGCTCGGTGGGTCAGGTTGGCTGCTTCAGCTTTTACCCTTCGAAGAATCTCGGCGGCTTCGGTGACGCGGGGATGGTGACCACCAGCAACGAGAAGTTGGCCGCCAGGTTGAGGTTGCTGCGCAGTCATGGGCATAGCCGGAAGTACTACAACGAGATTGTGGGTGGCAACTTCCGGATAGACGCGATTCAGGCTGCCGTGCTGCGGGTCAAACTGAAATACCTCGATCAATGGACGGAGCAGCGCCGGCGGAATGCCGCGACCTATTGCCGCCTGTTTGCGGAAGCGGGACTGACAGACTCAGACCACGTCACGCTCCCTCACGAAAGAGGGCCGGGGCGGCACATCTACAATCAGTTTGTGATACGCAGCAAGCGCCGCGACGATCTCATAGCCTTCTTGAAGAACCGCCGAATCGGCTGCGAGATTTATTATCCGGTGCCCCTCCACTTACAAGCTTGCTTTGCGGAGCTTGGGTATCAGGTGGGCGATCTGCCCGCCTCCGAAAGCGCTGCTCACGAGACCCTGGCGCTTCCGATTTATCCGGAACTGACCGAGGAAATGCTTGGGTCGGTGGTGGCCGCGATCGCGGAGTTTCATTCCGGCAATAGCCCCGCAGGTGAGGTTGGATGATGGCTGACGACGCAGCCCGTGTGCGGCCGGTGCATGTAATAGGACCGCGCGAGACTCTGGGAGTCTGGCTGAAAGATTTGTGGCTCTACCGTAACGCGCTCCTTTCACTGTCGGCTCGTGACCTGCGGGGAAAGTATAAGCAGGCCTCGCTCGGTTTTGCCTGGGCGCTGATCCAGCCGCTCGTCCAGGTAGCTTTGTTCACCCTGGTATTTCGCGGCGTGGCGCAAGTCCGGACTCCGGTGCCGTATGCAGTTTTTGCACTTGCGGCATTGGTACCCTTCAACCTGTTTCAACAGATCGTTACGGCAGGGACGCCTTCATTTGTCAGCGCGCAGGGCATTGTTACCAAAGTGTATTTCCCCAGGTTGTACACCGTGCTGGCCGCCGCTGCCGCGCCGCTTCTGTCCGGCGGCATTACCCTGGCCATCCTGGTCGTGACAATGGTCTGGTTCGGAATTGTTCCGTCGGCAATGGTCTTCGTTGCGATCCCAATGCTGCTGGGAACGTTTCTGCTGGCGGTTGGTGTCGCCTCGTTTCTCGCGGCCGTTAACGCCAGGTTTCGCGATATCCAGCATGCGCTGCCCCTAATTATGACGGTCTTCATGTATGTCTCACCGGTCCTTTACCCACTGGATATCATGCCGCCGCGACTTCGCCCGCTTGCCCTCCTCAATCCCATCTCGGGTCTCGTTGAAGGATTCCGCGCGGCCGTAATCGGAATACAGCCGTACTCATGGAACCTGTCCTGGGCCTCGCTCGCAGTTTCGGTTGTCATCTTCATCGTAGGGGTTTGCGTCTTCGAGCGTGCGCAGGCACGCCTGGTCGATGTGCTGTGAGGACGGCTATTCGAGCAGAAGACCTTTCAAAGGTCTATAAGATCAGGGTGCGCCAACCAGACGGTTCGACCACTCGTATTGAAAAGCACGCTCTCCGCGACGTGGCCTTCGAGGTAAGCGAAGGTGAAGTGTTTGGCATTATCGGCCGCAATGGCGCAGGCAAGAGTACGCTGCTCAAGATTCTGTCCCGCATCACGGTGCCGACTCGGGGACGCGTCACCGTTTACGGCCGAGTTGCCTCACTGCTTGAGGTCGGGACGGGCATGCATCCTGAAATGACCGGTCGCGAAAACATATTTCTGAATGGGGCTCTGCTGGGGATGGCTAAGAGAGACATCGCCAGGCAGTTCGCCCGGATCGTGGAGTTTGCGGGCGTGGCGGAATACATCGATACGCCCATTAAGCGATACTCCACTGGCATGAAGCTGCGCCTGGCTTTTGCCGTGGCTGCTCACCTATCTGCCGACGTCATGATAGTTGATGAAGTGTTAGCGGTAGGCGATGCCGAGTTTCAGGCAAAGTGCCTGACTGTGATGCGCGATGGTACCAAGGCTGGCAGGACAACTCTTTTTGTCAGTCACAACATGGCTGCGATCGAGAATCTTTGCTCGCGAGTGACATGGCTCGATCAAGGGGCCATAGTCCGAACCGGCAAGGCCGAAGCGGTGGTGCGCGAGTACCTTGGTGGAGCCATTTCCAGCACCGGGAGGATAAGAGAGTTCGCCCCTCCGTCGGGAGATGGGCCCGGTCCGGCCGTACACTTTTCACGCGCTGGGGTGACAGGCGCTGATGGCGGCGCGCCGGTGCAGGGAGACGACCTTTTGATAAGGCTCGAGTTAGAAGTTCGCAATCAGGTGCGAGGCCTGCAGATTCAACTCGCGCTCTCTACCCTGGAAGGGAACCCTGTTTGTTCGATTTGTAATGGCGACTACCGAGCAGAGTGGGACCTGCAGCCGGGACACTACAATTTAACCGTCCGGCTGAGTTCTGCCCGGTTGCTGCCGCGGACGCACAAACTTTCGCTGCGCTCCTTCGTTAACTGGGGCGCAGAGGTCTTTGAGGATTGGCCCGACGCACTCACGTTTCCGGTAATGGGCCGGGACGTGCTGGGCAGCGGCATCTCACTGCTTGCGGATCGGGGCGTGACCTGGATGCCAGCCCGTTTTGATCTTTCGCAAACAGCCGGGCAGTAACTTCTGGAGCGCGGAGAAGGGAACTGAATCGTGTGTGGCATTGCCGGTATTTATGACTGGACTGGACCGGCGTCGCATAGCGAGACTGTCGCTGCCATGACTGCGCGATTGGCGCGGCGAGGGCCGGATGGCGCCGGTTTGCATTCTGAGCCTGGTATTGCTCTCGGCCATCGGCGTCTTTCCATAATTGATCTCTCCGAGCGCGGACGGCAGCCCATGTCAAATGAGGATGGCACAGTCTGGCTCACCCTTAATGGCGAAATTTATAACTACCGGGAACTGCGGCAACAGCTTGAATCAGGCGGGCATTCTTTTAGTTCCGACTCTGATTCGGAAGTGCTGATCCACCTGTATGAAGACGCGGCTGATGATCCGGCTGACTTTCTCACTTCGGTTCGTGGCATGTTCGCCTTCGCCATCTGGGATCGCACACGCGCGCGGCTGTTGCTGGCGCGGGATCGGCTGGGCATTAAGCCGCTCGTCTATTATCTGGCGAATTCTTTTATTGCGTTTGCCTCGGACCTCGATGCCTTGATGGCCTGTTCGAGTGTTCCCCATGTACTCGATTGGACCTCGCTCTACGAATATCTGGCGCTACTGACAGTGCCGGGGCCGAACACCATCTATCGAGACATTCAATATTTGGCGCCCGGCTCTATGCTCATTATTGAACGAGGCAGAGTCTGTAAGCGGCTCTATTGGGATCTCGCGGCAATATCTTCCAAGCCGATCGGCAACGCACGCGAGGTTGATGAAGCCCTGGAAGCAGTGATCGGGGAGGCTGTCGGGCTACATCTTGCGGCCGACGTTGAGGTCGGAGCGTTTTTGAGTGGCGGGGTCGATTCGGGGCTGGTCACGGCATTAGCCTCCGAGCGTAACGGCCCTGCGCTGAGGACTTTCGCGGCAACCTTTCCGGGAGAGCAGGTTGATGAGGGACCATGGGCACGCGAAGCCGCGAACCAGCTCGGTACGATCCACACAGAGTTCGCTTCATCCGGAGGTTTTTTCGGAGATATTGATTGCCTGGTCGAAAACATGGATCAACCGCTGGCGCTCACCAGCGCGGTTTCACTATTCCAACTGGCGCGGCAGGCGCGCCAGTCAGTTAAGGTCGTGCTCACCGGTGATGGCGGTGATGAACTCTTCGGTGGATATAGTCGCCACCGCCCATATCCCGCTCCATCGAAGGCGGCCGGTTGGATTCCACAAAGTGCGCGGCCCGGGTTCGGCGTCGTTGGCTGCGCGGTACTCCCCGGGTGGGCGAGAGATCGCTCGCCGGTGCTTGAAAAGCTACATACGCTTGCGAAATCAATGGCCCGCGATGAGGCCGAGCTTTACACACCACGCCTCTTTTACCTGCAACCAGCCGAAGCGCTGGCACTACTGCCGCAGGAAATAATCTCTGAGGTTGACACTGGGCGTTACCTTAATCGTGTGCGATCGCTCTTTGCCCGCTGCCCCATGACCGATCCGCTCACGCGCATGCTCTTCGTCGATCTGCACGCGTCGCTGGTTGATGAGATGCTGGCAAAAGTGGATCGCATGACGATGGCCTGGGGGTTGGAGGCACGAGTGCCCCTGCTCGACCACCGCGTAGTGGAACTCAGTATGAACATCGCCGGCTCGCAGAAACGCGACGATGCCCAGGGCAAGCTGCCGCTGCGAAGACTTGTCGCGCGCCGCCTGGGGCGGGAGACCGGAGCGCGGGCCAAGTTTGGCTTCAACTCGCCTTTAGAAGCTTGGCTGCGTAACGATGAGCCGACCCGGGCGGCGTTCGACTGCCGCTGGCAGTCCGTTGAAGATTCAGGGGCTTTCGATCTCCCAACGCTGCTGGCTTTCAAGAACCGCTTTGGTTCAGATGGTGGCCCAACCGCGATGAATATGTTCACGCTACTCACCTTCGGGCTTTGGGCGAAACAGCGAGGATTGCGGGCCCAATGAAGATACTGGTTCTGAGTAGCTGTTATCCCCGACGCAGCCAACCCCATAACGGCATCTTCATTCATCGCCAGATTCGCGCCCTGGCTGACCTGGGCGCGGAGTGCCACGTTCTGCAGCCGGTAGACTGGTCGCCGCCGGCACCGCTTCATATGTTGGATCGGAGTTGGCAGTATGGTCACGTGGAACGAAAAGATATGCTGGCGGAGGTCGAAGGCATCCCGGTGCATCACCCGGCGGTTTATCACCCCAGGCCCAGCCGATTTTTTCCGGGCGACTATTGGGAGCGGGTTGGTCGCAGTGTCAGCGGCTATATCAAAAGCCGATCCCATCTGCAATCAGCTGATCTTATTTACGCCCACTTTCTCTGCCACGAAGGCTACGCCGGCCTGATCGCGGCCCGGCGGCTCGGTATCCCGCTGGTGGCGATTGCACGCGGTGATGACGTCCATGGCTGGCCCGCCCGCTGGCCCGATCGCAAGCCCAAGCTGGCCTCAGTTTTAAGAGAGGCTGACGGGTTACTGGCGTGTAGTCATGGCCTTGCTCGCGATGCGCAGCGGTGGGCTACTGAAGGCCTCGCGCGGCCCATTGAGGTTGTCTATAACGGCATCGATACGGATCGCTTCTCGCCTGCAGAGAGCGCTGAACAAAAGCGCGACGCGCGACACAGTTTTGGAATGCCCGAAGATAAACGGCTACTGCTGGCAGTGGCCACGCCGCTGCCGGCAAAGGGCTGGCTCGATCTGCTGGATGCCTTTGCCGGGATCAAAGCGCGCGTAGCTGACTGGGATCTAGTGATGGTCGGTTCGGCACATGCTGATCAATTGGATCTTGTGCAGCAAGCAAATGCCAGAGGATTGGGCTCAAGTGTTCACTGGCTGGGGTGCCTTCCGCCTGAACGGATGCCTGACCTTTATCGCGCAGTTGACGCTTTCGTTTCCGCGAGCCACAACGAAGGTCTATCGAATTCGATGATGGAAGCGATGGCCGCGGGGTTGCCGGTGGTCGTTACCGATGTCGGCGGACACGCAGAGATTGTGCATGATGGGGTCAACGGCCGTCTCGTCCCGTCCCGAGAGCTTGGTAAGTTGGCGACCGCATTGGAAGAACTTCTTGCCGATCGCGAAAAGTCTGCCGCGCTGGGACAAGCTGCTCGCCGGCGGGCGTTGCAAATCGGAAATCCTCACACGAACGCTGCTCGGCTCTTGAGTTACTTTGAAGAGCTTCGGCGCGACTCAAAAAGGTCGAGAAGCCAGGCGGACCAGATCAGGGTGTGTGCTGAATCCTCGGCATGCTGAATCGCGCCCCTGGAGCTGGTCTGATTGAGAAGGAGCCCGCGGAATCTATATCTAAGCAGTCCTATCGCTTCCGGTTCATTAACGAATTGCGGGCTTTCCCTCTCGATTTCGGTCCCCGGGCCTCAACCGCGACTGAGTCCAAAATATGTGCGGAATATTTGGCGTTCTGAGACCTGATCGACAAACAGGATTGGAGGAGGTTGCGACCTGTCTTTCGCTGCTTTCTCACCGCGGGCCTGACGGCAAAGGAGTGTGGCAGCGCCCTGGAAATGGGTCTCCGTTTGTCGCGCTGGCCCATCGCCGGCTGGCGATCATCGACCTTACTGACGCCGGTGCGCAGCCGATGTGCAGTAACGCCGGCTCGCTCTGGATTACGCACAACGGCGAAATCTACAACTACCTCGAGTTGATGCAGGAGCTGAAAGCCAAGGGCCACCAATTCCACTCGCACAGCGACACGGAAGTCATCCTCAAAGCATATGAAGAGTGGGGCCCAGACTGTGTTGGACATTTCAACGGCATGTTTGCATTTGCGATTTGGGATGAGCGAAAGCAGGAGTTGTTTGCGGCGCGCGATCGGTTTGGCGAGAAGCCTTTTCACTATGCCTGGGACTCAAGCCAG
>Ga0062382_10000135_pt1 | contig 16010 bp, 14 predicted proteins | sample DOMMetBare2Fresh_FD_59507 | JGI IMG/M metagenome (GOLD analysis project Ga0062382, IMG submission 59507) | Wetland sediment microbial communities from St. Louis River estuary, USA, under dissolved organic matter induced mercury methylation -... | ecosystem: Environmental > Aquatic > Freshwater... | reverse complement strand
ACCAAAAACCAAAGAAGACCAAGAACTCGTAAAATTTCCTATGTTCCGCATTGGTATCGGACACGACACTCATCGTTTGGTCGAAGGAAGGCCGCTGGTCCTTGCGGGAGTCACCATTCCCTCTGAGCGCGGTGGGGAAGGGCACTCCGACGCCGACGCTTTGTCGCACGCCATTGCGGACGCCATCCTGGGCGCCCTGTGTGAGGGTGACCTGGGCTTGCACTTTCCCGATCAGGATCCCCAGTGGAAAGATTCCGAAAGCTTGCAACTACTGTCCCGAGTCGTCTGGCTCGCTAATGAACGGGGTTTTCACGTTTCCAACATCGATGCCACGGTGGTGCTGGAGGCGCCGAAGTTGCGCCCGCACGTGATTGCCATGCGTGAGAAGATCGCCGAGGTCCTCGGAATTGAGGTACAACGCGTCAGCGTCAAGGCCAAGACCAATGAAGGTCTGGATGCAATCGGCAGAGGCGAAGCGATGGCAGTCCACGCGGTCGTGCTGCTGCAGAAATCCTGAATCCCGCAGGAGTCATCATCGATCTCTGGACGCTGCGAAAGCGGATCGGCTATAAGCTTAGGCACTAATGCGACCACAAGACATAATTCGCAAAAAGCGGGATGGCGAACCTCTTTCCTCTGATGAAATCCAGTTTTTTGTTGAAGGGGTAACGCGCAATCAGATTGCTGATTACCAGGTTAGCGCCCTGTTGATGGCTATCTACCTGAATGGAATGAATCAGGCTGAGCAGCAAACGCTCACCGAAGCGATGTTGCATTCGGGGATTATTCTCGACTTCACGGACATCGCAAAACCCAAGGCCGATAAGCATTCGACTGGAGGAGTCGGCGACAAAACTTCATTGATCATCGCGCCGCTGGTCGCCGCCTGCGGTGCCTGTGTGCCCATGATCTCCGGCCGCGGCCTGGGCCATACCGGCGGCACGCTCGACAAACTGGAATCGATTCCCGGATATAGAGTAAACCTGTCCATCAGGGAATTTCGCTCCGTGCTGGAACGCGTCGGCTATGTGATGAATGGCCAGACCGGGGAAATTGCTCCCGCTGATAGAAAGCTATACGCCTTACGCGATGCGACCTCGACTGTTGAATCCATTCCGCTGATTGTCGCGTCGATCATTTCCAAAAAAGGCGCCGCCGGCCTGGATGCGATGGTCATCGACGTCAAGGTCGGTAACGGCGCTTTCATGCGTAACGAGGCGCGCGCCGAAAGTCTGGCCCATGCGCTGGTGAGCACCGGCAATTCGTGCGGCATTCGCACCCGGGCATTGTTGACAGACATGAACCAACCGCTGGGCCGGGCGGTGGGAAATGCCAATGAGGTGCGCGAATGTTTGTCACTTCTGCGCGGCGAGGTCGATGGCAAGGCCCGTCCCGTGCTGGATTTAGCAATCGAACTTTCGGCCCACATGCTCGTGCTGGCCGGTCTTGAAAGTTCGCTCGCCAGCGCTCACGAGCGTTTGCAGATGGCCCTCGCTTCGGGTGCGGCCCTGGAATGCTTTCGACGCAATGTGGAGGCGCAGGGGGGCGAACCACGGGTCTGCGACGCGCCGGATCGCTTTCTTCCTTTGGGGCGCGAATCAGTTAAGGTAGAATCCACGCGCCCCGGATTCATCACCAGAGTCGACACCACAGAAGTTGGCCACGCGATTGCAGCCATCGGGGGTGGACGCGTGCGCATCGAAGACACGATAGATGCATCCGTCGGCTTCATGGCCGAAGTCGGCATCGGTGATGCGGTTGCTCCGAAACAGATTATCGGGACCGTGCTCTGTAACGATCTTGCCAAGGGGCGTGAAGCCGCAATGCGAATTCAGGCGGCTTACCAGGTTGATGAGGAGCCGCCGAGCGAAGTTCCAGGACTCATTAGGGAAGTAATTAACGAATGAAGCTGAAATCCATAATCGCCTTTTTCACGCTCTGCCTGCTCGCACTGGGCAGCCTGGCCTGTCAAAACAAGGGTTACGCCGCCGACGATAAATCCAAGATTCATGTCGGGATTGTCTTTGACATCGGTGGCAAGGATGATCGTTCCTTCAACGCCGCCGCTTGGGCGGGCGTAAAATGCGCCGAATCAGGCAAGTGGCCCAACGGCGAACCCTGCGGCAAACCCGCCATGGACATCGTGCTGCGGGACATTGAACCCGGCAATCCTACCTCCATCGAGCCGGCCATGCGCGCGTTTGCCGAACGTGGCTATGATCTAATCATTGGTGTCGGCTTTGCGCAGGCTCCCATCATGGAAATGGTGGCCAAAGACTATCCGCACATTCATTTTGCCATTGTCGACGGGGTCAGCGAGTTGCCCAACGTCGCTTCGCTGATCTTCAAAGAGCACGAGGGCTCGTATCTGGTTGGCATGCTGGCGGCGCAAACCTCGAAGACCGGCACCATCGGTTTTCTCGGCGGCATGGACATTGGTCTGATCCATCGCTTCGAGAAAGGCTACGAGGAAGGCGCCAGGTCGATAAATCCCAACATCAAGGTGATCCAGAATTATGTAGGCGTCACCGACGGCGCCTGGAACAATCCCGGCAAAGGCAAGGAGCTTTCACTGGCCCAGATTGGCAAAGGTGCTGATGTGATTTTCACCGCCGCGGGCAATTCCGGACTCGGCGCTTTCGATGCGGTTGAGCAGGCAGGGAAAGTCAACGGGCGGGCCACCCATTTTGTGATCGGTGTAGATTCCAATCAGAACATGGTCAAACCTGGCTTTGTGCTCACCAGCATGGTCAAGCGGGTAGACAACGCCGTCTATGCAATTGTCGAGGACGTGGTGAACAAGAAATTCCAGGCCGGCTTTCATGTCTACGGTCTCGACAAAGATGGCGTTGGCTACTCGATGGATCAGTTCAACCGGGACTTGATCACCCCCGAGATGATCAAATCCGTGGAGGAAGCGAGGAAGAAAATTATCGCCGGCGAAATCAAGGTCACCGACGCGATGCTAAAGTAATAAAGGTTTTTGGCCTTTGGTTTGTGGTCTTTGGAATAACAGCAGTTGCTCGGCTCGCGAGAAGAACTCAGGCTAATCAGTCAAAACGGAGCCGAACTATGTCCAAGGCGAATTTTGAAAAACTTCGGATTTATCAGCTTTCCGAAAGTCTGGCGGACAAAATATGGCACGCAGTCGTGCGTTGGGATAACTTTTCCAAGACGACTGTAGGTAAGCAGTTGGTTCGCGCAGCGGACAGCATTGGAGCAAATATTTCAGAAGGTAGTGGCCGTGGAAGTAGCCAGGACTACCGGAGATTCCTGCGAATCTCAAGAGGTTCGCTTTACGAGACGCTGCATTGGTTGCGTCGTGCATATATGCGAAAGCTCCTGAATGCTTCGGAAATAAAAGAACTACGGGCCATTATTGCCGAGCTTTCACCAACTCTGAATGCCTATCTAGGTTCGGTTTCAAAGTCGGTGTCAAAAACCCAAGGAGACTAATAATCGAGAAACGTCGCCAGCAAGTCATGCGCTTAGATAGCCAAAGACCAAAGACCAAAGACCGAAGACCCAAGAACTAAATCAATGCTCGAACTACGCAACATCAGCAAACGTTTCGGGGCGGTCCTCGCCAACGACAACATCAACGTCAAGGTGGAGACCGGGACTATTCATGCCATCGTGGGCGAAAACGGCGCAGGCAAATCCACCGCCATGCGTATAGCCTATGGCTTTTACAAGGCTGATAGCGGCGAGATCTTGATCAATGGCCAGGTGCGCGAGATTCGCACGCCGCATGACGCTATCGCTCAGGGCATCGGCATGGTGCACCAGCACTTCATGCTGGTGGACACGATGTCGGTCGCGGAAAACATCGTGCTGGGCGCCGAACCGGGAAGTGCGCTGGCGTTGGATCTGGCAACCGCGTCGGCGCAGATTCGTCAGCTTTCGGCAGAGTTTAAGCTGTCTGTGGATCCCAACGCCCTGATCGAAAGTTTGTCGGTGGGCCAACAGCAACGCGTTGAACTGCTCAAGGCTCTTTATCGCAAAGCGCAACTACTAATTCTGGACGAACCTACGGCCGTGTTGACTCCCCAGGAGGTCGATGAGTTCTTTTCGATTCTGCGCAGCATGCGCGCACAGGGCAAGACCATTGTAATTATCACGCACAAGTTGTCCGAAGTTCTGGCCATCTCCGACGAGGTTACTGTCATGCGCGACGGCAAAGTGGTCGGCCGCGTAAAAACAAAGGATACGGATGCAGCGGAATTGGCGCGATTGATGGTGGGACGTGAGGTGCTGCTGCGGGTGGAGAAGCCCGACGCCAAAGTCGGTGGACCACGGCTCAAAGTTGTCGACCTCTCCGTTAAGGGTAAAGGGGGCACGGCTCGCGTAGACAATGTCTCATTCGAGGTTCGGGCCGGAGAAATCGTGGGCATTGCCGGCGTCGAGGGAAATGGCCAGACAGAATTGGTTGAAGCGCTCGCCGGCCTCGTGGAAGCTGGACAACTTTCAGGCAGTATCAACTATGAAGGCCGGGAGATCAGCCAACTCCCCGCGCGCGCGCGTCGCGAACTGGGCATCGCGCATATCCCGGAGGATCGTCACCGTCGTGGGTTGTTGCTGGAATTCAGTCTGGCTGAAAACGCGATTCTGGGCGTTCATTACCGGCCACCGGTGACGGCTTATGCCGGCCATGTTTTCCTTGATAACGCTGCCATTCAGGAACGCGCAGACGAAATCATTCGAGGGTTTGATGTTCGCCCCGCGAACGCTGCCCTGCCGGCCCGCTCACTTTCGGGCGGCAACCAGCAGAAGCTGATCATCGGTCGCGAGTTCAAACTCAATCCGGGTCTGCTGCTGGTTTCGCAGCCAACGCGCGGCGTGGATATTGGCGCGATAGAGTTCATCCATCGCCAGTTGGTGGCCCTGCGCGATGGTGGTTGTGCCGTGTTGCTGGTGTCGGCGGAACTGGAAGAAGTTACCTCTTTATCCGATCGTCTGCTGATCATTCATAAGGGTCGGATTGTCGGCGAAGTGGATCCGAAAGTAGCGACGGTGGAAGATATTGGACTGCTGATGACGCGGGGACACTAATTGAGGAAGGTATTTAGGTCTTTGGTCTTAGGTCTTAGGTCTTGGGACTCTTAGCTGCAAGACTTTGGAGAATGCAAAACAGAACTAAAACCAAATATCTAAGGCCCAACACCTAAGACCAAAGGCCCAAGACCAAAGACCAAAGTCCTAAGACCAAAGACCCAAGGCCAAAGTTCAAAGACCCAAACCATGAAACTTCTTCGCGAATTAGTCTTCCCGCTGCTTGCCGTTTTGGCCGCTTTTGTAGTGGGTGGAATCCTGATCCTGCTGATTGGCGACAGTCCTTTGCAGGCCTATAGGCTGCTGATTGGCAGTGCTCTCTCGTGGCCCGATGGCATCGGTTATACACTCTTCTACGCCACGCCTCTGATCTTTACCGGTCTCGCGGTGCTGGTGGCTTTTCGCTGTGGTCTGCTGAACATCGGCGCGGAAGGACAACTCTATGTGGCCGCTTTTGCCACCGCCTGGGTGGGTATCACCCTCGCGCAACGCTCTGCGTGGATACTTATACCGCTGTGTTTCCTCGCGGCAGTGTTGGCCGGCGGCGTCTGGGGCGCGATTCCCGGCATCCTCAAGGCCCGGTTTGGATCGCACGAAGTCATCAACACGATCATGCTGAACTTCATCGGCATCGCGCTGGTCAGCTACTTCACCCAATATCACTACAAGGTGCCGGGCGATCCGATCATGCAGAGTTCAGAAATTGGACCAGGCGCCCACATCGCGCGCCTCGGCCATTTCATTCCGAGTCTACCCGAGCGTATTCCCCTTAACCTCGCGTTCGTGCTGGCCCTGGTCTGCTGCGTGCTTGTCTATTTGTTTTTGTGGCGCACAAAGTGGGGTTATGAGTTGCGGGCCACCGGCGCCAGTCCGACCGCGGCTGAGTATGGCGGCATCTCGATTCGCAAACAGATAATAATTGCGATGACTATCTCTGGTGCGCTGGCCGGCATGGTGGGGATCAATGAAGTGCTCGGTTATCGCCACCGCTATTATGATGGCTTTTCGGATAATTACGGATTTACCGGGATTGCTGTGGCGCTGTTGGGACGCAATCACCCGTTCGGAGTTGTGATGGCTGCCCTCCTGTTTGGAATCCTGCAACGGGGCGGCATCTATGTCGATGGTTTTTCTGAGCACGTCACGAAGGACATCGTACAGGTGCTGCAGGGAATAATAATTCTATTTGTCGCCGCAGAAGCGTTCTTTCGCGGTCAATTCGGCAGCTTTAGTTTGCTGAAACGCTCAAAGGTGTGAATCGATGAAAGACCTCTTCACCATCGCGATGTTTTGGTCCACCATACGTTTGGCTACCCCGCTGGTGCTGGCAGCCATGGGTGGTCTGTTTTCAGAACGTTCCGGCGTCATCAACATAGCTCTCGAGGGTATGATGCTGGCGGGTGCTTTTACAGCCGCCGCAGTGACCTATGCAGCCGGCAACCCATTCGTCGGTCTGGCGGCAGGGATGGCGGCGGGACTCGTTATCGCTGCGATTCACGCAGTGGTCAGCATCCGCTACCGGGCTGATCAGGTGGTTACCGGCACGGCGATAAACATCCTCATGTTCGGCATGCCGGCATTTCTGAGCGGCGCCTTCTTTCTCTCTTCTGGTTCGACGCCACAGATTCCCAAAGAACAGCTCGTCCCCTGGCTTCCGATCATCGTCGCGTTCGCCCTCGTTCCCGTCATTTGGTACGTGCTTTACCGGACACCCTTTGGCTTGCGCCTGCGATCAGTGGGAGAAAATCCGGAAGCGGCGGATGCCGCTGGAGTGCCCGTCGCCCGCATGAGGTACTCAGGGGTGTTGTTATCGGGCGTGCTGGCAGGTTTGGGCGGCGCCTACCTTTCTATTGGCCAGTCTTCGCTGTTTACCCGCAACATGACTTCTGGCCGCGGTTTTATTGCGCTGGCGGCTTTGATCTTCGGCAAGTGGCGGCCCGTGCAGACAATGCTCGCCTGTCTGCTGTTTGGGTTTACGGAAGCCGTGTCGATACAGATGCAGGGCGTTTATAAGCTCAGCTCGGGTGAGGATATTCCAGTGCAGTTCGTGCAAATGGTTCCCTATGTGTTGACCATCATTGTGCTCGCGGGCTTTATCGGACATTCACGTCCGCCGCAGGCGCTGGGTATGCCCTACCAGAAAGAACGCTGAGAGCGCAGACGCAGGCCGAGGGGAGGAAACGGGAGTGATAAATGGCTGAGCAAGGTGCACCGGAAGATCTTTACGCGCGCGCCGCCCATGCGGCGCGGACCATTCGCGCTCGAATTCACAGCGAGCCACGCATCGCTTTGGTGCTCGGCAGCGGGCTCGGTGACTTTGGCGACGAGTTCGACGAGCCGGTATCGATTCCTTACCAGGAGATCCCTGGCTTTCCCATTTCGACCGTAGCGGGCCATGCGGGCCGTCTGGTTATCGGTAATATCGAACAGGTACCAGTAGTTGCCATGCAGGGTCGGGTACATTTCTATGAAGGCTATGGCCTCGAGGAAGTTACTTTTCCCATCAGGACCTTCAAGTTGCTGGGCATCAATACCCTCTTACTGACCAACGCTGCAGGTGGGGTCGATGTGCAATTGGGTCAGGGAGCTTTGATGTTAATCAGCGACCATCTGAACCTGATGGGAGTTAATCCGCTGCGTGGGCCCAACGACGAGCGCTTTGGACCACGCTTTCCGGACATGTCGAATGTTTACTGTCAGGAATTACAGCAGCAGGCAGTTGCCGAAGCGCGTGCGATGGGGCTCGAGCTGCGGCGTGGAATCTACGCCGGCCTCTCAGGGCCAAGTTATGAGACGCCCGCAGAGATTCGCTTCCTGCGCGGTCTGGGCGCCGATGCTGTCGGCATGAGCACGGTGCCGGAAGCGATTGTGGCCGGTCACATGGGAATCAAAGTGTTGGGTATTTCCTGTATTACCAACATGGCCGCCGGTCTTAGTAACGATCCGATTAACCATGAGGAAGTGATGGAGACAGGAAAACGGGTACGCGAGACTTTTGCTGCACTATTGCGCCGCCTGGTCGTGCGCTTGGCTGATTAAGGTTAAGCCCTATTGCCCCGCCCGGAAACCTGGTGCACATTTCGGTACTGGGAACTGGTGTTGTATGGTTACCAGAACCTCTGAACCTGAGGCTCCTGCGGAACTGAGCAAACTATGAGTGAATCCGTCAACTTGACCATCGGCATCTGCGGCGGCACCGGATCGGGAAAGACCACGGTCGCCAAAAGCATTCTTGAAAAAGTCAGCGCCAAGGATGTCGTTTTCATTCAACAGGACTCCTACTACCGGAACCTCAAGGATCTGCCGCTCGACTATCGCCAGCTCGCGAACTTCGATCATCCAGACGCCATCGACAACGATCTGCTGGTCCACCATATTCGCAAGCTGAAAGCAGGCGAAGCGGTCGAGTTGCCGATTTATGATTTTAAGACCCACACACGCTTGCATGAGACATTGCGCGTCGAGCCGCAGCCAATCGTCATCGTCGAGGGTATCCTGATTTTTGCCGATCCCAGGTTGCTGGAGCAGTTGGACATAAAAGTGTTCGTGGACACACCGGATGATATTCGTTTCATTCGCCGGCTGCGGCGCGATCTTGATGAACGTGGCCGTACGGTAGAGTCGGTCATTGAACAATATCTGGCCACGGTACGCCCGATGCACATGCAATTTGTCGAATCATCCAAACGCTATGCTGATGTAATCATCCCCGAAGGTGGCCATAATCTCGTGAGCATCGATCTAATCAGCGGAAAAATTCGCGAGAGACTGGCAGGTACGTTACTTACTGTTGGAGGTCAAGGTTGAGCGACTCAGAACAAGAGGAAGTAATCAGGGCGGCCCTGGCGGCCCGCGAGCAATCGGTCGCGCCGTTTTCAAATTTTATGGTAGGCGCCGCCGTGCGCACTGACACGGGCAAGATTTTTACCGGCTGCAATATCGAGAGCGCCAGTTATGGGCTGACCGTTTGCGCCGAACGTGTGGCCATCTGGAAGGCGCTCTCCGAAGGAGAACGGAACTTTACCAACCTGGCAGTGGCCGCGGACACGCGCACCCTGACCCCGCCGTGTGGCACCTGCCGCCAGATCATCTGGGAGTTCGCCAAGCAGGCGGACATTGTCATGGTGAATCTGCACGGTGAACGCGAAGCGGTGCATATTGAGAACCTACTGCCCCGGGCTTTTGATGCGCGTTTTCTCAGAGAATTCAGCGCGCATAAACAGTGAACCGGCGGCGGCGTGAGGAGCCGGCTTTCGCCACTGTCTTTGACCTTTCGAATATGACAAAGCAATTTCTGTCGCTCCTATTTCTGGTGGTTATGTTAGCCAGTTCAGCAGCAGCCAACGTCTCCGCGCAATCGGGTAAGGTCAGCGCTGATCTAATTGTGCTTGGCGGGACCATCGTCACGATGGACCCGGCGCGCCGCATTCTTGACGACGGGGCAGTGGCTGTTGCGCAGGGCCGGATTGTGGCCATTGGCTCGCGCGCCGAGATTCAGAAGTCATACACAGCGCGCGAGACCATCAACGCCGGCGGCCGCCTGATAATTCCGGGGTTGATAAATGGGCATACACACATTCCCATGACTCTGTTTCGTGGCCTGGCCGACGATCTCGATCTGCAGGAATGGCTGACGAAGTACATCTTCCCCGCCGAGGCTAAGAATGTTACCGAGGACTTTGTGCGGGCCGGTACGCGCCTCGGCCTGGCAGAGATGATCCGCGGCGGGACGACGACCTACTGCGACATGTACTACTTCGAAGATGCCATCGCCGACGAAACCTCAAAGGCCGGTGTCCGCGCCGTGCTGGGCGAAACGGTGATCGATTTTCCCGTGGCCGACAACAAGACCAATCCGGAAGCGATGGCCTACGTGGAAAAGTTCGTTAAGCGCTGGCAGGGAAGCGAACTTATTACGCCGGCAATCGCGCCCCACGCTCCCTACACCGTCTCTGAAGAGCACCTCAAAGCGGTGCGTGCGTTTTCTGATCGCACGGGAGCGCCGATCGTGACTCATATCTCCGAGACCAAACGCGAAGTGGACGACAGTCTTAAGGCAAAGAATGCCAGCCCCATCGATTATCTTGAGCGGATCGGCTTCCTGAACGAGCGAGTGATTGCGGCGCACGTTGTCTGGCCCACGGCGGCGGAAATTCAAACCCTCGAACGCCTGAAAGTCGGAGTTGTGCACAACCCCCAATCAAACATGAAACTGGCGGCCGGGGTTGCGCCTGTACCCAGGATGCTGGCCGGGGGCGTACGACTGGGGCTGGGAACGGATGGGGCAGCCTCAAACAACGACCTGAACATGTGGGAAGAGATGGATACAGCCGCCAAATTACATAAGGTGTTTTCGGGTGATCCAAAAGTCATTACCGCTCAGGAGGCTTTTGAGCTGGCCACGATTCGGGGCGCGCAGGCGCTGCACCTGGATCGTGAAATCGGCTCTCTCGAAGTCGGTAAACGCGCCGATCTCGTGATTCTCGAACGCGATGACCTGCACCAGATTCCGGTCTACGGGGTATATTCCGATCTGGTCTACGCGACCAAGGCTGCAGATGTCCTGACCGTGGTGATCAACGGCCGCACAGTGATGCGCGAGCGAAAACTTCTGACCCTCGATGAACCTGCCATCAAAGAAGGCGCGCGAGTCTATCGGGAACGGGTGATGAAGAGTCTGGAAGCGAGGCCCCCAAAGTAGGTCAAGTGCTATGCAGAAAGGTCATGCTAAATTGTCCCCTGCCTAATCGCTTGCCAGGCGGCGCCAAAGTGTAGATAATAATTGCACCAATAACGGTACCAACCTTAAGCGAGCATTTATGCTCGCTTTTCTCTTTTTGGACGGAGTTTTATGGTGAAGAAAAAAGAGACGACCAGTCTGTTCCCTCGGGCCGGAAAATTTTTCCTCGCTTTTATTAGTCAGTTTCTTATCGCCGGGGGCGTTTTCGCACAAGCGTCACCTGGTTCTGCTACCCCGACGCCCGTGGTGGCATCTTCAGCGCCGGCCGTGGCTGCTGCCGCCGAAGCCGACAGTTTGTCGCGCCGGATGGAGCGCGCCCGAGCCCTGGGTGCGGCCCACCAATTGATCGCGGCGGCATCTGAATTGGAAACTTTGCGGGCCTCAGCCAATGATGAAGTCGTGCGCAATAACTCTTCGTTGATGCTGATGGGTATTTACCTCGAGGACGGAAATTATGCGCGCGCAGAAGCCCTCCTGGAAGAAACCTTTAAGCAGCGTTCAGCAAAGAATGAAGCGTCGGTGCGCACCTATTTTGCTTTGGCAGGACAGGCCGTCAACGGGGCCCGCGCGCACGTCGGACGCTATCGTACTTTTGGCATTGATGTCTCAAGCCCGAGTTTGCCGGCTGAGGCGGTCACGGATCTCGACCGGTTGCGCTCCCTGCTTGAGCGCATGAGCGCGCAGGGCAAAGAGCTCGTCCGGGAAAATGCCGAGGCCAACGATGCCTTTGCGCTGCTGGAAGATATCACCAGCATCCGCACAGCCCTGGCGCGTGATAACAGTGACCGGCTCAGGTGGGACACGGAACGGAGCGCCGCGCGGGCCAGGCTCGCGACCTTGCCGGCAGCCGTTGAATCCGACGCGTCCACACGCTCCGTGGGGCCGGAGGCTGCGAGTGCTGAGCTGCCTAAGACGACGCCACCTGTCCCGGTTCAGACACCGGTTACAGCCAGCGTTCAACCCTCGGTGGGTCTCGGCGCTGCCGTTACACCGGGGGCAGGCAGTGCGTTGCCATCTGAATCTCCCAAACCGGCACCGGCCAATTTACCTTTTGAGGTGGGATCTTTGACCGACAGGGCTGTCAGCAGAGTACTGCCAAGCTACCCGCAGACGGCCAAAAACGCGGGAATATCCGGACTAGTGCGCATCAAGATTGTCGTTGATGAAAGCGGCCGCGTGAGTAGTATCGCCTGGGCGGAAGGCCCGATGCCTCTCAGACAGGCAGCGCAGGACGCCTTGCGGCAATGGAAGTTTCAGCCGGTTTTGGTCGATGGCAAGGCTGTGCGGGCCACGGGTTTCGTGGACTTCAGCTTTTCCAGGTAGGGGTGTCTCCCGGGTGAGGCCACAAGGCGGGCAAGGGTGCCCGCCTTTGACCCCCTACAATGTTGACTAAAAAGTAAGGTATCGGTAGAATCACGCCGTAGATTGAATTTCCGATCGAGTTATGAAGATTTCCGCGCAAGAAGAATATGGGCTGCGTTGCCTGTTGCAATTGGCGCGTGCCGAAGTTGAGGGCGAATCGCTCACGCTTTCACAGCTGGCGCGCCGCGAGGGGATTTCCGTTGCTAACGCCGGCAAGCTGATGTGGATTCTGAACAAGGCGGGTCTGGTCCTGTCTCAACGGGGGACCAAGGGCGGATACCACCTGGCACGCCCGGCATCTGAGATTCACCTTAACGAGGTGATTCGGGTATTGGACGAGCGCGTCGAAGCCCACTGTCGCAGTTATACGGGTGTCCTGGATGCCTGCGTGCACACGGGTGATTGCGGCATCCGTCCGGTGATCGTAGAGCTGCATCAGATTGTCGACAGCGCCCTGGCGGAGATTACGCTTTCACAGTTGATCGGTAGTGAGGCCAACGTCGATGCAACCCTGCATCGCATTCAAGGATTGAAACCGCGGGCGGACGAACCGCTCCTGCGGGCGTAGAATCAGACGGACGTGGAAGTGGCCGCGTGCCGCGAGGGGATGGAGAGAAAAGATGAGTAGTGGTATCGAAATCCTTGCGAATCAGGAATATAAGTACGGATTCGTGACCGACATCGAGTCAGACATGATTCCCCGTGGCTTATCCGAAGATACAGTCCGGTTAATTGCATCCAAGAAATCCGAACCCGAATGGATGCTGGAATTTCGTTTGAAGGCCTATCGCAACTGGCTCAAGATGACTGAGCCGCGTCATTGGCCCAATGTTACCTTTCCGCCCATCGACTATCAGAACATAATTTATTACAGCGCCCCCAAACAAAAGGCACTCAAGAAGAGTCTCGACGAAGTTGACCCCGAATTGCTGAAGACTTTTGAGAAGCTGGGCATTCCTATTACCGAGCAAAAGCAACTGGCCAATGTCGCTGTCGATGCAGTCTTTGATTCCGTTTCCGTGGCCACAACTTACAAGGAAAAGTTGCGCAAGCATGGCGTAATTTTCTGCTCCTTCAGCGAGGCTATTCGCGAACACCCTGAGCTGGTCAAAAAATATCTCGGCTCCGTAGTGCCGACCAACGATAACTTTTTCGCGGCTTTGAACAGTGCGGTCTTCTCGGACGGAAGTTTCTGCTTCATACCCAAAGGCGTGAAGTGCCCGATGGAATTGTCGACCTACTTCCGCATCAACAACTCTGAGTCAGGGCAGTTTGAGCGCACGCTGATCGTTGCCGAAGAAGGCGCCAGCGTTTCCTACCTTGAAGGGTGTACCGCGCCAAAGTTCGATAAGAACCAGTTACATGCCGCCGTAGTCGAGCTGGTCGCGTTGGACGATGCACAAATCAAGTATTCGACGGTTCAGAACTGGTATGCCGGCGATGAAAAGGGTGTGGGCGGCATTTATAATTTCGTCACCAAACGGGGCAAATGCGCTGGTCGCAATTCGAAAATTTCCTGGACCCAGGTCGAAACAGGCTCGGCCATCACCTGGAAATATCCCTCCTGTATCCTGCAGGGTGACAACTCAATCGGAGAATTTTACTCGGTTGCCCTCACTAATCATGCGCAGCAGGCGGATACCGGGACGAAGATGATTCATCTTGGCCGGAACACAAGATCGACCATCATTTCAAAAGGGATTGCGGCGGGGCACTCTAATAACAGCTATCGCGGGCTGGTGAAGGTCATGCCGAAGGCCGAGAACGCGCGTAACTACACCCAGTGCGATTCCATGCTGATTGGTTCGGAGTGCAGCGCTAACACGTTCCCCTATATTGAGGTGATGAACAACAGTTCGCGCGTGGAACATGAAGCCTCTACTTCAAAAATCAGTGAAGAGCAATTGTTCTATCTGCAACAGCGAGGTATCCCGCAGGAAGATGCGGTATCGCTGATCATCAATGGTTTTTGTAAGGACGTGTTTTTACACCTGCCCATGGAATTCGCCGTCGAGGCAACCAAGTTGCTCGGCATGAAGCTGGAAGGCAGCGTCGGATAAGCGACGGATGCCGGCGACCCGGGGCTGGGGAGAAAGAGAATTTCTCGTGCGGCCTGCTCTAAATGTTCGTTAATTGAGGAGAAAGTAATTCGTGTTGTTAGAGATTCGAAATCTGCATGCCAGTGTTGCCGGGAACGAAATTCTCAAGGGAATCAACCTGGTCATTAATAAAGGCGAGATGCACGCTATTATGGGCCCTAATGGCTCGGGCAAGTCGACGCTGGCCAAGGTCCTCGCCGGACATCCGGCTTATGAGGTTACCGCGGGCGAGATTATCTACGACGGTAAGAACCTGCTCGAGATGCCTACGGATGAACGCGCGCGGGCCGGTGTCTTCATGGCTTTCCAATATCCCATCGAGGTGCCGGGCGTTTCCAATGCTCAGTTTCTGCGCTTGGCTTACAACGAACGGCAAAAACATCTGGGCCAGGAAGAACTGGATCCGCTGGAGTTCAAGGATCTGCTGAAGGAGCGTGCGAAACTGGTGCAGATGGACGCCAGTTTCATGTCGCGCTCAGTCAACGAAGGGTTCTCCGGCGGCGAAAAGAAGCGCAACGAGATTTTGCAGATGGCTGTGCTGGAGCCAAAGCTCGCGATTCTGGATGAAACCGATTCTGGTCTGGATATCGATGCCCTGCGGATTGTCGCGGACGGCGTAAACAAATTGCACTCGACGGAGAATGCAACCATTGTCGTGACTCACTATCAGCGCTTGCTCAACTATATCGTGCCGGATTTTGTACACGTACTGGCCGCCGGAGTCATCGCGCGCGAGGGGGGTAAGGAACTGGCGCTGGAGTTGGAAGAAAAGGGTTACGACTGGATTACGAAAGCATCGTCCAATGGCCCGGCGCCTAACGGAACGGGGGTAGCAGCCGGCTAGATGCGCTTCGTTTTGGCACGGGCCCGCGGGCCGCGCCGGCACGCAGCCAGGTATTTCTAAAAGGGACGGGACAGACGCCGGCCAGGGCAAAACCAGAACCGATGATTTCAGAAGCTACAAAACTACAGGATACTTACCAAAGCGCGTTTCGAGCGTTACAGGCAACTGGACCTCAAGCGCCGGGCGCGTCATGGCTGCAGCGTTTGCGTGAGAGCGCAGGGGAACGATTCGAGCAACTGGGCTTTCCGGGCGTCGAAAACGAAGAATGGCGCTACACGAACGTTTCACAAATCGCGCGGACGCAGTTCTTGCCCGTCACCGCACTCGATAGTTCCGACGCCGCGGTTGGCCCGGAGGATCTCGCCAGGTACATTTACCCCGAGTCGGCCTCCAGCCAGTTGATTTTCATTGACGGCCTCGTACGTCACGAACTGTCTTGCCTGAGTGGACTTCCCGCCGGCGTGGCTGTGCTCGATTTCGCCGCCGCGCTGGAGTCGGAAGCCTTCGGCGAGCTGATGCGCGAATACCTGGGGCGAGTCGTTGATTTTGAAGCCAACGGTTTCGCCGCGCTGAACACTGCCTTGCTGGGCAGTGGGGCGCTGATCGTGATTCCTAAAGGGATGACGGTCGAAATACCACTGCATCTGTTGTTCTTATCCAGTTCCAGACCGGGGCTCGCTGCTTTTCCGCGCGTGCTGCTGGTGGCCGAAGAAAACAGCAGCGCTACGGTCATTGAGAGCTACGGCAGCGCTGGAGATAAATCCTCCTTAACCAACGCCGTCGTAGAGATAGTGGTAAAAGATGGAGCGCGCCTGGAACATTACCGCGTCCAGGATGAAGATTCAGAAGCCTTTCATGTTGCCTGCACTGGCGCCCACCTCGGCCGTAACAGTAGTTTCGACACGACCAGCAT
>Ga0062382_10000131_pt1 | contig 16169 bp, 14 predicted proteins | sample DOMMetBare2Fresh_FD_59507 | JGI IMG/M metagenome (GOLD analysis project Ga0062382, IMG submission 59507) | Wetland sediment microbial communities from St. Louis River estuary, USA, under dissolved organic matter induced mercury methylation -... | ecosystem: Environmental > Aquatic > Freshwater... | reverse complement strand
AAATCCGCCGGCTGCAAATCGTGCGCCTGCTCGGCAAGATGCCGACCATCGCCGCCTACGCCTACCGGCACAGTCTGGGCTTGCCGTACATCTACCCGGACAACGATCTCAGCTATACCGAGAACTTCATGAGCATGCTGTGGCGGATGACGGAACAGAAGTTCCATTCCAACCCGGTGCTGGCGCGCGCCCTGGACGTCCTTTTCATTCTGCACGCCGACCACGAGCAGAATTGCTCGACCAATGCGATGCGAAGCGTCGGCAGCTCGTTTGCCGATCCGTACCTCTCGATGGCTGGGGCCATCGCCGCGCTCTCCGGCCCGCTCCACGGCGGCGCGAACGAGGAGGTCCTGCGGATGCTCGACGAGATCGGGGCCAAGGAGAACATCCCTGCGTTCATCGCGAAGGTCAAAGCGGGCGAATGCAAGCTGATGGGCTTCGGCCACCGCGTCTATAAGAACTACGATCCGCGCGCACGCATCATCCGCCAGATCGCCACCGAGGTGTTCGAGGTGACGGGCCGCAACCCGAAGCTGGACTCCGCGATCGAGCTCGAGCGGATCGCTCTCGAAGACGAGTACTTCGTGAAACGCAAGCTCTACCCCAACGTGGATTTCTACTCGGGGATCATTTACCAGGCGCTCGGCTTCCGGCCCGAGATGTTTACTGTGCTATTCGCAATCGCTCGCACTGCGGGCTGGCTCGCCCAGTGGCAGGAGCTGCTCATGGATCCGGCGCAAAAAATCGCCCGCCCGCGCCAGATCTACCTGGGCAGCCCGCGCCGCGAGTTCACTCCCATCGAGCTGCGCGGCTCCGCTGAGATAAGCGGCGCCGCGTCCGCCGCCCGGCGCTGACCTCGCGAGGCGCCGCGGCCTGGAAAACCGCGGCGCTTCCTCGCTTGCAGACGGCGGATATTCCGCGATCATCCGTTCCGCGCAACCGGCCGTTCCCAAAATCCTTGACACTGCCCGATGTTCGCGCCGAGAATCGTGAGAGGGGAATGCCGCCGTGCGCGGATGGTCCTGCGCACAAAAAACGTGAAGGGAGAACCAAATGCGTCGCGCAGTCTGCAGACTCTCCGTATTAGGAATCGCGGCCTCGGGCTGTCTGCTGATGGCCGGGATGATCAATCCGGGATTCGAGAGCGAGAGCCTGCCGCCATGGAGTTCGGGCGGCGACGTCCAGGTCGTCTCGTCGTTCACGAGCGGTGAAACTGCAATCGCTCCCCACGACGGGCGGTTCTTTGCGTTTCTGAGAACGGGTGCGCTCGATGCAGGCGCTGTGGAAACGGCGCTGGGGTTGGCGCCTGAAACGCTCAGCGGGCTCGTGCCTGATCCCACCACCGGCGCCTATGTCGCCCAGCACGTCGCCATGGCCGGCGGGGAATCGATCACCGAATGGGCGTTTTTCCTGGCGGGCGACGTGCCGCCGTACAACGATTTCGCTTTTTGGTCTTTTGCCGGACCGGGCGGGAACGCAGCCGACTTGATTGGCAGCGTCATGGACGATGGCTTCGGTGCGAACACCGGGTGGGTTTCCTTCCGATTCACCGCTCCTCAAACCGGCCTTTACACCATCGGCTTTGGAGTGTTCAACCAGACCGATCCCTTCAGTCAGTCTTTTCTCTTCGTTGACGGCGTGCAAGCCGCCATTCCGGAGCCGGCGACCCCGGCGTTCTTGGGCGTGGGATTAGCGGTGTTTGCCGGACTGCGGCGCCGCTGCGGTTCTACAGCAGCGCGGTGTCAAGCGAAACGATCGGCGCGTTAGCAGGGGATCCCTCTTTTCGGCCGCTGAGGTAAGCGAGCAACTCCTCCAGCGAGCCGCCGAAAAGCGAATCCACCAGATCGCGCACCGCCAGACGCTGCAGCGTTTCGCGCGTCAGCACGGGCGAATAGACGAAAGAGCGTCCAACCTTGCGCCGCTCCACCGCGCCTTTTCTGGCCAGACGGTCCATCACGGTCATCACAGTGGTGTAGGCGAGGTTGCGCTCGGGCGCCAGCGTTTGCTGCACCTGGCGTACATTGGCCGCGCCCAGCTTCCAGAGCGTTCGCAGACACTGCAGCTCGAGTGGCGGAGGTATCTCCCGCGGCCCGCCCCTGCGCATCGCCTACTTCTCCCGAAAGGTCAGCGCCTGTCCGAGCTTCTCGGCAAAAAGCGTTGGCGAGCCAGGGCTCTTGTCCGGTAGCGCCGCGCGCGTGGAGCCGCCTTCGACCGTTGCCGCCGCCTCGGCTGCCGGGGGCTGCGCGGGGCTGGAAGGCGAGCCGGTTTCGAGCGGCGTTTCGCTGCGCTCCTCCTCGCCTTCTTCCAGATACTTCCGCTTTTTCAAAACGACCCGCTCCAGTTGCGTGTTGTACGGCGTCCAGTGCCCGCTTACCTGCCGGTCGTTATCGACCAGCGCGCGCATGCACTCCATCTTCGCGTCCAAATCGTCCAGATAGTGCAACAACAACGCTTCCTGGAAGAGCGGCACTTTGGGAGAGCCGAATTCGAGCGATCCGTGATGACTTAGCACCAGATGCTCTACCAGCGCTCGCAGGCGCGGCGGGAAATCCGGCAGACTGCCGAGCTTGCTTTCCACCAGGCGAAATCCGATCGCGATGTGGCCCAGCAACTGGCCTTCACTCGTGTAGCCAAAGCTGCGGTCGTACGTCAGCTCGTAGACCTTGCCAATATCGTGCAGGATCGCGCCAGCGAGCAGCAGGTCAAGATCTACTTTGGGATAGTTCTGCGCCGCCAGCCGGCACAAGTTACACAACGACAGGATGTGTTCGAGCAGCCCGCCCAGGTAAGCGTGGTGTATGAACTTGGCTGCGGGCGCTTTGGGCAGCCGCGCCGCCACCTCCTGATCCGCCAGTACCAACTCGAGCAGCCCGCGCAGGTGCGGATTGCCCATCCCGGATACGATGCGATGCAACTCGGCCTGCATCTCACCCGGGTCCCGCTGCGAAGCGGGCAGGAAGTCCGCCAGATCCACCGACGAGTCCTCCACGCGCTGCACTTTGTGGATTGTGAATTGAGGCCGGTTGTTGTAGAGCTGCAGCAGCCCTTTCACCCGTACGAAATCGTCGCGCTCGAAGGCGTTCATCACCTCTGCGACGTTATCCCACATCTTGGCGTCCACCTCGCCCGTCCGATCGCACAGCAGCAGGGAGAGGTAGGGATCGCCGGTCTTCTTCTGGCGGATCTCCTTGGTTTGCACGAGGAATACGCCGGTAGATACTTTGTTCGTTTCAAGTTCGCTGACGAACGGAGATTTCATGGGCGCCGTTTCAGTTGACCGAGCTCCTGGATTTTACCTTCGATTGCGTGCCGGGAATTGGTACGAGCCAGAGCAGGCGCCTGCGACGCGGCTGACTGGCGACCTCCTCCTTGGTGATGGTTGCGGGCACGAGTTTCACCGGGTCCTTCCATGCCGTGTCTTTGCCGGGCGCGGCCGCAGTATCCGTGTATCCAGGGCGGATTTGCAGGTACGCTTCCTGGCGCAGCTTGGTGAGATAAGCGCGAACCGCCGGCTCCATTCGCGGCTGGTAAACCCTGCCCATCGCCTCGTTCTCCACCTCCTCGAACGGCTGTAGGCCCGCCGCAAAGCGCTCCTCCAACTTGAGAATCAGAAAACCGTTGGGCTGCTTGATCGGGTCGGTCACGTAACCCCGGCTCTGGTTGAACACGAGGTCCTCGATTTCCTTCTTGAGGGTCCCGCGCTTGAAGGGCGGCAAATCGCCGTAGTTCCGCGCCGTCTCGGCGTTCGAGTTGTCCTTTGCCAGGTTCCCGAAGTTCTCGCCCTTGCGAGCCCGGGCGACGAGGTCCTTCGCCTTCTTCTCGATTGCGGCGGCGCCGGCGCTGTCCTTGTTCTCCGTGGATAGGAAGATCTCGCGCAACTCCACTTGCTCCTCGCGCGTGAACTCGCTGTGGTGCTCGTCGTAGTACTTCCGCGCCTCCGCCCGTGATACCGCGATGCGCCCGCCCACTTCCCGACGGATCACCTCTTGCTTCAGCAGGCCTTCTTTGGCGTGCTGCTTGAAGTCCTCGAACGAATCGCCGGACGGGTTCTTCTCCTCGATGTACCGGCGGAACTGGTCGGGATCCGTGATACCGCTGTCCTTCTGCAGTTGCGCCATGTACTTGCTGACGTCCTGATCCACCGTGATGTTCAGGTCCTTGGCTTTCTGCACCAGGAGAAGCTGGTCGATGCGATCGCGCAGCAGGTCGTTTTGCACCTGCTGCATCGCCTTCTGAAACTGGTCCGGCGGCGCCTGCTGTTTCAATTCGGCTTCAATCTGCCTGCGCGTGCGATCCAGCTCGCCCAGGGTGACGATGTCATTGTTGACCTTGGCGACGATTTGCTCGACGACTCTGACGTCCTTGGGCTCCGGCTTGGCGTCTGCCGCCCACGCGCCACCAGCCATTCCGAGAAAGCACAGTGATACTACCGACTTCGTATTCATAACTCTACCCAGCCATTCTAGCAGCCGCCGCGACCGCGCTCAGCGTCACGCCGCAAGTTGACTCAGCTTCTTTTTGAGGAGTTCCAGTACGTGGGCCGCGCCGCCCACATCCGCCGGCAGACGCAGCACTCCCGCTGGCGTGAACTGCGCCCCAGGAGTCTCTTTGACCAGCGCCATCAGTCGAGCTGGGTTGATTTTCGACTCCGTGTGGAACTTCACGTTGAGCTGGCCCTGGCGGCGGTCGATGTTTTCGATCCCCAGTTTCTCGGCCAGTCCCTTCAGCCGCGAGTATTCGAGCAGATGCGCTACCGCGTCCGGCGCCGGTCCGTACCGGTCTTCCAGTTCCGCACGGATCTTTTGCGCCTGTTCCGCCGTCGCAGCCTCGGCAATCCGCTTATATGACCGCAGACGCTGATGCTCGTCCGCAATGTACTCGGCCGGAATGCGCAGATCCAGACCCAGGTTGATATTCGTGTGGACCTCCAGCGGCGTCTCTTCCCCTTTCAGCTCCCGCACGGTTTCCTCCAGCATGCGCACGTACATATCGAACCCGACCGCATTGATATGCCCGTGCTGCTCTCCTCCCAGCAGGTTGCCCGCGCCGCGCAACTCCAAGTCGAGCGCGGCGATCTTGAATCCCGCGCCCAGATCGGAGAACTCTTTGAGCGCCGCAAGACGCTTTCTCGCGATCTCGCTCAATTCAGTGTCCACCGGGACAAGCAGGTAGGCGTAGGCGCGGCGGTTGGACCGGCCAACCCTGCCGCGCAGCTGGTACAGCTCGGATAGTCCGCAGCGCTCTGCGTTCTCGACAATGATGGTGTTGGCGAGGGGGATGTCCATCCCATTTTCTATGATTGTAGTACATACCAGTACGTCATGCTCGTGACGCATGAACCCCAGCATCACTTTCTCCAGGTCCGCCTCTCCCATCTGGCCATGGCCCACTCCGATCCGGGCGGTCGGCGCCAGCTCCTGGATTTGGGCGGCTCTCGACCAGATCGTATCCACGCGGTTGTGAACGTAGTAGACCTGTCCCCCACGCCCCAGCTCCTGGTCGATCGCCTCCCGCAGCAACTCCGGTTGGAAGTGGGCGACGACGGTTTGAATGGAGAGGCGATCCTTCGGCGGCGTCTCGATCACGGACAGGTCGCGGAGACCCAACAACGACATATGTAGCGTCCTGGGAATCGGCGTGGCTGTCATCGTCAGCACGTCGACGTTCTTGCGCATCTGCTTCAAACGTTCTTTGTGGCGGACGCCGAACCGTTGCTCCTCGTCCACGATCAGCAATCCCAGGTCGCGGAACTCGACGTCTTTCGACAGCAGCCGGTGCGTTCCGATCAAGATGTCCACTTTGCCCTCGGCGGCGTCGGCCAAGACAGCGTCGATCTCTTTCCTTGTCCGGAAGCGGCTGAGCATCTCGACTCGCACGGGGAAGGGCGCGAACCGGCGCTTGAACGTCTCGTAGTGCTGGAAGCAGAGCACGGTGGTGGGCGCGAGCACCGCCACCTGCTTGCCGTCGCCGAGCGCCTTGAAAGCCGTGCGCATGGCCACTTCGGTTTTGCCGAAGCCGACGTCTCCGCAGAGCAAACGATCCATCGGCTGCTCGCGCTCCATGTCGCGCTTGATTTCGCGGATGGCGCTGAGCTGGTCGTCGGTCTCGACGAACTCGAACGCATCCTCGAACTCGCGCTGCCAGTTGCCGTCGGGAGAGAAGCCGAAACCTTGCATCAACTGCCGCTCCGCATAGAGCTTGAGTAACTCGTCGGCCATGTCTCGCATCCGGGCCTTGATGCGGTTCTTGGTCCGGCTCCAGGTAGCGCCGCCCAAGCGGTCCAGCGCAGGAGTGCTTTCGCCGGCGCCGCGGAATTTCTGGATCAGGTCCAGGCGGGCGAGCGGCACGTAGAGCCGCGCCTCTGCGGCGTACTCGATCAGCATGTAGTCGCCCTGGCGATCGCCCTGTGCGAGCTCTCGCAGGCCCAGGAAACGGCCGACGCCGTGCTCGGAGTGGACTACGTAGTCTCCCGGTTTGAGGTCGGCCAGGTCGGCCGCGAACGCGGCGAGGGCGTTCTTGGACGGCGCGCGCTTGACGGCCCATTCCGACGCACCGAACAAGTCCTCCGAGCCGAACAGCGCCAGTCCGCTCTCCGGAAAAACCACGCCGCGCCGGACGAGACCCTTGAGCAGGTAGGTGCTCGCCACCGATCCCGCCAGATACGCCCGCTCGGCCAGATAGGAGGGCGCGCCCTCAGAAGGCTCCAACCCCAGTTGGAAGGGAACGGCGTATTCCTGAAAGATGTCGGCGAGCCGCTCCAGTTCGCCGTTCGACGCGCCGAAGCAGACCACGCGCCCGCCCGCCTCCACCAGCGTGCGCGCTTCGGCCACCGCCACCGGCATGTTTCCCTGGAAGGTCATCGTGGGCCGTGTGGGGATCTCGAGTCCGGGTTCCACGCCCAGCTCGCGCAAGGCCACCTGAGCCGCGCCGGACGCCTGCGCCTCCAATTCCTCCCAGCGCCAGAAGACGCGTCCGGGCGGAACCAGGGCGGGCCGGCTCGGGTCCTCCAGCCGCTTGAAAAGGCGCTCGGCCGCGCCACGCAACTGCTCCGGCTCGTCCCATAGAACCACGGCGCGATCCATCCAGCCGAGGATGGATTCATTGCGTTCCCGCACCAGGGGAACCGTCAGCTCCCACCCTGGAAAGGACTCGCCCGTATACGGGATCTCGCCGCCGCTCGCCTCCGAGATCTCCCGGAACAGCGCCGGTGACCTCGGGTACTCAAGCAGAGGCAGCAGCGGCGCTTCCTCCACTTTGAGAACCGACCGCTGTGTGTCCACTTCGAAGCGGCGCATCGACTCGACTTGATCGCCGAAAAACTCCACGCGGTACGGCTTGCCGGCCTCCGGCGGGAACACGTCGAGGATCCCGCCGCGCACGGAATACTCTCCGACCATCTCCACCGGTTCCCGGCGCGCATAGCCAATGCTCTCCACGTGCGCCACCACGTCATCGAGCGCGACCTCATCCCCCACCTTCAGTCGTAGCGCGAGCTGGCGGTAGAACTCCGCTCTCTCCGTGCGCAGCAGCGCCGACGCCGCCGGCGTGACCGTGATCGGAACGCGCTCGGTAGCCAGGCGCCATAGCGCGATCGCGCGCTGTTCGCTGATTTCGGCGTGGGGCGAGAGACGCTGATTGGGAAGCACGTCGAGCGCGGGCAGCAGTTGGGGACTTGAGATTCCGCGGCCGCCAGCCAGCAGCTCAAAGAACGTGGCGACCGACTCGGCGAGCGTTTCCGCCTGCTTGTTGCCGTCGACGACGATAAGCAAGGGCCGTTCGAGGACCTGCCAGAGCAGGACGGCGTAGAGCGCCTTCGCCGTGGACGTCAGTCCGGAAAGGGAGAGGCGAACGCCTCCCTGCGCCGCCGAGAGCGTTCGCAGCAACTCCTGGAACGCGGGATGGCGGCCCAACCCGGTGAAGAGGTCTCGGATGGCAGGGTGAGTCAATGTTGGCGTGAGAGGATTTCTTCCACGATTCCCGTCGTCGAGTAACCGGGCTCCAGCGGAAGCGCCAGTACTTTTCCTCCAGCCGCCTCCACTTCCTCTCGCCCGGCTATCCAGTGGGCCCAATCAGCCCCTTTCACCAGTATATCGGGCAACACCGCGGCGATGAGTTCGCGCGGCGTGTCCTCGTCGAAGAAGGCGACCGCATCCACGGCCGCAAGGGCGGCGGCGAGTTCGGCGCGCTTCTGCTCGCCGATCAGGGGCCGCGCCGGTCCCTTCAGCCGGCGGACGCTGGCGTCGGTATTGAGCGCCAGAATCAACACGTCGCCGAGCGAGCGCGCCTGCTCGAGCAGCCGCACATGCCCTGGGTGCAGGATGTCATAGCATCCGTTCGTAAAGACGACGACCTTGCCGGCGCGCCTCCACTCGGCGCGCGCCGCAACGAGTTCCTCGCGTGTGTAGAAGCGGCCCACAGGAAACCATCTTACGGCACAGAGCGACACACTACACTGGTGAGGTGGCGTGGAAGAGCATTCTGGTGCGCGGGACCAACTGGGTGGGAGACGCCGTGATGTCTCTGCCTGCGCTGCGCGCGCTACGCGCCCGCTTTCCCGAAGCGCGGATCACGGTTCTGGCGCGGGCGTGGGCTGCGGGGGTCTACCAGCGCGAGCCGTGCGCTGACGGTTGTCTCGTCGCTCCGCGAGCGTGGAGCCGTCACCTCGCGCTCGTTCGCCAGTTGCGGGCGCGCCGGTTCGACGCCGCTATTCTGCTGCCCAACTCGTTCGACGCCGCCCTCACGGCCTGGCTGGCCGGGATTCCGGAGCGCATCGGCTATAACCGCGACGGCCGTGGTTTCCTGCTCACGCGGGCGGTCGCGCCGCCCAAGCCGGGAGAAATCCCGCGCCACGAAAGCTTCCACTACCTGGAACTGCTGCATCGCGCGGGTGTGATTTCGAAACGGCCGGCGGCGGAACCGATCCTGCTTCACGACTGGGAGGGGGCGGGGCGTTCCGGCCGCGAACGTTTTCACGCCATGGGCTTTCGCGGGCCGGTTGTCGGGATGAGTCCGGGCGCGGAGAACAGCCGCGCCAAGCAGTGGCCGCCGGAGCGATTCGCTGAAGCCGCCGTGGGCCTGGCCCGCGCGCTCGATGCGTCCATCGCCCTATTCGGCTCGCCCAAGGAGTGCGCCCTGTGCCGCGGGATCGCGGAGGCTGTGCGCTGCGGCGGCTGCCGCGTCCTGAATCTGGCCGGCGAGACCACACTGGGGCAGTTTATCGAAATGGCGGCCGCCTGCCGCGTCTTTCTCGCGAACGACTCGGGTGCGATGCACGTCGCCTCGGCGCTGGCGGTCCCCACGGTGGCGGTCTTCGGCCCCACGGAATGGGACGCCACCGCGCCCGCGGGTCCCGCCTCCCGGATTGTGCGCGAACCAGTCGAGTGCAGCCCATGCATGCTGCGCGATTGCCCGATTGACCACCGCTGTATGACTGCGGTCTCGCCCGCCCGGGTGGCGCAAACGGCTCTCGACTTGGTCAAATAGGAGGTCGCGTGGATACCCGGACCAAGATCGTCTCGGCGGAGGCCGCGGCCGCCCTCGCCCGCCAGTTCCGCGATGCGGGCAGACAGGTTACTCTGGTATCGGGATACTTTGATCCCCTGCTGGCGGCGCACGCCCTCCGGCTCAGTGAAGTTGCACGCCCGGGCCAAGCGCTGTTCGTGGCCGTCGAAGATCCGCCGTGTCCCGTGCTGGCGACCCGGGCGCGGGCCGAGCTTGTTGCGGGGCTCAGCGTGGTAGATTACGTAGTGCTCGCGGGACAGCCCGCGGCGGGCCTTGAAGGGATCGAGGCAGATAGGGTTTTCGCGGAGCGCGACGCCGACCGCCGCCGCACCCAGGAACTGATGCAGCATGTTCACGACCGGCAGAGGGAAACGCGATAACGCAGGCCCGCGAATCCTGGTCGTCCGGATCGGTTCGATGGGCGACGTGATTCACGCCCTACCCGCGTGTGCGACCCTGAAGCACAGTTTTCCAGGCGCCACGCTGGCCTGGGTGATTCATCCGCACTGGGCCCAGTTGTTGGACGGCAACCCGTTCGTCGACGAAGTGATCCGCTTCGACCGCCGCAAAGCCGGAAGCTGGGCGGACGCCTGGCGCACGCTGCGCTCCCGGCGGTTCGATTTCGCCGTCGATTTTCAGGGGCTGATCCAGTCCGCTCTGGTCGCCTCCGCCGCCCGTCCCGACCGCATCTACGGCTTTCACCAATCCGCTGCACGGGAGAAGTTCGCCGCCCTGTTCTATTCCAGCCGCGTCCGGCCGGCTGCCGCCCACGTTGTGGATCAGAACCTGGAGCTGGCTTCTGCGACCGGCGCTGCGACCATCGTGATGAAGTTCCCGCTGCCGGATGGGATTGCGGAAGGTGAATTGCCCGACGGCCCGTTCATATTGAGCAGTCCGCTGGCGGGCTGGGGCGGGAAGCAGTGGCCTCTCGAGTTCCATCAGAGGCTGGCGCGGCGCCTGCAGAACGAGTTGGGAATTCCGCTCGTCCTGAACGGACCGCCCGGATCCCGGGACGCGCTCTCGGCCGTCCCCGGCGCGGCAGTGAACATCTCGGGCCTGCCCGGCTTGATTCACGCGACCCGGCAGGCAACCGCCATCGTGGGTTGCGACAGCGGACCGACGCATCTGGCCGCCGCCCTCGGCAAGCCGGGCGTGGCGGTGTTTGGTCCGACCGATCCTGCGCGCAACGGCCCCTATGGAGGCAGCCTCATCGTCCTTCGCAGCCCGGGCGCGGCCCTCAGCCGTCAGCGCCGCCCTGCGCCGGACCCCGGTATGGAGTCCGTGTCTCCCGACGAAGTCTTTGAAGCTCTCCGGGGGAGCTTGCGCCCGCAATCGAAATCCGCCGCCTTCCCGATTTGATGCGCCGCTACTGGTTTTCCAAACCCTACGCCGACTTGGTCGCACGCCTGCGTGTGCCGGCCGGTTTTCTGCTGGCTGGGGCGTTTGCGTGGTTCGCCGCGCCAACGCGCCTCTCGGTTGCGTACGGCCTGCCGCTAGCCGTCTTGGGCCTGTTGCTCCGCGGCTGGGCGGCCGGCCACCTTGCGAAAAACGAGCGGCTGGCTACCGGCGGCCCCTACGCCTGGGTTCGGAACCCGCTCTACCTCGGGACGATGACGGTCGCTGCGGGGCTGGCCGTGGCCGCGGCGCGCTGGCCGCTCGCCGCTTTGTTCGCTGGGGTGTTCGGGCTGGTCTATCTGCCGGTGATCGAGTTGGAGGAACAGCACCTGCGCAAGCTGTTCCCGGAATACGAAGACTACGCCGCCTGCGTGCCGATGCTATGTCCGCGGCTGGCTCATCCCGGCGCGCACGACCGATTCCGCGGCCGCCTCTATATCCGGAATCAAGAGTACCAGGCGTTGATCGGATTCCTGGCCGGCGCAGCGTTCCTGATCTGGAAGGCTTGGCGCTGAGCCTACTTCGCCGCTGCGGGCTTGGAGAACATCGCGTCGTCGAGCGGGGGATTGAACTTCACGTCATTCATCTTGATGACGATATCGCCCATTGACATCGATTGCTTGATCAGAAACGGCGCCCTGACGCCGCCGCCCATGTCGCGATAGTCCTGAAAATCCGAAGTGATCTCAAGTGGGCCCTGCGGCGTATCCCGCTCGCCCTTTTGGCGAATCATCAAGAAGCTCTCGGCGTCGAAATAGTGCGTTTCCGTCCTGCCGTCGGCGGGCGTCATTTCGAGCGCATAGGCATCGCGGTCCCCGACCTTCACCTTCCCTTTGACCGTGGCCTTTGGATACATCTCGCGCCAGTGCAGCATGGCGTTAAACACGGACTCGCGCTTGAATGCAGCGAGCTGATCTCCAGTCACCTCGGTCAGGCCCTGCATCGGCATCTGCGTCCAGCCGGCGGCGCCGTCAAACCCCTGGCGGAACTCGCCGAAGTTCGCGACCTTGACCACGATCAGGCGCTTGTTTGGCGCCTTGAGGTAGATTTCCATGTCGCTGGTCACGCTTTGCGCGGTGTTCTCCATCGTCGCCTTCGCGCTCATGGACGTCATCTTTTCCATCGCCTTGCGGCCGCCGCTGGCTTCGATTGACTTCTCGATAATCTGCTCGGCCGTCAGCTCCGGCTTGGCGGGTTCCGGCTTGGTCTTTTCCTGAGCCGCCGCAGTCAGCGCACACACTATGCCCGCCGTGAGTAAGATCGCTCGCATTCAGTTCTCCCGCCCCTGGGTGGGGCCTTTCTTACTGTAGCGCACGCGGCAAAGCGAGCGTCCCGCTCCAGGCTTCGAACGGACGTCCGCCGCGCTCGTCGTCCTTGTACACCGCGAGATATGTCATCACCCAGCAGTTCGTGAACACCTCGGCTGCCGGGCGATAGCGCGCCCGCTCGTGCACCATGCGCCACGTTCCCGAGTTCAGGCAGACCTGCTCGAGCGCGCCCGCGCCCGAATAGCTGACGTCGAGCGGCACGACTTCGTGCTGATGGGTGTGGCCATAGACGATCGTGCGTGCGCGCCGGTTCAGAAAATCGCGCTCCTTGCAGGCGTCCCGGAACGACGGCCGGTCGTTGCCGGCGCGGTTTTGTCCTGAGATCCAGGAAAACAGGCGGCTCAGCGTCTCCATCGAAACGCCTTGGGAGAACTTCAGACCCGCGGCCAGAACGCCGAGGCGCTCATGCCGTTCGCGGACGAAGCCGATGTCGAGAAAGTCGTCCACCACCCCGTCCCAGACGGACTTGACTTCGCGTGCCAGCGCCTCGTTGGGACAGGTGCGGCGCAGCAGCCCGTCCACCCACACGGGAATGAGCGCCAGCGGGCGCACGTAGTCGATCTGCCGCAGCCCCTCGACGCACTCCTCCGGAAGATCGTCGCCCATCTTTCGATGCACGTCCACCGCAAACCGGTCGACCAGATCCACCACAATCGCGTCGCCCAGCGAGGAGCGGTCGCGATCTCCCTCGAAATTCATGGGGTCGAAAAAGTCGCCGTGACGGAACCAGGCGTGGTGGTCGCGGCACGCGGCGAGCAACGCGGGCGACTCGGCTGGATCGTGCGGGAACGGCTGGTTCGCCGGCTGCGCCAGACCCATGGCAGCGATCACATTTTGGCGGATGGCGTCGTAGGGCTGACCCTTCAAGTGCAAGAACCAGTCGTGATTCCCGGCGAGATAGTGCGTGCGCACCTCGACCGGCACGCGCTCGGGCGCGTTGGGCTCGCGCGGGACCTGCGCCGGCTTGCCATCGGCCGCGGGCGGCAGCGTCATCATTTCCGGCGAGCGGAGACTGCGCAGCACCTCGAGCGAGGCCGTGTTGTTGGCGAGAATGGAATCGGCGATCTCGGCGACCTTCTTCTGGAACAGCTCGCTTTCCGAGTCCGACCACGGGCGCACGAAGCCCCCATCGCTGGGGTGAGGCCATCGCTCCGAGCGGATCATATCCAGCACGTCGCCCAGCAGCACCAGCTCCAGGCTCTCGATCGGCCGGTACCGGCCGTCCCTCCGCCAGGAGGCGTCGTAAGCCATGTCGCGGAGACGCTCGCGGAAAATCTTGAACGGCGTCGTGGGGACGGTCCCGCTGAACGCGTTATCCGTCAGATGCACGTCGCTGATGAAAACAAGCACGATATCCTCCCCAATGGGCGCTCGCTCTGCGCTTTGGCGCAGTATATCACCGCCACTGATTCGACAGAATCCGGGGGCGCTTTCGGGGGCGCTTTCGGTTTTCCGGGGCGTTACCCTTTCCGGGGTCGCCCGTCTTATCCTCAGGTAGAAGTTCAGCGTGACCCGGGAAGCCCCATCGGCCATGGACGCGAGTCCGGCCCCGAGCCTGGATGAGGCGGCGTTAATCCGGGCGGCTCAGAAAGGCGACCAGAACGCCTTCGAGCAGCTCGTACACGTCCATGATCGCGGTGTGCTCGGGATGGCCACGAGCCTGTTGCGTTCTTCCGAGGACGCTTGCGACGTCTACCAGGAGGCCTTCTTGCGGGTATACAAGAATCTGCACGCGTTCCGGTTCGATTGCAGCTTCCGCACATGGCTCTACCGGATTGTCACCAATCTCTGCTTGGATCACCTCCGGAGGAGAAAAGTCCGCCGCGAGGCGCCAGCGGTCGCCGAAACCGATGACGGCCCTCGCGACCGCATGGTGGACGTGCGGGAGGACCGGGTGTTGGGTAACCCGCAGCGCAGTTTGCTGAACCGGGAGCTAGGCGCCCGCATTGCCTCCGTGCTCGAAGGGCTGACCGCAAGGGAGCGCACCGTGTTTGAGCTCCGCCACTACCAGGGGCTCCGCCTGCGCGCGATCGGCGAGGTCCTCGGCACCACCGAGGAGGCCGCCAAAACCTGCCTGTTTCGCGCCACCCAAAAAATGCGTCTGGCGCTCGGAGATTTTGTATGAATTGCGACTCGGCAACGCGGAGTTTCTCGCTGTTCCTCTACCAAGAGCTTTCGATCGAGGACGAGCAGGCGTTTCAAGATCACTTGGAGGGTTGCGCCTCCTGCCGCCAGGCGTTCGAGGCCGAGAAGGCGATGCACCAGTTGCTCGACAGCCGGGAGGAATCGCCATCGCCCGCCCTGCTGGCGCGCTGCCGCCGCGACCTGCATCTGCGGCTGGAGGCCGCCGCGCCGGAATACGCGGGCTGGCGAGCCTGGTTCCACAGCCAGTTCGCCTCGTTTCCGGCGCTCGCGCGCGCCACGGGCGCACTGGCGCTGGTGGCTCTCGGCTTTTTTGCCGCGCGGCTGAGCGGTCCTGGGCCGGTCGCGTCGGTTCGTACAAGCGACTCCGAACCTGTCGTCTCACGCGTTCGTTACGTTCAGCCGGGGCCCTCCGGACGCGTGCAGCTTATGGTCGAGGAGACGCAGCAGCGGTTGGTGACCGGCGATCCCTCCGATGACGGCATTCGCCGCCTTCTGCTGGCGGCTGTCCGGGACTCTTCCGACGCCGGGTTGCGCGCGGAGTCGATGGACCTGTTGGGTGCCCAGCCGGTTTCGGCCGACCTGCGCAACGCGCTGCTCCACGCGGTCCAGCACGATCCGAATCCGGGGGTCCGGCTCAAGGCCCTCGGCGCCTTGAAGCCGTACACGCGCGACGCCGAGGTGCGCGGGGCGCTGGCCCGGGTCCTGCTGGCCGACGACAACCCGGGCGTGCGGACGCAGGCGATCGATCTCCTGGTCCAGAAAAGAGAAGAGGCGATCATCGGTGTGCTTCAGGAGCTCGTGCAAAGGGACAGCAACGCCTACGTGCGCCTGCGCTGCCAGCGCGCGCTCCAGGAAATGAACGCCTCGGTCGGGACTTTCTGATGCGACCTGGCGCCAGGTGGTTGCTTCCGATTGCGCTCGTGGCTGTCTGCGCGGCGCAGACGAGCTCGGCCATTTCGCGGGAAGGGCAGTATTGGATACAGACGACCGCCGGCGCGGTATCGCTGGAAGGCAGCGACCGCCTCGAGGTCTCGGTCCGTGGCCCGGTCTTCGTCCAGGGTGAGGCCAGGCGGGATGCCGGTTACACCCTCACCAAGCGTGTCAGGGCGCGGGACGCCGCCAAGGCGCGGTTGCTGCTCGAGAAGATTCAGGTGAAGGCGGCCCGGCGCGGCGGCGCACTCGCGGTAGATGTGGTCCTGCCGCCCATGGCCGAGGCGTCGGCCAGCCTGCGATTGGCTGCGCCCCGCACGCTGCGCGAGACGGCGCTCGAGTCCCAGGGCGATTCCATACAGGCGTTCGATCTGGATGGCGCGTTGCGCGCCGACAGCCGCGGTGGCCGCCTGCAGCTCGACCGGATTGGCGGCGACGTGGTGGTGCGAACCGGCGGCGGGCAGGTTCATCTGGGGAAGGTCGGCGGTAACGTTCTCTGCTTCTCCGGCGGCGGGCAGATTACCGCCGATGTGATTGGCGGCGAGGCGGCTCTCAACACCGAGGGCGGCGAGATCCTGGTTCGCGAGGCGAAAGGCCTGGTGCGCGCCGCTACCGCCGGCGGCAACATCCGGGTCGAGCAGGCTGGCCGCGGTGTGACCGCCGCCGCCCGCGCCGGGCTGATCGACATTCTGAAGTCCGGCGGACCCGTGCTCGCTCAAACCGAGGCGGGCGCCATCCGGATCCGTTCCGCCAGCAACGTCGAGTGCCAGGCCGTGACGGGCGCCATTCAGCTCAGCGACGTCTATGGCGGCTTGCGGGTTTCCACCCGGATGGGAAGCATCGTCGCCGATCTCGCTGCCAAACCGCTTC
>Ga0062382_10000130_pt1 | contig 16172 bp, 16 predicted proteins | sample DOMMetBare2Fresh_FD_59507 | JGI IMG/M metagenome (GOLD analysis project Ga0062382, IMG submission 59507) | Wetland sediment microbial communities from St. Louis River estuary, USA, under dissolved organic matter induced mercury methylation -... | ecosystem: Environmental > Aquatic > Freshwater... | reverse complement strand
GCTGCGTAGCCCGGCGATGACGATGTCGAGTCCCTCGTCGAGTTCGGCGGCGCCGTCGTATCCGGCCAGGACGGTTGCCAGTGAGCGTAGCCGGGGGAACTGGGTGATCGGCAGCCGCTGCAGCCCCAGTCGCAGCAGGTCCTCGGTTTCGTCGGGGTCGTGGATGCGTTCTTGCAGTTCGTCCTGGACGTGGCCGTAGAGGAAGCCGGTGAACAGGCGGGCGGCGTGCAGCGCGCCGTGGGGGTCGAACCGGCGGTGATGAACACCTCGAGTAACTCTTCCAGGGGCCGCAGTGTGCCCAGCGGCCGCTGGGCCAGCGGGCCGGACAGCGGCCGGGTCACCAGCAGCGGGACCACGTGCGGGTGGGCCAGGGCGACCCGACGGAACGCGTGCGCGGCGCGACGCAGCACCGCCTGCCACTCCGCTGCCGACCGCTCACTTGCCGAACCGTTGTCTGGCCGGCGGGAAATGGCCGGCCCCGTGGTTGTGGGCACTGCGAGCGTCGGTGGGCGACCTACACGCGCCGTTCATCCGCGACTTCACCGGCTTCGACCGACCCTGGAGACTGCTCAGCTAATACCTCGACAACCTCCGGGTCCACGAACTGGCCTCCGGCGCCGGCTACCTAGCGCTCGGCCACGCCCGGACCCGCAGCCGTCGAACCAGCGATAGCCGATCCGGAACCGGACGAGTACCCTTCAAATATCCAGTGACAGGTCGGCTCCTACAGCGCGAAAAGGGGCATCGGATGGAGATCCTCGGTGTCATCGTCGCAGGCATCATCATCGGCCTGCTCGGCAAGTGGTTCGCACCAGGCTCACGCGACAACACTCCGCTGTGGCTCACCATCCTCTGCGGTGTCGGCGGAGTGATCATCGGGTACTACCTCGCCGCCGCACTCGGCGTAGCGGCCACGAACGGCATCGACTGGATCCGGTGGATCATCAGCATCATCGTCGCAGCAGTCCTCGTCATGATCGCCGCCTCAGTGACCGGCGCACGGCGCGGCAGGCTAACCGGCAGACCAGGCAAAACCATCTAACAGGCCAGGCGAGACCGGCAGTCCAAGTGGTCGCCGCAGTTGGTGCATTCCCGCTGACCTGGGTTTGTCGGAGCCGCCTGTGGGAGTCGAACCCACGACCTACGCATTACGAGCGCGCCGTCTACTCCCCCACAACGCCCTCACCAGCACTGGACGAACACCACCCCGCGCCCAGCGCACCACAGCGACCAGCGCGAACACAATCCGTGTCCCACGCCACGCCCAGTCCTGCTCGCGCTGCCAGGCGGTGATCCAGCTGGTCTGGGCGGACGGCGGGTATGCCGGAGGGCTGGTCACCTGGGCGGCCAGGGTCATCCGGCTGAGCGTGACCGTCGTCAAGCGTAGCGACGACACCAAGGGCTTCGCCGTCCTACCCCGCCGCTGGGTGGTCGAGCGTACCCTGGCCCGGCTTACCCGCAACCGGCGCCTGGTCCGCGACTACGAACGACGAGCCGACACCCACGAAGCCATGACCACCATCGCCATGATCGCTCTCATGTCCCGCCGCCTCGCCCGAGCAGCGTGAAATCAAAGACAGGCTCTGAGAGTGGAACGCCTCCATCCAAGCCTGGCACGCGGCACATCCCGACGGCACCCTGATCGGCGAGTGAAGGCTCCAGCCGTGACGTTGCCTGTGTAGACGGCACGGATCGCCATCTCGCGCACGGCACGAAGCAACTGCGGCTGCTGACCAGTCCGGGCTCCGCTGCTCCGCTGAGCCCATGCGCCAAGCCTTCGCTCGCTATCTCCTCACGCGTGCCCGGCCCGGACGCTGCGGTACAGACGGAGTCCACCGAGCCCGGCCATCACCAAGCCAAGTCCTCCGAGCACGAATCCACCGAAGAGATAGAGGAACATCGGGCTGACGCGTTGTGTGGTGTCACCGAGGTCGACCATGCTGCCGGCGAGGAAGCCGCCGAGTGGCGCGAGAACGGCGAGCACGATGCCGAGCACGAGAAGGGAGCCTCCCGGTGGAACGGGGATCAGCTCGATCCCGCGACCGGGTTCGAGGGACGGGTGGTCGTCCTCGGGAAGGGAGTCCGTCGGCTGGTTGTGTGTCTGCTCGCTCATCGGGTTTCGTTCTCCTGGGATTCGGCGGCCGGTGGTGGGCTGCCGTGGCTGCGAAGGATTTGAATGAATGGGCTGATGATGTCGATCGGGATGGGGAACACCACCGTCGAGTTCTGGTCCGCTCCGAGCTCGAGAAGTGTTTGCAGATAACGCAGCTGGATCGCGGCGGGGCTCTCGCTGAGGATCTTGGCCGCGTCGCGCAGCTCCGTGGATGCCTGGAGTTCGCCGTGCGCACTGATCACCTTGGCCCGCCGTTCGCGCTCGGCCTCGGCCTCGCGGGCCATCGCCCGCTGCATGGCTTCGGGGATCTCGACGTCCTTGATCTCGACGACCTCGACGTGCACTCCCCACGGCTGGGTTTGGGCTGCGATCGACTTGGCCAGGTCCTCGTTGAGGTCGGCCCGGTGGGCAAGCAGGGTGTCGAGGTCGGCACGGCCCACGACCGAGCGCAGGGTGGTTTGCGCGATCTGCGACGTGGCGACGGCGTGGTTCTCGACGGCCATCACGGACTGGGTCGGGTCGGTCACCCGGAACAGGACGACAGCGTTGACACGGGCGGGCACGTTGTCGCGGGTGATGACCTCTTGGGGCGGGATCGTCAGCGTGACGACGCGGAGGTCGACGCGGACCAGTTGGTTGAAGCCCGGCAGGACGAACCGCATGCCCGGGTCGAGCTGGGGTCGGAGGCGGCCGAGGCGGAACAACACACCGCGCTCGTACTCCTTGAGGATCCGCACCGAGGCCGCCAACAGGACGAGGAGCACGACCAGCGGTATCAGCCAGAGCAACCAGGAAGCGGTCATCGCTGCCTGCCCGATCTGGTCTGGGACTGGTACCGGGACGCGACTCTCGACTCGCGCGTGGGTCGTGCGGCCGACCGGTACTTCGTCCGCCGACGGTGTTGCGTCGCCGCCACGTCAGCCTTGGCCGCGAGGGTCTCGTCGAGGGATGCGATCTTGGCCCCTTCAGGGAAGGACGCCGGGCTGGCCCGTAGGTGCGAGAACAGTGGCAGGCCCCCGATGGCCACGAGCAGGGAGACCACGAGGAGGATTGGCAGCTCGACCCCCGGTGGGCGCGTGAAGGCCACCCCGATAGGCCAGATGATGCCCATGACCACGACCGAGCAGGCGATGCCACGGTGGAATCTCGCCGCCTCCGACGCTGGCCATGGATCGACTGCCCGGACGACTTCACGGCCTGCCGACGAGCTGGTGCAGGTCGGCTTCACTGGGCACGCGTTGCAGATCGACGGGCTTGCTCGGTAGCGCATGACGCGGTTGTCCGGGTCGAAGGTCGTCGGCCACAGCCACTGGTCCTGCGGGCACAGCCACGCGTCGTGGTTCTCGTGGAACACGAACCCTGACGTCGCGGACAGGCGGGAGGTGCGCGAAGCGCGCCGCGCCAACGCATCGATGCCGTAGGCACACAGCAACAGTGTCAGCGCGTAGGCGCAGGCCAGCCATGCGGGAGTCGAGACCTGGGAGATCACGCGTTGCGGTCCTCATCTCGCCGATCGGACCCATAACGGCTGTGCCCCTGACGGGAGGGCGGCACGCCCGGGTCTGAGCCCTGGGGGGCGTCAGCGGTCAGGACCGCCGAGCCCGCATGCGTTGCGGGCACCGGGACTCCTGTCCGGTCCTCGGCCGCGTGCGCCGTCTCCTCGACGAACAGCGACTCGACTGGGAGCACCATGGTCGTCGACCGGATGGCGTACCGGATGCCCAGGAACGTGATCCACAGGAAGGGAAGCACACCGCCGACGATCATGACGACGTCACCCGGCAGGCGCAACCACTCAAGGACAGCGTTGCCGGGATTGGTGAGATAGGTCAGGGTGCGGGCCTCGTAGTAACCCTCGTTGACCGAGTGCCACAGCTGCATGATGCCCAGCGGCAGGAGGGTGGCGAACACCATCCACGCCAAGCCGATGTTGAGCGACCAGAACGACAGCTTGGCGAGCCGGTCCGGCCATCGCTTCGCCGGGACGATGTAGCGCAGCGCGAAGAGGGCCAGGCCGACGGCCATCATCCCGTAGACGCCCATCATCGCGGCGTGTGCGTGGTTGGCCGTGAGAGCGGTGCCGATCTGGTAGTACGACACGATCGGCAGGTTGATGAGGAACCCGAAGACCCCGGCGCCAAGGAAGTTCCAGAAGCCGACGGCGACGAGGAACATGACGGCCCACCGGTGCGGGAAGGGTGCGCTGCTGCGCGCCTGTTGTCGTGCTCCGAGCTGGAGGAACGTCCATGCCTCCACGGTGAGGAAGGTCAGCGGGATGACCTCGAGGGCGGAGAAGAAGGCGCCCAGTGCCATGTGCTCCACGGGTGTTCCGGAGAAGTACAGGTGGTGCATCGTCCCGATGACACCGCCGGCGGAGTAGAGGATGACGTCCAGGAAGATGATCTGGATGGCGATCTGTCGGCGTACGACGCCGAGCATGACGAAGATGTAGGCGACCATGACCGTGGTGAACAGCTCTAGGAAGTCCTCGACCCACAGGTGCACGACCCAGAAGCGCCAGAACTCGGCAACGGTCAGGGGCGTCTCGGCCCCTGCCAGCAGGCCTACCGCGTAGAACCCCGGAATGGCCAGTCCGGCATAGAAGAACAACCAGGGCATGTTCAGCCTGTGCTCGGTCCGCAGCCGACTCCGGATGGCCCGGTAGAGGATCGCGATCCAGATGAACAGACCCAGGACGAGCAGGATCTGCCAGAACCGCGGCAGGTCGAGGTACTCCCACTGCTGCGAGGTGAAGATCGAGCCCTTGGCCCAGCCTGCACCGTAGATGCTCAGGGCCTCACCACCCAACGAGCCGACGACGACGATCACCAGGGCGCCCAGGAGAGCCCAGGACAGCCAGTGCTGCCGGCGGGGCTCGCGACCGGAGATGATCGGCGCCAGGAAGATGCCCGCAGCGAGGAACGAGGTCGCGGTCCACAACAGCGACAGCTGGACGTGCCAGGTGCGCGCCAGGTTGAACGGCAGCACCCGCGCCAGGTCGAGCCCGAAGAAGCTGCTGAGGTCGGCGCGGTAGTGCTCGATGGCCGCGCCCACCAACACCTGGACCAGGAACAGCGCCGCGACAATGAAGAAGAACCAGGCCGTCATGCGCTGCGATGGCGTGATCGCGACGTCCCCAGGCTGCCGGAACGCCAGTGACGGCTGCTCGCTCGAGTGCCAGCCGATCCGCTTGCTCCAGCGGCCGTAGAGAGCGAAGAGGGAGCCGAGTCCGACGAGCAGCGCGGTGAGCGAGAGCCCGGACCAGACGACGGTGTCTGCGGTCGGCTTGTTGTCGACGCGGCTCTCCGCGGGCCAGTTGTTCGTGTATGAGTAGTCGTGGCCAGGTCGCTCGGCCGCGGCCGCCCATGCGGTCCAGCCGAAGAACGCGGTCAGCTGGTGGATCTCCCGCGCGTCGGTGATCACCTCCGGAAGCAGGCCGTACTTGGTCGAGTCGGTCCCGAAGAAGTCGGCATAGTGCTGCTCCGCCGCCTTGAACGCCGAGACCTGCTCAGCCGTGAACTTCAGCTCACCGGTCGCCTCGTCGTAGCGGTTCGTGCGCAGCATCTCCCGAACGCCTACGGTCGGGTCCTGTGACCGGGAGACCGAGGATTCCGAGCGAATGTGGTCGGCGGACATCCGCAGGTAGTCGGCCGTGTAGTCCGGGCCGAGGTAACCGCCGTGGCCGACGATGGAGCCGTACTCCTGAAGCCCTCGCCGCAAGAAGATGGCCTGCCCGGCGGTGATGTCGCTGCCGGTGTAGACCACCTCGCCGGCAGGCCCGGTCACCTTCTCAGGAATCGGCATCCCGTCCGAGTAGGTTCGGAAGGCCAGCATTCCCATGACCAGGAAGCCGAAGACCATGACCAGCGCGATGCCTTGGACCCAGCCCTTGGAGATGAGCATGTCGGCGCGAATCGCTGCCCGCCCCCCGCGATCCGTCTGCAGTGACATCCGATCCGCCCTTCTCCCAAGGGGCCTTGGTGCGTCACGAACCTAGACCCAATCGGTCAGACCGGCCAGGCATGCGCGCACTCCGCGTGGCTGTCACGGCGTGACAGACAAGGCGGCGGGCGAGCTGGACGACGCCGGTGGCGACGACGTGCGACCGCGTCAACCAGGCAAGCCAGCCTGGCTTCGGATCACCTGGGAGTAGGGCAAGTCCGTCCTGCCTGGGAGCGGGGTTGACTCCTCGTCATTCATCATTCATTCTGATCATGAATGATGGGTGAATGAAGGTGAATGATGTCGGAGATCACCACGGAGGACCTCGTCGCCCGGCTGCGCCAAGTGGGTGCGGAGCCGACCTGGGTTGAGGTGAAGGCTGCGGTGAAAGGGTCCCTCGAAGCCTGGCTGCGACCTTGAGTGCCTTCGCCAACGGCGATGGCGGCGTCGTCCTGCTCGGACTGGACGAATCCGGCGGCTTCAGGCCGGCTCCTGGCTTCGACGCCGACCGAATCCGGGATGCGGTGGCCGGAGTGGCCGCCGATCGGCTCACACCACCGGTGCGCGGCGAGGTCGAGATCGACCTGGTCGACGATGCCCGCATCGTCCGCATCGACGTCCTCGGGCTCGACGTCGTGGAACGTCCGTGTTTCGTCACCGCGGCCGGACCGTACGGCGGGTCGTACATCAGGGGAGGTGACGGTGATCGGCGACTGACCCACTACGAGGTCACCCAGCTGATGCTCAACCAGCGTCAGCCCGCCTTCGACGCCGAACCGGTGCCCGAGGCGAGCCTCGCTGACCTCGATCCCGAGGCGGTGGACGATCTCCTCGCCGGCGTAGCCACCAGACATCCCCGTACCGTGCGCAACGCCCCTCCAGAGGAGGCTCTGAGGCGGCTACGGGTCCTGGTCGACCACGAGGGACGGCTCGTTCCCACGATGGCCGGATTGCTCACCCTCGGTCGCTACCCACAGCAGTACTTCCCTCAGCTCTTCGTCTCCTTCGTGGCCCTGCCCGGCCTGGTCATGGGCCAGACGCTGGACGACGGCACCCGCTTCCTCGACAACGCCACTTGCGACGGTCCGATCCCCGCCATGATCGATGACGCAGTCGCCGCCGTGCGCCGGAACATGACCCGGGCCGCCGTGATCGAGACAAGTAGTCGTCGCGATCGCTACGAGTACCCGACCGACGTCGTCCGAGAGCTCATCGTCAATGCCGTCATGCATCGCGACTACTCCGTCGAGGCCCGCGGCACCCAGGTTCAGGTGGAGCTCTATCCCGACCGGCTTGTGGTCCGTAGCCCGGGCGGCCTCTACGGCGCCGTCGAGGTCGGCCAACTCGGCGGGCCGGGAGTGTCCTCCTCACGCAACGAGATCCTCGCCAGGCTGCTTGCTGACGTGCCCCTGCCCGAGACACGCCGAGCGGTGTGCGAGAACCGCGGATCGGGCATTCCCGCCGTCATGAACAGTCTGCGATCGGCGGGGATGAGCCCTCCGGAATTCGATGCCGAGATCGCGAGGATTCAGGTCACCGTGCCCCGGCATGCCTTGCTCGATCACGGCACCCTGGCTTGGCTGGACGGGCTGCGCAGGCCTGCGCTGACGGAGCAGCAACGGCTGGCGCTGGCGATGATGCGTCACGGGGATTCGGTGAGCAACGAGACACTGCGGGCCTGGGGGCTCCATCGCGCTGATGCCACCACTGCCCTTGCCGGGCTCGTGGCGATGGGACTGGCCGAACGCCACGGGGGGAGACGATATGCGCGCTACCGGCTCGCGCCCACGGTGGGCGGACCCCAGATGGCCCTCGACCTCGATTCGCCCTTGGCTGCTCCGCCGACCGTTGGAGCAGTGCTGCAACGGCCCGGTAGCCATTCGGCCAAGGAGATCATGCGCCTGACAGGGCTGACCTATCCCATGGCGCTGGCGCGACTGAACAAGCTGATCGAGCAGGGGATCGCGGAGGCCACGGCGCCACCCCGCAGCCGCAATCGCCGCTATCGGTCGGTCACCCAGAGTGCGAAGGAGCGGTCCGAACGGTGACCGCGCGAGGCTAGGGTCGGGGGATCGGATCACGAGGGGGTGAGGTGTCGTGCTGCCGTCGCTGGTCGCCGAAGAGCTGCGGCGCACCCTGACGGACTTCCTCGGCACCACCTTCGCCCTGACCGACGACGATGTCAGGGCGGACCTCGAACGGTTCCTGCTCGACCCCGACGACGGCATCTTCCGCGGGCCGTTCGTGCGGGCCCGGCTGCCGTTCCGGCCCGCTGACGACGGGTGGCGCGACGCGCTGGACTGGGTTCCGGCCGGCTTCCATCCGCATGCCCACCAGGCTCGTGCCTGGGCCCGGCTGAGCAGCAAGGGCCACGCACCCGAACCGGTCGTGGTCACCACCGGTACTGGATCGGGCAAGACCGAGTCGTTCCTCATCCCGATCCTCGACCACTGCCGTCGTGCCCGGGCCGCGGGCGAGGGCGGGATCAAGGTGTTGATCCTCTACCCGATGAACGCCCTGGCCAACGACCAGGCCCGTCGGATCGCCGAACTCCTCGAGACCGAACCCGACCTGGTCGGGCTCCGAGCGGGCCTGTACACCGGTGACGGGGGCACCGCCCGAACCGTCGGCGACGGCCGGCTCATCGACGACCGGGACGAACTGCGCGCGCATCCGCCGGACATCCTGCTCACCAACTACAAGATGCTCGACTTCCTCCTGCTCCGCCCCGAAGACCGCCCGCTGTGGACGGGCGCCCCGGAAAGCCTGCGCTATCTGGTCCTGGACGAGTTCCACACCTACGACGGCGCCCAGGGCACCGACGTGGCCATGCTGCTGCGGCGCTTGGCCGCCGTCCTCGATCTGCCCCAACCCGGGCGCCTGCTGGGCAACGTCGTCCCGGTCGCCACCTCGGCCACCCTCGGGGACGACGCCACAGGTGGAGGCGAACTGCTCGCTTTCGCGGGCCAGGTCTTCGGCACCGAGCTGACGGCGGATGCGCTGATCGGTGAGGACCGCCTGACCCCCGATCAGTGGCGGGCCGGTGCCGTCGAGGTGGCGACGCGACTGCCGAGCGCCGCCCTGTGCCGCCTCGTCGACGAGGCCCTGGACGACGGGACACCCGAGAGCCACCTGGCGGTCGCGGTCGCCACCTGGGCGCTGCTCACCGGCACCACGGAGGACTGGTTCGCCGGCCGCGACGACCTCACCGGGAAGGGGGACGCCACGCAGCTGCCCCAGCCCACCGAGCTGGGCGCGAGACTGCGAGTCCATCCCCTCCTCGATGCCTTGCTCGCCCATGCTCGCACCCCGATCTCCCTGGCCGACCTCGTGGCCCGGCTGCTGCCCGCCTGGACGCCGCAGGAGCAGCGCATCACCGGGCGGCGCCTGATCAGCGGGCTGCTCGCCCTGATCGCACTCGCCGAAGACCCGGACCGCCCCGGTCGCCCATTGCCTAAGCACCGAGGTCCAGGTGTGGATCCGCGAGGTGCGCCGGTTGCTGCGCCTGGTGGGTGACAACGACTCGGACCACGCGGCCTTCCGCTGGGAGAGTGACCGTTCCGGCCAGGCGCTCGACGTCCATCTGCCCGCGGTCTACTGCCGGTTCTGCGGTCGTTCCGGCTGGGCCGCCGCCTACCCGCCCGCAGGCCAGACCCTCATCGTCGACCCGGCCACCATCTACCGGGAGCAGGTCCGCAACCCGGGCAAGGTCGCGGCCCTGGTGCATGCCCGGTGAGGCGGGGTCGACGCTCGATCGGGGAAGCCTCACTCCCGGCCTGGTGCACTGGTTCCACCCGCTGTCGGGGCTGCTCACCGACACCCCGGCCGAGGACGACGAGAACGCCGTCCCGGTGCTGGCTCCCGGGGACGCCGAGGCCACTCGTCGCGACCGCTGCCCGGCATGTGCCCGTGACGACGGCATCCGTTTCCTCGGCTCCCGTGTAGCCACCTTGACCTCGGTGCTGCTCGGCCACGTCTTCGGCAGCGACAACGTCGAACCCGAGGCGAAGCGGACCCTCGTCTTCACCGACAGCGTGCAGACGCCGCCCATCGGGCGGCCTTCATCGAGTCACGGGCGTACGCGCTCAACCAGCGCGCCCTGATCACCGCTGTGCTCGGGGACGACGAGGTCACCCTTGATCAACTCCGTCAGCGCATCGTGGCCCACCTGGACGGGTGCCCTGCCACCGATCGGTACGCCGCCATTCCGCCCGATCTGACTGATCACGACGCGTTCACCCCGTACTGGACTCGGCCCAGGGGACCCGACTCCAAGACCCGCACCCGCGTGGCGCAGCGCCTGCAGTTCGGCGCCCACCTGGAACTCGGCCTCAATTCCCGGACCGGCCGCTCGCTCGAACTCACCGGCGCCGTCCGCGTCGAGGTCGTCGTCGACAACGTCCGGCGGCTGCTGCGCGACCTGTCGAGCGCCATCGCCGAACTGCCGCAACAACTCTCGACCGACGATGCGAGGCCGCCGCTACGGCCCTGGGTCTGGGGTGTCCTGGACCGGATGCGCACCCAGGGCGCCGTCGAGCACAGCTGGTTCGACACCTACCTCTACGAGGACGGCAATCGATGGAGCATCTGGGGCGGGCGCAACCGGGCCATCGGGATGCCGGCGTTCCCCGGGGGCCGCGACCCCCGATCAGCACCGGCCTACCCGGTCAGCGCGGCTCCAGCGACAGAGCCCTTCCATGTGATCACCAGTCCCAGAGGCTGGTACGCGCGGTGGACCAGCCGGTGCCTGGGTGTGCCCGCGGCGCACGCCCCGGCCCTGCTGACCGTACTGTTCGAGGTCCTCACCACCCACGGCGTCCTGACCCGGCGGGCCACTCGCAGCGGTGCCACAGCCTGGCTCATCCCGGCCCATCGCGTCGCCGTGCGGGCCACCGGACCGCAACCTGGCGCCACCGAGCGCACCCTCGTCTGCGGCACCTGTTCCCAGCCGTTCCCCGGTGCCGCCGAGCACGTCGAGGCCCTCCTCGGCGGACCATGCCTGCGCGACACGTGTCCGGGGGTGCTGGAGCTGCGCGCCGTCCGGTCTGGCTACCCCGCTGACGATGATCGCCGGAAGGGTCCGACTCCGGCCCCCCGCCTGTCGTCTGGACGCGGTCGAGATCCTCCACCGGCAGTTCCTCGCCCACCGCATCGACCAGTGGGCAGGCACCGCCCCCCGCCTCGCGCGCCGGCGGATCCGCGACTACCTCCAGCACGGCGTCGAACCGGGCTCGTGGTTCGGCGACCTGCTCGCGCCCCTACGCCACGACACGGCGGCGCACGTCGATCGGTTCCTCGATCTGTTCGGAGCGGAGGTCAGCCCGGCCACCCGCGGCGACCTGATCGCCTACGCCGCCCCCGGCCCGGACGGCGCGCCGTCCCCGCTCGAGCGGCAGGTTGCCGCTGCCGCCGAGCGGTGGCAGACGACCGTTGCCGAGCTGCGCCGACGGCGCAGCGCCCTGCAGTCCGAGCTGGCTCGGCTAGAGGCCTTCGGCGAGGCGGCCGACGACACGGTGAAGATCGATCTGCGGCGCGTCCGTGGCGAGCTCCGGCGCGTCGGCACCGCCTGGACCACAGCCGTCAACGAGTACTGGTTGACCGGCCTGGAGGCCGCCGGGCTGCTGCCCAACTACGCCCTTATCGACGACCGCACCGTGCTCGACGTGACCCTGTGGTGGACGGACGAGGAATCCGGACAGCACGACCACATCCAGAACAGCTATGCGCGCGGCAGCCGCACCACCATCGGGGAACTCGCGCCGGGTGCCGTCTTCTACGTGCGGGGATCGGCCGTGCGCATCGACGGGGTCGAAGTGGGCTCGGGAACCGACGCCACCGTCGCCGCGTTGCGCACCTGTCCCACGTGCGGGTGGTCCGACGCAGACCGTGGACCGGTGTCCTGCCCGCGATGTGGCAACGCCCGGACCGCGGACGGCGGTCAGGTGCTCCGGACATTGCCGTTCCGCGGAGCGACCGCGTTCCTGGCCCGGGAAGGCGCCCAAGTCTCCGACGCTCGAGACGACTGGGAACGCACCATGTTCTGCATCGTCACTGCCGTGGACGTCAACCCGGCCCAGGTCACCCGGGCCTGGCGGCTCGCCGACTATCCGTTCGGGGTCGAGTTCAGCCGGCGCGCCGTCGTCCGCTGGTTCAACCTAGGCCCGGAGCAGGCCGGTGGTGCCTCCCGTGACCTGGCCGGGTGGACCGGCCAGGTGGCGCTGTTCCACGTCTGTCGAGACTGCGGGGTGGTGCCCGCCGCGCAACTCGGGCCGAACGGTCGCGCGGCCACCCCGCAGGATGTGCGGCACCGCGGGTGGTGCGCACAGTGGCACAGCGCCACCGGATTCGACCCCGCAGGGTGGGACACCGTCGCGCTCGGGCACGAGCTGCAGACCCAGGTGCTGCGCCTGCTGGTTCCGCCGGTCCTGACCATGGACGACACGCTGCTGGTCTCGTTCCGGGCAGCCTTGATGATCGGCCTCCGGGCGCTCTTCGGTGGTGACCCGGACCATCTCGATATCGCGGTCACGAGTGCAGCCGGAGCCACCGGGGCCCGCTGGGTGATGACCCTGCACGACCTCGTCCCGGGCGGCACCGGGTATCTGGCCCAGATCGCCGACCCCGAGCACGTGCACCGGATGCTCACCGCCGTGGCCGCCGCGGTGGCCAGGCAGACCGGAGCGGCCGGCGGTGCTGCGGCCGTGATCTCGGCCGACTCCCTGACGGACGCCGTGGCTGCTGCCGGGCCGGCCGCGGCGACCGGGCGGCCGCTGACGGCTACCTGGTCTGGGCAATCACCCACGATGACATCGACGCCTTTCTTGCCGTCCAGGCCGAGTGGGACCAGGTGGTCTCCGTCCGTTCACCGCGGCCCGGCGCCCAGCGATGGGCCTCCGAACAGCGACGTGCGATGTTCCAGCAGGTGGCTCGTCAACTCGCCGCTGCGCAACCCGGCGGGGGAGCCGTTGCGCCGACGGCATTGACCGGTAACGCGGTGACCGTGCTGGCGCGCGTCCTCCAGGTCCCCGATCCGGCCCGGTGGCGGGTCGCGTCGGTGGCGGCCGCAATCGCTTTGACCGATGGCAGGTTCGGTCCCGAGGTCACCCTCGACGGGGCGCTTGCCGCAGCGCTAGAGGTGGCCGGTGGACCGCAGGTCGCGGCTCCCGAGTCGACCGTGGTCCATCCTGGCCGTGCGGCCCGGGTGACAGTTTCGGCCCACGGCGCGGGCATCGTCGTGCTGCGTCGGCCGGGCAGCATGCCCGCCGTCGAGGTCGTCCTGGCCGTCGACGACCGCGCCGCCGTCGTCGGGTCCCCGGCGCAGATCGATGCCTGGCGGGACTGGCTCGCACTCGGAAACGTGCTCCGCCTGGCCTGTGGACCGAAGTGGTGGCGGGAGACCCCAGTGCTTGGGAGGCGCTGGCGGCAGCCGGGCTCGTCGTGGCAGGGAGGGAATAGGCCATGCATGTGGTGTTCCATGAGGAGTTCACCAAGAGCCTCGGCCGGCTGGATACGGCGATCAGGGCCAAGGTGCTGGACACGGTCCAGAAGCTTCAGCGTGACCCCGACGGCGCAGGGCTGGACCTCGAGCTGCCCAAGGGTGCCGCAGACCGACGGGTGCGCACTGCCAGGGTCGATCTGAACTTCCGCGCCGTCCTGGCCCAGTTCGGTCAGGGCGCCAGTTCCCACTTGGTGCTGTTGACGGTGCTACCGCACGACGACGCCTACACCTTCGCCTCTGGGGCGCGGCTGGATGTCAACCCGGCCAGCGGGGCTTTGGAACTCTCCACGGCGGCCCCGACCCCAGGGCAGGCCACCGAAGCTGTCAGGCCACCCTTGCTACCGGGAAGGCTGGGAGCGCCCCAGCTGCTGCCGTTCACCGTCGCCGAACTGACCGCGTTGGGGATCAGCGAAACCGTCGCCACGAGAGCCATCACGATCACCGACGAGGGTGACCTTCTGCGCCTGACGGACAGCCTGCCGACCTGGCAGGAGAACGTGCTCCTCGACCTGACGTCAGGGCGCAGTCTGGAGGAGGTCAGAGACCTCTACGTCATTGCCCCGGTATCACCGGACGAGCATCAGGACGACGAAGCACTCGTCCAAGCCCTGCACCGGCCAAGCTCGCGGATGTCCTTCGGTGTGGTCACGGATGACGAAGAACTCGCCAGGGTCATCACCGGGGACTTCGCCGCCTGGCGGGTCTTCCTGCATCCGACCCAGCGGGCCGTCGCAGAACGGCCGGCTTACCGTGGCCCGTTCCGGGTGAGCGGAGGCGCCGGCACCGGCAAGACCGTTGTGGCCCTGCACAGGACGGCCTACCGGGTGCGGACCAACCCAGCAGCCCGGGTCCTGTTGTGCACGTTCAACCGGCCGATGTCGGCGCGCTTGGAGACCGACCTGGCCAGCCTGCTGTCCGGTGAGCACATGCAACGGGTGGACGTCCTGGGCGTCGACCAGTTCGCCCACAAGGTGCTCAGCCGGTGGCGACGGCCGACCTCCATCCTGGGTGACCGCGAGGAGCTCGCCCTGTGGGAAGAGGCCCTGCCCGTGGTCACCGACATCCGCAACCCCCGGATCACCGCGGCGTTCCTCAAGGACGAGTATCGCTACGTCGTCCTCGCCCACGGGGTCGGCTCCGAAGAGACCTACCTTGCCGTCCCGCGCCGCGGACGCGGACTGCGCCTCGACCGCGCCCAACGGCGCCAGGTGTGGCAGATGATCCAGGAGTTCTCCTCGCTGCGCCGCCAGAGCGGCAGGACGACCTACGCGCAGATCGCCGCCGATGCGGCCGAGGTGATGGCCGATCCTGGGGCGCTACCCGAGTGTCGCTACGACCACGTCGTGGTGGACGAGGGCCAAGACCTCCACCCAGCGCACTGGCGACTGCTTCGCGCGGCGGTGGAACCCGGACCCAACGACATCTTCCTGTGCGAGGACGGCCATCAGCGCCTGTACGGGCAGAAGGTCGTGCTGTCACATCTCGGTATCGAGACCCGTGGCCGGTCGCGGCGGCTCACCCTGAACTACCGCACCACCCGACAGATCCTGGCTGCATCCCTCGCGGTACTTCAGGACGTCCCGATCGAGGATCTGGACGGCGAGAGCGAGAGCACCAGCGGGTATCTAAGCGCTCTGAGCGGCCGGGAGCCCGAACTGCGTGGCTATCCAGATCGTGAGGCAGAGCTCGAAGCCGGGGCGGACGTCGTGCGCCGATGGCGGGAATCCGACGGCTCCCCACAACCAGGCACCATCGCGGTGCTCACCCGGCGCAAGCGAGACGCCGAATTCGCCGCCCGGTCGCTGAACGCAGCCGGAGTCCCGGCATCCGTCGGTGGGGCCGGACAGCGGGACGATCGGCGACCCGTCCATGTGCTGACCATGCACAGCGCCAAGGGCGCCGAGTTCCGGCACGTCCTCGTGCTGCACGCCGATGACGACATCGTTCCAGAACGCGCAGCAGTGGACACTGCCGATGCCGACGAGCGAGACGACGTCCTGCTACGCGAACGGCTCCTGCTCTACGTGGCCTGCAGTCGGGCGCGTGATGACCTCGTGGTCACCTGGTCCGGGCGCCCGTCCCGGTTCCTGGCCGGGCTGGCGGCAGATCGCGAGGTCTAACGCTCGGGGCGCGTCTGCCCCAAGGCCGCCAGGAGCTCATCCACGCGCTCGGCATCGTCGACGAAACCGATGGGCGAGCGCAGGTCGTGCTCCTCGTCGTCCGTGGCGACGACGTAGGCCACCGTTGAGCGGATCGCTTCCTGCTCGTGGGCCGTGAACTCATCCCACTTCGCCAGAAGGTCGAGCATGACCTCGATGATCCGTTCGCACTCGTCGAGATCGAGGAATGGATTGATACGAGCCGCCTCCCGCACAGATGCCCGATAGTCGTACAGCTGCTGCAACAGCACATCGCTCATGACGAGTGCCCATCCGGTCGAGTCATGGCACTCCGCCCCTCAGCTCGCCTTGAACAAGGTGTCAGCGTGCCACTCCAAGAACTCGCGAGCAGGCCGATCGACCCGACGCTTGGGCAACGCGATCGCGGCGCCGGATGCTTGACGGGCATAGAACTCCTCCCCGTTGCCGAAGTCGGACCTCAGCCTCCGGCTGACCATCA
>Ga0062382_10000129_pt1 | contig 16409 bp, 12 predicted proteins | sample DOMMetBare2Fresh_FD_59507 | JGI IMG/M metagenome (GOLD analysis project Ga0062382, IMG submission 59507) | Wetland sediment microbial communities from St. Louis River estuary, USA, under dissolved organic matter induced mercury methylation -... | ecosystem: Environmental > Aquatic > Freshwater... | reverse complement strand
TAATTACATTGTCGATCCCCGTCATACCTTTCCGAGTTTTGACATCAATCACCTCGGATTTTCGATCCAGCGTGGCCGTTTTAACGAAACCAGCGGTAAGATCACGCTTGATCCAGAATTCGGTACTGGCAGCATTCAAATCGCGATTAATACGTCCTCCATCAGCACCGGACTGGCTGATCTGGAAAACCATCTACGTAGTGAAGATTTCCTGGATGCCGCCCATTTTCCGCAAATCACTTTTACTTCCAGCAAATTGATCTTTGATAAGGAGCAATTAACGGGGGTGGACGGCAATCTGACCTTGCACGGCGTCACCAAACCGGTGCATCTGACAGTGGATCATTTTCATTGCGGCCTGAATATGATCAGCATGAAGAACGTTTGTGGCGCTAATGCCACGGCAACGATCCAGCGTTCCGATTTCGGCGTCAGCAAATATGTGCCTGCGGTTGCCGATAACGTCAACGTCGAAATTCAAATCGAAGCTATCAAAAACTAACGGAAACTTCCATTTGCCGGTCATCGGACTGATTTCATTATGAGGATTTCATGAGGCCCATTTTACTGTTTGCCGCGGTTTTCGCATTATCAATCTCTTGTCAAAATTCCTTTGCCCGTATTCAAACTCGACAACATCAGAATTCCGGGGTATTGCATTGCGCCGCGTTCAGCCCTTATGTCGGAAAACTGAACCCCGATTATGGCGCACATCCAGCCAAAGAGCTAATCGATCAGCTGCTGGATCATCTGGTCAAACAAACCCCTTTCCGCTGCATTATGACTTACGGTGTTCTGAATGGCCTGGATTACACCTTCGCCGCAGCTAAAAAAAGGCATATTAAAGTCATTGCCATCCTCTGGCTGGACAAAGATCCCGCCGTCAATTCGCAGTCGATAAGCAAAGGTATTGAAGCCGCCAAGGCTTTTCCGGAAACCATTATCAAATTAAGCTGTGGCTCGGAAGTACGCACCCGCCATAATTATACGTATGATGGTGAAATCAGCCGCTGCCTCGAAAGCTTGCGCAAGGCGGGCGTCACTCAACCCATAACGACCATAGATACCTGGTGGGAATGGTGCAACCGGTCTTTGAACTGCAGCCAGACTAATTTCGGCGCGCAAGTGGACTGGATAGGCATTAATGTTTTTCCTTGGTGGGAAAACAAACACTCAGGCGTCCATACCTGCATTCCCGCAAAAAAGGCGGCCGACTTTCATATAGCCCGCATTGAAGAAATACGGCGCACTTATCCTGGCAAAGAAGTTATTCTGACCGAATTCGGCTGGCCGAATGGCCCAGAAGGTGGCACTGAAATCAACAGCCATACTGGCCAGCATTGTGGTGTTGCCAATCAACAAAATCAAACTGAAGTTATCCGGTCAACCTTTAAAAAATTGGCCCGGAACAACTGGTCCGGCGTCGTATTCGAAGCTTTTTCGGAAAATTGGAAACCCAGTAACGAAGGCCATTTTGGTGACAATTGGGGGATTTGCCAAGGCATTCCACCTTATCGTTGCCTGAAAAACATGACCGAAAATTTATTTGACCGGGCAAAGTAGCGGATGATCGGTTTTTCCAGAGTGCGCCGAAATACTTGTACCCCAGGCCGACATATCACTTGCCTTTTTAAACAGCATATTGATTGCGTAGCGGCAGGATATGTTGTGTTTTCACAACCGAGATAAGCTGCATAAATTCGTTAAAACTAAATAACATTAGGTATAATTTCATCATTCCTGACCTTGCTGATTGATATTGAAGGTAGTTCGGTCTGTGATATAGCGCCAGCATGTTACATCGGGTCATTTCCAGCTTTCTTTGATTCCAAATACAAAGTGTGCGTTTTTATGCCCAACTTAATCTTACGACGCAGCGATCCCGCCAGGAAGACGGGGAATGGTAAAGGCTATCAGCCTTGATAAACTCCTTTACCCAGAAAATTATTGACTTAACTATAATTGACATCATTCCGGCACCAAAAGTTAATTTTGATGAAGAACCTGTTAAATAAAAGTTTTGTAACAAATTTTATTTCCATCATTATTATTGCTATCGGCTATCTGTGCCCGGTGCAACAGGAACTCGTAAAATCCATCGGTTTTTTTGCCCTGTCCGGGGCCATAACCAACTGGCTAGCTATTTATATGCTGTTTGAAAAGGTTCCATTTTTATATGGCTCAGGCGTCATACCCAACCGCTTTGAAGAATTCAAACACTCTATCAGACAATTGATGATGCAGCAGTTTTTTACTGCGAAAAACATCGAGCAATTTATCGAAACCGAGGAACAGCAGGGCAGTAAAATGCTGAATATGGAACCCCTGTTAAATGCAGTGGATTATGACCGGATTTTTGAAGGCTTGGTATCAGCGATAATGAGCTCTTCGTTTGGCGGCATGATGTTAATGATGGGTGGCGAAGAAGCCCTGGCTCCATTAAAACCAGCATTCACCGACAAAATGAAAATCACGCTGACCCAAATGGTCGAATCCGATCGCTTCAAGGAGGCGCTCAAGCAAGGTCTGGATGCTCATAAAATTGGCATGGATATTATTAGCAAGATTGAAATTGTCATTGACAAAAGATTAAGTCAATTAACCCCGCAATTGGTCAAGGAGTTGGTTCAGGCCATCATTCGCGAACATCTCGGCTGGCTGGTCGTTTGGGGCGGATTTTTTGGTGGTTTGATGGGTGCTTTGTTCGTTTTTGCCTGATGGAAACGATGAAATTAGCATTTGAAGAGTTCGGCAACACTGATAACGCACCGCTCATCATCCTGCACGGCTTTTTAGCTTCTTCGCGTAATTGGCGGCATATCGCACAAAAAATGGCTGCCAGGTTCCATGTTTTCGTGCTGGATATGCGTAATCATGGAGCGTCCCCTCATGCCCCAGTAATGGATTATCCGACCATGGCGAACGATTTATTGCTGTTTTTAAACTGCTGCGGACTCAACAATGTCAGTCTGTTGGGGCATAGTATGGGCGGGAAAATTGCGATGTGGTTTGCGTTGAATTACCCCGCTTATCTGGATAAGCTTATTGTTGCCGATATTGCGCCTAAAACCTATCAACACAATTTTAACGGTACGCTAGATGCATTGAGGTCGCTACCACTGGCAAAAATCAGCAATCGTAAACAAGCCGAAACACTGCTGGCTCAGGACATACCGGAACTGAGTTACAGGCAGTTTCTGTTGCAAAATCTTGTCCTGAAAGATGGCAACTATTGCTGGCGTATCGATTTGGAAATTTTTTATCAAATGGCACCGAATATTATAGCCTTTCCTGATACCGGTGCCTTGGCACCTTATCATGGCAAAACGCTATTTATCGCGGGCCGCGACTCCAATTTTGTCAATCTTGAAGTGATTAATCAACCATTTCCTGCCGCACAATTGAAAATCATTCCTAATGCTGGACATTGGCTGCATGTGCAACAGCCAGCTGCATTTATTGAAGTGGTTGAAAATTTTTTATCAAGTGCCTAAAAAAAAATCGATAACTGCCGATATTTAAAGTCAAATACAACAGGTTTTTGGCTATGAATGTGAATACGCGATTAATAGCGATAATTTTTTTGCTGACAGCATCCCTTCCAGGCTTTGGTGACTTCTATCAGGCACCGATGCAGGAAGCGCATTGGGAATTTAAAAAGATCAGCAAATTTTGTTATTTAAAACAGTTTATACCTTTATTTGGCAGCGCGGAGTTTGTCGATAAACCGGGTGAACCGCTGCAATTTTCAATACAAGAGCAACGACACAGACCTCTCATCATCAAGGCATCGTTAAAAGTCATGCCGGCGCCTTGGATGCATGAAACAATTGCTTCGCTGGATTATCCGGTCTACCTGGACAATTCTGGACTTGGCGGCTATGGACGTTTATCCGTGCATGGTGAAGCGGCGGAGTCGATGATCGATACCTTACTGCAAGGACACTATCCAACCTTTATTTATATCAGGGATGCTTCGGTCCTTAACCTTGAAGAAACGCATGTTTCAGTATCGGCGATTAAATTTGCCGATAGTTATAGCAAATTCTCCAAGTGCAGAACCAATATGCGCTCTGTGAACGCTGAAAATCAGGCATTGGCCAGCAAAAAATCAAAGCAGCACGGCTAGTATTCCTTGTAGATTTGCACTTGTATTCAAAAATGGCATTAAATCACCAAGTTATTGAAAGACAGAAAGAAAATAAATTATCCAGTCAATTCATTAAAAACTTCTTGCCTCTCCCTTCGCGCCTCTTACGGTTGATCTGCAATTTTTTTTTATGACAAAGCTTCCACTCACCGGAGGCAATGAAAGCTTCTTCATGACCGCTAACTAAAAGTTGTCGGTTTATCACGCAAAGCCACCCAGCTTACATCTTCCGGGTGCTGAAACATTTCCTGTTATCAGAATTATTTCTTGCCTGCGCGGGCAGTCTTTACCGATCGACAGACCGGTAGAGGTCAGGCTGATCGGGGCCTTCAACAATCAATTCTGCGAGCGCCCCTTTATCGATTGAGCGGGACAAATTGTGATCAACCAGCAAGTATTTGCCGGGCACTTCCACGGTAAATTCAATCATGACGGCGGAACCGGCGGCAACGACGGTGGTTTGAACATTAAGCAGCGGCATGCTTGTAATTGCGCCGTCCGGGTACAGTTTGTCGAAAATACCGCCAATAATATGAAAATTGGATGCGATATGTGAGCCGACACCGACGAACATGCGAATTTTTTCACCTACTTTTGCTTTCAAGGCACGGTCGCCACTAAGCGAGCCAACTCTGCCGTTAAACAGGAAATATTCCGGTTGTTCCGCCAGCAATTTTTCTTTGTTGAAATGTTGGAAGCCTTTTTCACCGAACTTTCCGTCCGTATAAAAATCTCCCTGCATAACATAAAACTCGCGATCAACTTTTGTCAGACCTTCTGTCGGCTCCACCAGGATGATGCCATACATGCCATTGGCGATATGAGTCGGTACATGCGTGCTGGCGCAATGGTAAACATAAACGCCGGGGCGCGTGGCTGTAAAACGGAAACGCTTTTCTTCGCCCTGAGCAACCTGCATTAACGGCGCGCCACCGCCGGGACCTATTACAGCGTGCAGGTCAATGGAATGAGCCGAATGGCCGGCGGCGGCATGTTCTGCTGAAGTGTGCTCGTTGTGACCCTGATGGGCGGCACCGGGCTTGCCGTGTCTTAGGCGGATTTCGACCTGGTCGCCAGCTCTCACACGAATGAAGGGTCCCGGTACTTTGCCGCTGTAAGTCCAGTATTGGTAGGTGACCTCTGGCATCATTTCGGCGACTAGCTCATCGCTATAAAGATCGACAGTGACAAGTTGAGGCTCCTTTCGGTCAATCGGCGGCGGCAAATCGTCTGCCTTGCGGCCGATTTCACCAGTATCGCAAGCGATACAGGCTTTCATTTCAGAGGGAGGCACCGTTATCATGAAATGCCCATCCATTTCATGACCCGTATGATCCCCTATTTTCTGTGCGGCCATGGATTTTTTGTGCTTTGCTTGTTCTGCCTGAACGGCTGCGTATTCTTCCCCCATCTTTTTGTATTTTTCTTCTTCGGAGCAACCAATGATGAAGATGCTTGATAGAATCATAAGTAATAAAATGCGTAATCGATTCATAATTGACCTTATATTTTGCGGCGAGTATCTAGTTGATGGGATGCTATTTCTGACGAGTATTAAGTAAGTACGAAAACGTAATATTTTCTCTATCATCCTTGTCGTTAATTTAAGGCGTCGTTGCAGCTGGGGTAGCGAAGCGCGTAAGGAAACTGGAAGATATTGAGAGCTTGCCATCCCGGCCCCTGGCTTCAATAATCCATTTGCATCCTGTGGGTATGCCGGAGCGACGAGTTATTGTTAAGGTAACGAGATTCTTTGTAGGAATACGAGTTACTCGCCTATTGATTTTACTATGACGGATTTTGGAGTTTGCTAACGATGCCTTTAGCTATAAAACTGGCAAAGTCTTCATAATTTTCATATTCTTTCATTTGGGCAAAACTCACTAAAGCCTTAATCATCTTTTTTGTTTCCGCTATTTCTACATGAGTTCTGCCGCAACCTTCGCAGAAGGTACCTTGATCCGTGCATTTACCTGTTATACAAGGGCTAAATTTCATATTAATGCCTAATAATATTGATCGAGTTAACTCACCGTTTTTCATTTTGGCTCTGACTTATCGTTTCCTCACCACTTGATAAGGGCGCGAAAAGTAACCCACTGGCACGCTCCAGACATGCACCAGACGGCTGAATGGAAAAACAAGAAACAGCGTAATGCCGAAAAATAGGTGTAGTTTAAAGATGAAATTGATTTCATTAATCAGATCGGCAGCACCGGCACGAAAAGTCACAATGCGCTGGGCCCATTCGGACAACAAAAGCATATTGGCGCCATCGCTGTGATAAAGCGAAATGGGCAAAGTTAACAGGCCCAACACCAACTGCACACCAATCAATAACAGAATAAAAATATCCATTCGGCTACTGGTGGCACGTATTCTGACATCGGTCAAACGGCGGCGAATCAAGATAATCATTCCCCTTAGGCAAATGCCGCCAAAAATGCCACCGGCAATAACGGCCAGCAGTTGCTTTGCTGATGTCGATAGACCTAAGCCATGATATATCTCAGGTGGCGTCAGCAAACCGGCGAAGTGTCCGACAAACAATAGGAGAATGCCAATGTGGAACCAGTTGCTGCCGATACGCAACTCCTTTGCGCGTAGTAGCTGACTGGAGCCTGTGCGCCAGGTGTACTGATCGCGATCATAACGTAGCGCTGAGCCGACAAAAAAAACTATGATGGCGATGTAGGGATAATAGCCGTATAGAAAAGTATTGAGATAATTCACAATGTGACTCCTTTAAAGAGAACGATTTTGCGACTTGAGATAGTCGTCGCGCGACGTGATGATGACTGGATTGATGGCAGGCGTCCTGGATTTACAGGCATCGCCGGCACCCATAAAGCTGACCGCTTCCTCTTCCCAGATATCATCCATATGCACAAGGGTTTCATCCGGCTGCTCCATAGCGGCTTGTTGACGGATATCCGCAATGGCCTCGGGCTCGCCGGCAAAGCCGGCCAAGGCATCGAAAATCGCATGAAAAACGCTGCCGCGTTCTGCTAAACGTGCACCCAATAAACTCAGCACCGGCATGGCGTCGTTCAATAATTGAGCAGCCTCTTCCGGCGTTTGCTGAGAAAGAAACTCCAAAAACAAAGGGAGATAGTCGGGCAGTTCACGAGCGTCAATGGCAAAGCCGTGAGATTCGTACATCTGCATCAGGTTGACCATGGCTTGGCCACGATCGCGCGACTCGCCGTGCACATGCTCAAAAATATGCAGAGATAAGTACCGCCCCCGGTCGAACAGGGCGACATAGTTCTCCTGTAACTCCAGCAAGTCCTGGTTGCGGAAACTGTCGATCAGGGCCAGTACTGCGTTTTTATCGGTTTCAGGCAACAGGTTTTCCCCCGTGACGACTGCTGACATCTGGTCAAGCGCGTCCAGCATTTCAGCCTCCGGGTAACAAAGCAACAGCGACAAAACTTTCAGTGTTAGCATGGCGAATACCTTTATTATTTGGATGGTTCTACGACAACGGGAATCCTGATCGGCACGGTGCCTCTTTGAGTCAGTTTTTTTCCGCCGAACAAGTTTTCTTTAGTGTTGCCGGAAGAACAACCGTTGCCGAAGCTGAAGCCGCAGCCGCCTTGTTCACCATAGGCATCGAACGTTGCGCCGGCATATTCACGATGACTGGTGGGGATAACAAAACGGTCTTCGTAATTGGCAATCGCCATATACCGATACATTTCCTCGACTTGCGTTTGAGTCAAATCAACCTGCGCTAAAACTTCAGTATTTTCAATGTTTTCAACAGTTTTGCCACGCATGTAAGCGCGCATTGCAAGCATACGACGCAAGGCGAGTTCGATCGGCTCTTCCTTGCCGGCGGTTAGTAAATTGGCCAGGTAACGTACGGGAATGCGCAATGAATGTACATCGGGAATGTCGCCCTCCATAGCGATCCTATCGCTTTCGGCGGCGGCCTGTATTGGCGACAATGGCGGCACGTACCAAACCATTGGCAGCGTCCTGAATTCAGGATGTAACGGAAATGCGACTTTCCAGTCCATAGCCAGTTTATAAACAGGGGATTCCTGAGCAGCAGTCAGCCAAGACTCGGGAATACCGGCTTTACGGGCTTCTTCGCGGACGTTCTCATCGAAAGGATCAAGAAAAATATCCAATTGCTGTTGATATAAATCCTGCTCGGATTCAGTGCTGGCGGCCGCTTCAATACGGTCGGCGTCATACAAAAGTACGCCCAAGTAGCGTATCCGTCCGACGCAGGTTTCCGAACAGACGGTGGGTTCACCGGCCTCAATCCTTGGGTAACAGAAAATGCATTTTTCCGATTTGCCGGTTTGCCAGTTGTAGTAGATTTTTTTGTACGGGCAGGCGGATACGCACATTCGCCAGCCGCGGCATTTATCCTGATCGATCAGAACGATGCCATCTTCCTCGCGCTTATAGATCGAACCGCTCGGGCAGGCAGCGACGCAGGTTGGATTCAGACAGTGTTCGCACAGGCGTGGTAAATACATCATGAAGGTATTTTCAAACTCGCCATACATGTCTTTCTGTACCTGCTCGAAATTCACGTCGCGGGATCGCGATGCGAATTCGGTACCCAATATTTCCTCCCAGTTCGGCCCACTTTCAATTTTCTCCATACGTTCGCCGGTGATGACGGAACGCGGCCTTGCCGTCGGTGGCGCTTTGGATTCGGGCGCGTTTTGCAAATGGGCGTAATCGAAATCGAAGGGTTCGTAATAGTCGTCTATCTCGGGCAAATCCGGATTGCTGAAAATATTACCCAGGCTTTTGAGCTTGCCGCCCTGACGAGGCTCGATCTTACCGTTGATTTTCCGTACCCAACCACCATTCCACCTGTTCTGGTTTTCCCATTCATTTGGATAGCCAACCCCGGGCTTGGTTTCAACATTGTTAAACCAAGCATATTCAACACCCTCTCTGGATGTCCAGACGTTTTTACAGGTGATCGAACAGGTGTGGCAGCCAATGCATTTGTCGAGGTTTAACACCATGCCAATTTGTGCGCGTATCTTCATTATACTGTCTCCTGTTGAACGGCATTTCCGCTGGCATCATCAAGCCAGTCGACTATTTTCATCTTGCGGACGATGACAAACTCATCCCGGTTGGAGCCGACCGTGCCGTAATAGTTGAAGCCGTAACTTTGCTGAGCATAGCCGCCGATCATATGAGTAGGCTTCAAGGTCGCTCGGGTAACGGAATTATGAATGCCGCCTCGCGTACCGGTCATCTCCGAGCCGGGCATGTTGACGATTTTCTCCTGCGCGTGATACATCATCGTCATGCCCTCCGGTACGCGCTGACTGACGACGGCACGCGCCACCAAAGCACCGTTAACGTTATAGGCCTCAATCCAGTCATTATCTTTAATTCCGGCCTTCATTGCATCGATTTCGCTCATCCAGACAATCGGGCCGCCGCGTGACAAGGTCAGCATGATCAGGTTGTCGGTATAGGTGCTGTGGATACCCCATTTCTGATGCGGCGTGATAAAATTCAATACCACTTCATCGTTGCCATTGGGTTTCTTGCCGAGAATTGGCGCAACAGTTCGTGTATCGACGGGTGGTTTATAGACACAAAGCGTTTCACCAAATGCACGCATCCAGGCGTGATCCTGGTAAAACTGCTGCCGGCCTGTTAGCGTCCGCCACGGAATGCGTTCATGGACATTGGTATAACCAGCGTTATAGCACACTTTTTCAGATTCAAGTCCGCTCCAGGTCGGTGAGGAAATAATCTTGCGGGGTTGCGCCTGAATGTCATAAAAGCGAATTTTGTCGTCCTCACGAGACAAGGCCAAATGGGAGTGATCAAGCCCCGTGATTTTACTTAAAGCTCCCCACGCTTTAACTGAAACATGACCATTGGTTTCGGGCGCCAGCATCAGAATTACTTCAGCAGCATCGATATCCGACTCGATACGCGGCAAGCCTTTACTGATACCTTCATCGGTTACCCTCCGGTTAAGTTCGCCAAGATGCTTGACTTCATCTTCAGTGTTCCAGGCGATACCCTTGCCGCCGTTGCCGATCTTGGTCATCAACGGTCCCAATGCTGTATACATTTTATAGGTGTTGGGATAATCACGCTCAACCACAACCAGCGACGGCATGGTTTTGCCGGGTACCGGTTCGCACTGTCCTTTTTTCCAGTCCTTGACATCCAGTGGTTGCGCAAGCTCAGAGGGCGTATCATGCAGCGTCGGCACCGCCACGATGTCTTTTTCGATGCCGAGATGGCCTACAGACAGCTCTGAGAACTTATGGGCTATACCCTTGTAAATATCCCAGTCGGAACGAGACTCCCAGGCTGGATCAACCGCCCGGGAAAGGGGGTGGATAAAGGGGTGCATATCCGAGGTGTTAAGATCGTTTTTTTCGTACCAGGTAGCCGTTGGTAATACGATGTCCGAATACAAGCAGGTTGTGGACATACGAAAATCCAGCGTGACCAGCAAGTCAAGTTTCCCTTCCGCGCCTTCGTCATGCCAGACCACTTCAGAGGGTTTCTCGCCACCTTCGCTGCCCAGGTCCTTGCCTTGAACGCCATGTTGAGTGCCGAGCAGATATTTCAGAAAGTATTCATGGCCCTTGCCGGATGAACCCAATAAATTTGACCGCCAGATAAACAGATTGCGAGGGAAATTTAGCGGATTATCTGGATCTTCACAAGACATTTTCAAGCTGCCATTTTTCAGGCTCTCAACCACATAATCAACCGGATTTTTTCCGGCCTGCTCAGCCGCTTTGGTTACTTGCAGAGGATTGGTTTGCAACTGGGGGGCTGACGGCAACCAGCCCATCCGTTCGGCGCGGACGTTATAATCGATGATACTGCCATACCAATCCTTGGGATCGGCCAGAGGGGACAGAATTTCATTGATGTGCAGTTTTTCGTAACGCCATTGGCTGGTATGGTTGTAAAAAAACGAGGTACTGTTCATTTGCCGTGGTGGACGCTTCCAGTCCAAACCAAAGGCCAATGGCAACCAGCCGGTTTGTGGGCGCAATTTTTCCTGGCCGACATAATGCGCCCAGCCGCCACCGGACTGGCCAATACAGCCACACATCATCAACATATTGATGATGCCCCGATAATTCATATCCATGTGATACCAGTGATTAATGCCTGCGCCCAGGATAACCATCGAGCGCCCTCGGGTTTTTTCGGCGTTAAGAGCAAATTCACGGGCGACGGCAATGACACTCTGCCGTTTAACGCCGGTGATTTTTTCCTGCCATGCCGGCGTATAGGGCACGTTCTGATCGTATGAAGATGCGACATTGTCACCGCCGAGTTTGCGGTCGATACCGTAATTGGCGCACTGCAAATCAAACACTGTAGTGGCAATTATTTCCGATCCGTCTGCCAGCGTGATTTTCTTAACGGGTACATTGCGACGTTGAATGGTATCATGAGTCGAGTGGGTGAAATGCGGATGTTCTGAGCCACCGAAATAAGGGAAGCCAACAGAAGCTACATCATCGCGAGTGTCAATCAGACTTAATCGGAGTTGCACTGTGGTTCCATCCGCGGTTTTTTGCTCGATATTCCAACATCCGCTCTCACCCCAGCGGAATCCGATCGAGCCCCCGGGTGGCACAATATGTCCGCTAATGTCATCGTAGGCAACGGTTTTCCAGTCAGGATTATTCTTTTGACCAAGATGGCCAGTAAAATCAGACGCTCTCAGGAATCGATCCTGCACGTAACAATCGCCCTGTTGCTTAAGCATGACCAGCATTGGCATATCGGTATTTTCCCGCACGTACTCAGTAAAATACTGGCTTTGCCGTTCGACATGGAATTCCTTCAGGATCACATGCCCAAGAGCCATCGACAGGGCGGCATCGGTACCTTGTTTCGGGTGCAGCCATAAATCGGCGAATTTGCTTGCTTCCGAATAGTCAGGCGTTACAACCACGACTTTTGCGCCTTTATAGCGGGCTTCAGTCATAAAATGAGCATCAGGTGTGCGGGTCTGTGGCACGTTTGATCCCCACATCATGATAAAGCCGGCATTATACCAGTCTGCCGACTCGGGCACGTCGGTTTGCTCGCCCCAGGTTTGGGGGGATGAGGGGGGCAAATCACAGTACCAGTCATAAAAGCTCATGCTGACGCCGCCGATTAACGACAGGTAGCGGCTGCCTGCAGCATAGGAAACCATCGACATGGCTGGTATCGGTGAGAAGCCGATGATGCGGTCAGGTCCGTATTGCTTGGCGGTATAAACATTGGCGGCGGCGATGATCTCGTTGACTTCTTCCCAGGTCGAACGCACCAGGCCACCGAGTCCTCGGTAAGATTTATAATTCTTGCTCTTGACCGAATCTTCAACAATTGAAGCCCAGGCTTCAACAGGCGACAGGGTTTGCCTGGCTTCCCGCCATAACTTGACCAGACGGCCTCGAATCATAGGATATTTAAGCCGGTTGGCACTATAGATATACCAGGAATAGCTGGCGCCGCGCGGACAACCGCGGGGTTCGTGATTGGGCAGATCGGGACGGGTCCGGGGATAGTCGGTTTGCTGAGTTTCCCAGGTTACCAGTCCGTTTTTGACATAAATTTTCCAGCTACAAGAGCCGGTACAATTCACTCCATGCGTAGAACGCACTATTTTATCGTGCTGCCAGCGCTGGCGGTAGCCGTCTTCCCAGCTTCGATCCTCATTAGTAACAATGCCGTGGTTACCGGAAAAAGAGTCTACTTTTTTTTTGAAAAATAGTAAACGGTCCAAAAGATGGCTCATAAACTTCACCTATATTGTTGGGTTACCCCAAAGGGCATAAAATACGTGTGCCGTCATCCAATTTTACGGCTTAGATGTGTCGGAAGTTAATCTTTTCGAGACTTGATGCCTTAAATTTAAGCTAACCCCGAACTGCGTTCTTGCTGCCATCCCTGGCGTTGAATTATTTCATCAAGTAGTCATCTTTGTGCTAAAAATTGCCTAATCTGGGCATAAACTTTTGCGTAAACCCAGCATAGCAGTGTGCCGGACTTCTAAACCCCCTCCTCCGCGCCAGGACTAGAGTCACCGAACTTGGAATTTCAGTAGCTTAATTTTCTCGCCTGCGGTGGGGAGGCTACTGTGAGGAGGTTCAAAAACCGAAATTTTACAATGTAAAAAGTATACATATCCTTACTTTCAGATATCCCTGCTAACAGGGTGTTGCACTTTCTTTTCGCGCATAAAACCACCATGTGATGCCGATACAGGTCAAATAAAATGTTATGAAGCAATATAAAGCTGCATCTGGGCTTCCGGTCAGGCTGATCGCAGTACCGTAGCTTTTCGGAATAAAAAAGGCTCCATATGCCGCAATTGCAGAGCTAAAACCTAGAACGGCTGCTGCTTCTTTAGCCGCATCCTTGTTTGCCTGAGCGATAGCTTCATCACCTTTGCCCTTGGCTGCACACAAGCGTTCAGTCAGGAATATGACTGGAATCATGCGGAAGGTGGAACCGTTACCGATACCCGTTGTCATAAATAGCAGCATGAACATCGCAAGAAACCCGGCGAAATCACCACCGGACTCTGAATTCGGCATAAAGTGCAGGACACCAATTACCGCAAAAATCATGACGACAAAATTCCATAAAGTTACCTTGGCGCCGCCCAGTTTATCCGATAACCAGCCCCCTAAGGGTCTTACCAATGCGCCGACCAGAGGTCCAAGAAACGCGTATTGCGTTGGATTGACATCAGGGAACAGGATTTTGGTCAGCATCGGCAAACCAGCCGAGTAACCAATAAACGAGCCGAACGTTCCGGTATAAAGCCAACACATCAACCAGTTGTGTTTGCGCTTGAAAATAATTGACTGTTCCTTGAACGAGGCTTTCGCTGAGGCTATGTCGTTCATGCCAAACCAGGCGGCGATAGTGGCCGCGACAATAAAAGGTATCCAGATAAACCCGGCATTTTGTAACCAGATCGATTTGGTAACGCCATCCTTAAGCCATTGCTGGGGTTCGCCACCCAATGCGCCGAACAGACCGGCGGTAATCGCCAGCGGCACCACAAATTGCACGGTGCTGACGCCAAGATTACCCAGTCCCGCATTTAACCCGAGCGCCATACCTTTTTTTGACTGCGGGAAAAAGAAGCTGATGTTGGCCATGCTGGAAGCAAAATTGCCACCGCCGAAACCGCAGAGGAGAGCAAGCACCAACATTAACACAAACGGTGTTTCCGGATTTTGCACAGCAAAACCGATCCATATTGACGGCAATAATAACGAAGCGGTGCTGACGGTAGTCCAGCGCCTGCCTCCAAAAATCGGCACCATGAACGAATAAAAAATACGCAAAGTCGCGCCTGACAGCCCGGGCAATGCTGCCAGCCAGAATAACTGATTAGTTGTGTATTGAAAGCCTATGCTGGGTAGATTAATAACAACCACGCTCCATACCATCCACACAGCGAACGCCAACAGCAAGGCGGGAATGCTAATCCACAGATTGCGCGTAGCGATGCGTTTACCCGTCTTTTCCCAGAAACCTGTATCTTCAGGATTCCAGTCGGTCAGCAACAGTTTAGAGGGGTGACTTAACTCAGGCAGGTAAGTAGAAACCTTTGCCAATTCTGGCACAACCCGGCGTTCCATATAAATAATGGAGAAATGCATCCAGGCCAAAGCCGTAACCACGATTACAAACAGCAGCATAAAACAGCTGCTCCAGAGATTAGTAACATCGTTCAGCATACCAAAAGTCAAAGGCAGTAAAAAACCGCCCAGACCTCCAATCATCCCCACGGCACCGCCGACAGAGCCGACATTATTTGGAAAGTAAACTGGAATGTGTTTGTAAACCGCGGCTTTGCCAAACGACATGAACAGCCCTAATATCGCCATGATCACGATGAACCAGCCGGATGAAATGGCAAAACTGAAGGTGATATCGCCTTTAATACCATGCACCACATAGTCGGTCGGCGGGTAGGATAGAATAAACGTGCAAATAGCCCCTACAATGAATGTCCAATACATGACCATCCGAGCACCGATCCGATCCGACAGCCAGCCACCTATCGCCCGGAACAAGCTCGCAAAGATCGAGTAAGTGGCTGCCAGCATCCCGGCGGTTTTAACATCGAAGCCGTAAACGCCAATCAGGTAGCGCGGCAACCATAAAGCCAACGCCACGAATGCGCCGAAGACAAAAAAGTAATACAGCGAGAAACGCCAGACCCGGATGTCTTTCAACGGCTCCAGTTGTTTCATAAAGGTTTCGCCTTTGACATGCGCTGCCCGGCGGGTTTTAAGTGAGGGATCGTCCTCGGTGACAAACCAGAAAATAACAGCCATCAGCAACAGCACGGCTGCCCAGATTTGGGCGACAGCGTGCCATCCGAAAGCTACCATCACGAAAGGTGCACTGAATTTGGTCACCGCTGCACCGACATTACCCAGACCGAAAATACCCAAGGCAGTGCCTTGCTTTTCAGTAGGATACCAACGGGAAACATAAGCGACGCCAACGGCAAAGGAGCCGCCGGCAACACCGACGCCTAATGCGGCAATCAGAAACATAAGGTAAGTTTCAACGCTTGTCAGCAGTAAAGTAGCAATGGCGGATGTGACCATGACCAGCAAAAAAACGATACGCCCGCCATAGAGATCGCTCCAGATGCCTAATATGAGTCGAATAAGAGAGCCGGATAATATGGGTGTGCCGACCAGCAAACCGAATTCCGTTTCACTCAAGTTCAGGTCTTTTTGTATTTGCAGGCCTATAATGGAAAAGATTGTCCAAACTGCAAAACAGACGGTAAATGCCGCCGTGCTTGCAGACAAGGCGCGTTTTTGCTGGGAATAAGTGGTGTCAATCAAGATTATTATCCTTATAAATTTGTAGGCAAGATTTAATCCGCTCTTGTGAAGTGCTAACTGCCTTCGTTGTCGGACTTTAATATAATAGTATTACGAAAATATTACTCGAGAATAAATGCAGGTTAATTGATTTAAATCAATTTTGTTGGCATCTTAGCGATACCATCAATGGCTGGCGGCTACAAATACAGGCATCCACAGAAAACAAGGCGATGAATCCGAAAAAAACTCAAGCCCAGCCATCTTTCCTGTATTAATGACGTGTCGTATCGAATGAACACTTAATATAATTAATTTCTCCGCTAGACAAAGAAATATAAAAAATCCGCTTATAACTATTAAAAATATCATATCTTTGTTTTACACTACGATTAACCAGGTAAGCATAGAGCCAAAACAGCCTT
>Ga0062382_10000127_pt1 | contig 16451 bp, 17 predicted proteins | sample DOMMetBare2Fresh_FD_59507 | JGI IMG/M metagenome (GOLD analysis project Ga0062382, IMG submission 59507) | Wetland sediment microbial communities from St. Louis River estuary, USA, under dissolved organic matter induced mercury methylation -... | ecosystem: Environmental > Aquatic > Freshwater... | reverse complement strand
GAGGGCCTGATTAGCTTGATTTTCGCCGGGGTCAATACGCAAGCTCGAACTGACTTGTCAAATTTACTTAAACCATTTCTTGAACTCCTGACAGCCAGTATCCAATATCTGTTGATCCGTACAGAATCGAGCCGGGCTGTTGCCGCGGCGAATAATCGGATTTATAGGATACAAGAAATATCTTGTCAATTAGCTCCACTATGCAGGCGCTCAGAGTATTTTTAGTCGGGTTTCTCCCAGCGTCATAGCCAGCCTATGAGGCGGTACTCTAAACGGCTTCGGCGTTTGCTGTTCAAGCCGACAAGAATGCGTACAGTAGCTTGAAAAAGGTATAGTTGGAGCCGATGAGATAGCCTGATATTCGCGATTCAGGGACGTTGTGGGCCTGAACATAAGTGCCAGCCGCAAGCGCTTTCCCGGTTTGACCCGGCTCGCCGGTGAGTCTGGTCTAAGGTCGCATTTCCACGAGGAGCTCAAGATAATGACTAACGGTGCAGACGATCTGCTCGTCACGCTTCAAGACGGCATCAAGCGTATCACCATCAATCGCCCCGATCGGCGCAACTCTGTCAATTTGGAGACGGTCTCGAAGCTTCACGCTGCGTTCGCACAATCCGCGGAGGATGGTACGCGTGTGGTTATTCTGACGGGAGCGGGCGAATCTTTCTGCGCCGGCGCGGATCTGGCGGCCACCAGTGAACGAGATATTGCTGATTTCGATGTCACAAAATCTCTGCGCGAAGGTGTTAATCCCACTATCCTCGCCATGCGCGGTCTGCCGGTCCCAATCATTGCCCGCGTTCATGGTCACGCCGTGGGAGTTGGCTGCAACTACGCGTTAGCTAGTGACATCATCGTGGCCTCGGAACAGGCGCTGTTTGGCCAGGTCTTCGTTAAGATCGGTCTGATGCCGGATGGGGGCGGCACCTACTTCCTGCCGCGCCTGGTGGGTTATCACAAAGCGTTCGAGCTAATGGCTACCGGAGACATCATCAGCGCGCAGGATGCTTATCAACTGGGCCTGGTCAACAGAGTTGTCCCGTTTGCCGAGCTTGATGTTACGGTTGAGACGCTCGCAACTCGGCTGGCTAAATCACCGCGGGTAGCGTTAGCGAAAATTAAGGCAGGACTCAATCAGGAGGCCGACTCAGATCTGGCCCGCGCGCTGGAATTTGAAGCTACCAACCAGGACGCGTGCTTCCATTCAACGGACTTCATCGAGGGGGTGACGGCCTTTTTACAGAAACGCCGTCCCGAGTTCGGTTAAAGCGAAGGTCAGGAATCATTTGCAATGAATTCGCGTGAGTATGCTCACTAAAGCTGCGCAATTACCCGCTTGAGCTTTTCATTTACCTCAGCCGCCACTGCTTCGAGGGTTGCGTTATCTCCCACCACGGACAGCATCGTCCTTGCGTCTATCGCCGCCACTACCGATTTCCCGGGTTCATCAGCTTCATAAACGATGACATTGCAGGGCAGGAGCAGCCCAATTTGGATCTCTTGCTGCAGGGTTTTGTACGCCAGCGGCGGATTGCAGGCGCCGAGGATCACATAGTTGCGAAAATCCACACCGAGTTTTTCCCTTAGCTTCTCCTTCATGTCGATTTCAGAGAGCACGCCGAAGCCTTCAGCCATGAGTGCCGCCCGCGTCTGTTCGACAGCTTCTTTGTAAGGAACATCAACTGTTTTACTGATTCCGTATTTTGAATGTTGTGGTTGCTGAGCACTCATAAGTTTTTCCTTTTCCCCTGAATTAGATTCCTTTCCCCACAGCCTGTCGATTCATCCTTTAGGTCGGTCACTTCTTTCCGAAGATCAGCCAGCCCAGTACGACACCGAGAGCGAGGGTAATTAACGTAGGAATCCACATCCAACTGAACCCGCCGTTTATCCATTCGTGTCCCATCCGATATCCGCCTATCCCTCCTTGTCCCATCATCCCGCCACCCATTGACCCGGTCATTGCCCCGCCGCCGAAGACTAGAAAAAGTACTACGACGACGACCAACGCGATGACCAGGGGTGTCTTGCTCGAATCGTTCACGACATTATCTCCTTTGAATCCGTGACCTCATTAACGAGGGCCACTCGTAAGCACCACCTTGAGTGCCCCCTCTTTGGCTGCGTTCCCGAACGTGTCATAGGCCCTCATGATGTGGTTCATTTCGAAGCGATGTGTCACAAGCTGGCTCGGCTGGAGCTTGCCCGAGCGCACGACCTTCAACAGCATCGGCGTTGTTACCGTGTCTACGAGCCGGGTGGTGATCGCAATGTTGCGGTCCCAGAGTTTCTCCAGGTGCAGCTCCACCGGTTTGCCGTGAACGCCGACGTTGGCGATGTGTCCGCCGGCCGCGACAATGGCCTGGCAGATATCGAAGGTCGCGGGAACTCCGACTGCCTCGATGGCTACATCTACGCCCGCTCCCTCCGTCAGGTCCAGCACATGATGGACGGCATGCCCATCGGCGCTGTTTATCAGCGCGGTGGCGCCAAACTTTTTAGCGACCGCCAGGCGTTTGTCATCCAGATCGATCATGTAGATCGCCGCCGGTGAATAGAATTGCGCGGTTAGCAGGACGGCGAGCCCAACGGGCCCCGCGCCCACGATGGCGACGGTGTCTCCGGGCTTCACTTGCCCGTTCAGAACGCCGCACTCAAAACCGGTCGGCAGAATGTCGCTCAGCATGACCATGGCTTCTTCATCGGCGTCGGCAGGGAAGTGATAGAGACTGCCATCGGCATGGGGAATGCGCACGTACTCGGCCTGAGTTCCGTCTATGGTGTAACCCAGAATCCAGCCGCCGTGCCGGCAATGGGAATACATGCCTCGTTTGCAGAAGTCGCACTTCAGGCAGGCCGAGACGCACGAGATGATGACCTTGTCTCCGACATGAAACTCCGAGACGCCCGGGCCGACTTGCTCGACGACACCAATGCCCTCGTGGCCGAGGATGCGTCCATCGATGACCGCCGGGAGATCTCCCTTCAGAATGTGAAGGTCGGTTCCGCAAATTGTTGAAGTGGTAATCCGGACGATCGCATCGCTCGGATCCTGGATGACCGGCCGCGGCTTGTCCTCCCAGGCACGTTTGCCCGGACCGTGATAGACCAGCGCTTTCATGGTAGTACCGGTGCTGCGGGTTGCGGCGGTCGTTGGCGTCAGTTCGAGTTCAGTGATGGTCATTTCTATTTCCTTGAAAAAGCAGGATCCGTCTGCTGGGCCGGGTCGTGTTGAATGAGTTCGGCCTTAACGATTACATCTTCATTTCCCGCTTCTTCTTCATTTCCATTTTCTTCATCGGCATCTTCTTAGCGGCTTTCTTTTCACCATGCATTTTCGACATCATTCGGAAGTGCTTGAGCAAGGCATTACTGTGCGCCGCCACTTGCTGAGAGTCCGGCGTATCGGCCAGCACGGCGGTCTCGAGCGCGCTGACCTCGTCCTTCACCATGGAGCGGTCCTTATCCATTTTCTCCATCATCATCTTCATCTTTGATTGCATCTCAGCGCTCATCGTCTGCATGTGTTTTTGGTGGATGGCTTCCATGGCATCGAGGCAATGTCTCAACTCGGCAACGGCGGCGCGGGCGAACTCAACATCCAGAGCCTCGGGCTTGACGGCCTGATCGCGGAGTGTCCGGGCAAACTCAGACATACTCTTCATGTGAGCCATCATCAGCAGGTGATGGGGTGATCGCATCATCCCAGCCATCTCCGATTGCATGCCGGCCATGCCAGGCTTTGTCTGTCCACTTTGGGTGTGCTTGTGTTGGGCCAAGGCCGCGGACGGAACCAGAAGAACAAGTATGATGGCTGTCGCTGACAGCAATGCGCGTGTGTTGAGTACCATATGTCATCTTCTCCTATGATTGATTGGTTGACAGAAAGTCGGGCAAGCAGGGCCGCCTCCCATAATTGCAATAGACCCTTATTCTTTACCACTCTCGTTTTGGTGTCTGTGCTCTAACGCACATAGCAAGCTTTGAACTGTCAATCTTGTTCTCAAGGCGCATCGTTGCCGGATCATTCCAGGGAAAATCATTAACCGCAGCGTGAAAGTCCGTCAGTTCCGCCAGCGCAAAAACACCTTTGGCAGAGACCAGTGTGGTGCCGGGTCCGCCCTTACACCCCCCAAAGACAATCTTCGGTAGCGCTTGCACACGCGAATTGAAAGCCGGCTTCGACGGCACGGAGGTTGACTTCGAGTTGCGCGGCATTCTTGGTCATCGTTCGCACGACTGCAATCAACCCCTCCATGTCGAGCAGGTTGGTCTTCCGGATGAGCGCGCCCAGAACAACCATGTTGGCCGATTTCGCGCTTCCCACGCGGTCGGCCATCTCTGTTGCCGGCAGCGCGATGACTTCTACGTCGCCACAAACCGGCGGCTCATCAATCAACGACGAATCACAGATGATCAGCCCGCCGCCAATTACTTCCGGTTTGAATTTATCGAGCGAGGGCTTGTTCATGGCGATCAGCACAGTGGGAGCGGAAACGAGCGGCGAGCCTATGGGCGCGGTCGAAATGTTAACGTGACAGTTCGCCGTGCCGCCACGCATCTCGGGACCATACGAGGGGAGCCACGAGACGTGAAAGCCCTGCTGCATCCCCGCCTCAGCAAGCAGACGGCCCAGGAAGAGCAACCCCTGGCCGCCGAAGCCGGCAATCTTCAGGCGCTGGTCGGGGCGAGTCATCCTGGAAGCATGCGCGAGGTCTTGCTCTCCAGGCTTTCTCGTCACTTCCTGGCGGCCCAGCCCGAGAATCCCCGGTAACTCTTCTACCGCTACTACCTGACGTCGCTGGGTACGCCCCGCGCGCTCGTCTGACTTGTCCTTGAAAACGCCGAGGGGAAAATAAGGAACCAGGTTCTGCTCAATCCATTTGCACGACTCGACGGGAGTGACGCCCCAGCCCGTCGGACATGGTGAGAGGATTTCGACGAGGGAAAAGCCCCTCCCTTCAACCTGATTACCAAGCGCTTTGCGGATAGCTTTGCGCGCTTTTGCTCGTGTCCTGTTGTCATAGAGTGCGACGCGCTCGATGTACGTCGGACCTTCGAGACTGGAGAGCAGTTCGCTGACCCGCATGGGGAAACCATCGTTACCGGGGGTGCGGCCCGCCGGCGAAGTCGAAGTCTTCTGACCGACGAGCGTCGTCGGCGCCATCTGTCCGCCGGTCATGCCATAGATGGCGTTGTTGACGAAGATGACGGTGAAATCCTCACCGCGGTTGGCGGCCTGCAGAATCTCGTTACCGCCGATGGCCGCAAGATCGCCGTCGCCCTGATAGCAGATGACCAGGCCGTCGGGCAGCGCGCGCTTGACGGCGGTGGCCACTGCGGGCGCGCGCCCATGCGCGGCTTGGAGGTTGCCGACGTCAAAGTAGTAATAAGAAAAGACTGAACAGCCGACCGGGCTGATGAAGATGGTTCGGTCCTGCGCCCCCAAGTCGTCAATCGCCTCAGCGATGATCTTGTGTATGTTGCCGTGGCCGCAACCGGGGCAGTAGTGCGTAGTCAGGTGATCGCCCGGTTTGCGCTCAAACTGCCCATAAAAACTCCTGGGTCTTTGAAAGGTTTTCGCGTACATCTTTCTCCTCGCTCGCTTTGACGATCTGCGCCAGAAGTTCTTCGGTTGTCGGAACCATGCCCCCGACGCGCGCATAGAAAAGGACTGGCCGCTTGCCGTCCACGGCAAGGCGCACGTCTTCGATGAGCTGGCCATTGCTCAACTCAACTGTAAGGAAGGTCTCGACCCACTCGGCCAGGACGGAAAGCTCCCTTGCCGGGAATGGCCAGAGCGTGATTGGCCGAAACAGTCCCACCCTGAAGCCCAACTCGCGTGCCTGATCAACCGCCGCCTTCAGCAACCGCGAGACAATGCCGTAACCAATAACCACCAGCTCCGCGTCCTCGGTCCGGTACTTCTCGTACATTTCCTTTCCGGGATTGGCGTGCGAGTATTTCTCTTCGAGGTGGAGCACGTGCCGCTCCAGTTCCTCCGGCGACATGTAAATGGAAGTGATGAGGTTCTTGCGCGTTTCGGCGTCGCCGCGCACGGCCCAGGGCTTCGGCCCCGCGGGCGCGGTTTTAAGCGGGAATTCGACCGGCTCCATCATCTGACCGATAAAGCCGTCGGCGAGGACAATAGCCGGATTGCGAAAGCGATCCGCCAGCTCAAAGGCCAGAAGAGTGAGATCGCACATCTCCTGGCAGGAGTTGGGCGCGAGCACGAGCGTATGATAATTCCCATGTCCCCCACCCTTGACGACCTGGTGATAGTCGCTTTGTTCGGGTGCGATATTGCCCAGGCCAGGGCCGCCTCGCGTTATGTCCACGATGACGCACGGTAACTCCGAGCCCGCAAGATACGAAATGCCCTCCTGCATTAGGCTCAGTCCCGGCCCGGAAGATGCGGTCATCGTCCGCTCGCCCGCTGCCGCCGCCCCGTAGACCATATTAATGGACGCAACCTCACTCTCTGCCTGGAGGAAGGTACCACCAGCCAAAGGGAAATACTTGGCTGCGGCCTCCGCGATCTCACTAGCAGGAGTGATGGGGTAGCCGTAAAACGAGCGGCAGCCCGCAAGCAGAGCTGCCTTAACCACCGCCTCATTGCCTTTTATTAACTCTTTGGGCATCTCATGGACCTCATAGATTAGTAATCGGCCACAGGACTGCGTCGCATCCAGCAGGAGGCGCGCAGTGAAGGTAAACTATTTTTTTTCGGTATAGACGGTGATGGCGCCCGGCTCGGGGCAGGCGTAGAAACAGACACCACACCCAGTGCAGCCATGGCCTTCATATTCACCGAAATGATAACCGCGACCGTTGAACCGTTCACTGAGCCTCATGCCGCAGACGGGACAAGCGTCGACACATAGCCCACAGCCCTTGCATTCCTCATCGTGCACTTCCACCCAGCCGCGATCCTTCTTTTCTTTGCCTTCGGTTGGCATATCGTTTAGACGCCTCCATTTTGGCCAGAATCCATTCGCGCTCTCGCTCGCTGTTGAGCAAGACAAACTGGTCGCTAAACAAATCGGGCAACTCCTGTGCCCCCGTGGACCTACAGCACGTGCAGAAGGGCTTAGTGCTCGCGTTTAAGCCCAGGTGCCGCGATTTGCGCCGGAGGTGTGCCGGCGAACCACCACACCCGAGGACGTCCGAAAGTCGCAAAGAGGCGCACTAGTTGCGGAAAATAACTCATGCCGGCCTTTGAATACTGCGCTACTGCGCCCTATTGCGTCCCGGTCGTTTCTTGCACGTCTGACTGGGATCCTGACCTTCGTCCTTGCGCCGCTCAGCATAGTTTCCTGAGAAAAATCCGAATTTTGCCAGTGAATTCGCAGATTGAGTTTTCTCAAGAATTTCTCAAGTGCCCCGAGGTAGTCTCAGACTTAAGTAAAGAGATGAGTCTTTGGGGTCAAAAATCATGAAGATACGTGACCGCAATCAGGCGATGAGTTTCCAGAGTAAGGTTGTGTTGATTGCAGCAGTGTGCCTGGGGACCGCCGCGATCTTCTTACCCACTACAAACTCTGCTGCCGGGAAGCGAGGTAATCAGCTGTCTGTTGTTAATCTCAATGTTCCAACGACCTCCCCGGCCGCGATACGACTTTCCCCCCTTCTTTCCGGGACGATGAGCGGGCCCGGCACGGACCTGTCCAATGGGATCACTTTCGACCATGCCTCTCTGAACGATCCGGTGCGCATGATTGGTGAACCGGGCATCGCCATTGACAACCACGGAGGCATTTACGTCCACGGTCCGGGAGGCAGTACTACACAGGCCTCGTGGTTTTGGAAGTCTGAGGACAAGGGGATTCAGTGGCACTCCGTGGGCGTGCTTCCTGAAGGCAAATCGAATGGCCAGAACGGTGGTGGCGATACTGAGGTTACGATAGCAAGGAATAACGACGTATTCGGGTCCGATCTGCAGACACTACAATGCAACAGCACTATTCGCTCTTACGATGAAGGAAATACTTTTCTCACTTCTGAAGGTTGTCTCCCGGAAACTGATCGCCAATGGATGGGCGTTTCTGATCCCAACAGCAACGCTACAGGACGACGAATATACCTTTCAGCCAATAATCTGGCCCTGGGGTGCTACGTCCTCGTTTCGACCGATAACGGGGTGACCTATCAGCCCCCGGTTTTGGGCAGTACGGGCGCCTTGCCGGGGGGGCCAAGCTGCATCGGGCGTCTCGCGGTTGACCCGGCCAATGGGGACATCTTCGTGCCCACGGCAAGCGGAGTTTTCCGTTCCACTACTGGTGGCGTCAGCTGGACCAACGCCGGCAACAACGGAGCCGTAGGCAACTTTTTTGCCAACGTCGTTATCGATACAGCCGGCAACCTTTACCAGGCGTGGACGACGGGCTGCACGAATCCGACCACAGCACCATGCAAAGCGTTCCTCTCGTATTCGACGACCCGAGGGGCGAATTGGACGACTCGCCAGATCAATACGGGACAGGACAGTCCCCTGGGTCCCAGTCCGGATCTGCGGCAACTCTTGTTTCCCTGGATCACTGTGGGCGATCCGGGCCGAGTTGCCGTGGTCTTCTATGGGACAACGGACACGGCCCGCTCGAGCGGTTTTCCGGGCGGGACCAACGCTCTTTGGCATGCCTATGCGGTAATGAGTACAAATGCTCTCTCCGCTAACCCGACCTTCAGTCAAGTGCAGGCCACCGAACACCCGATGCACCGCGGCACGATCTGCACTGGAGGCTTTCCCGGGTGCCTTACCGCTAATGCCGACCGCTCGCTCGCCGACTTCTTCGCGGTAGACAAGGATCCGGATGGCCGTATTTACATCGCCTACAACGAGAACAGCGACTTATCTAACGTAGTAGCGGGCACGACGCAATACATTGGCAAACCAATCAACGCGACGATCAGGCTTCGAACTGGGCCCAGCCTGTACGCTGCGAAGGGCGACCTGCTGCCTGATCCGTTACCTGCCAACGTGGTCGGCGTGGCTTTCCAAAATGGAAATACGATCTCGGTAGCCGGCGTCCACGGTCTGCCACCCGGTAACTGGACAACCGATCCCGAAGGCGACGCGTACTTTCCCGTGGTTCCTGTTCATGGCGCTTACCAGCCGGCGCTGGACATTCTGGAATCCTCGGCTTCGGACGATGGAACGAACCTCAATCTCCGGATGCGCCTCAAGGATCTGTCGCCGGCCGCAGTCGCTCAAGCTCTCACGGCCCTTGGTCCGTCGTCATGGATGGTCACCTGGTGGCAAGGCAGGGGAGGTGCTGGTCCGGCGACGATGACTGCGCCCTTCGACTCGCACTGGTTCGTGAAGTGGCTCGGCAATTCTGATTTCATCTACGGACGTGTAGGCAGTGCCGATGCTCCGGCCCTCGGGGCTCCGACCCCAAAGCTTTTGACTTACACGCCGATGGGTACAGCGATGGGAACGGTCGTTGGGAACACGATAACAATAAGCGTACCGCTGGCGGCCCTGGGCGGCATTGTGTCGGGTGACAAGTTGGATCACATCACGGCTTACACTCTGGCGGAGCACACGTACGAGACCCTTCCCTCTGCCGTTGACCAGGCGAAAAGCTTCTCTTACCGCATCGGGACGCCACCTGCGAATCAACATACATCCGACGGCTATCTTGAACTATCGCTGGATCCGAGCTTTCTTAATTCCACGCGCGCTAACCTGAGCCAAACCAGTAACGAGTGGAACGCGAGCTTGAACGCGACGTGCGGGACGGTTTACGTCAGACAGATTCTTTCGAAAGAGCTATACACCCAGGTCTGGGACGACGTTCAGGTTGGACCGGTAATGCAATTCCCAACGTTCCCGTGCCCGACGCCAACGCCGACGCCGACGCCAACGCCGACGCCGACACCGACGCCGACACCAACGCCGACGCCGACGCCAACACCGACGCCGACGCCAACACCGACGCCGACGCCAACACCGACAACAGCTGGCAAAGTTACTGGCGGGGGCGAAATTAATGTCGCCGGGGGCGTCGCAAATTTTGGCTTTGTCGCTCAGATGAAAAATGATGGGCCACGCGGACAGATTGAATATGAAAATCACGCCAGTGATGTGAACGTGCACGGCGAGTCAATTACCAGCATAACTATCAACGGAAATTCGGCGACCTTCTCCGGAACTTGCAGGAAAAACAATGTGCCATGCACTTTTAGTGCGACTGTGAAGGACAACGGCGAGCCAGGGACGCTGGACGAGTTCCGTATTTCCGTCGATGGGGGAACGGCCGTAGGTGGCACGATCGCGAAAGGCAACATTCAGTTGCATGCGGCAGGGGAGCAGAGTGCGGGCCAGAGGAGCAACGACGCAGAGCAGAGGCCTCCGGTGGACAGCTTATTCAGTCCCATGTTGCGTGTAACGACCTCTGTAAGCAGCGCAATTGATTCGCTGCTCAGCTTCAGAAGCTGGAACGAGACGAGAAGCCGCAAGCTGCCGGCAAGCCGAACATGAAACTAAGGACGTGTCGGACACAGAGCTGCCTGAAACATGAGGCGACAAACCAGGAGAGTACATAATGATCAAGAGAATTTGGCGTGCAATACCACCGGCGTTTGTCGTCATGTCACTCCTTCCTCAAGCCACGCTGGCGGAGCAGCGGAGACCGGCCCGCTTGACGGACATAACAGTGGAGGCAGTGGCCCACCGCACGGCAAGCTCAGAATGGAAGGCAGCATCATCACCGGTCCACGAAAAACTAATCAGCTCTGTTCCTACTGAAACAACCGTCACCGGCGCCGGGGCCGCAGTGCCTCCGGCAGGCACGACGTTTAGCGGTGTGACGATCTCAAGACTGCGTTTCGGGATCGGAGTTACGTTGCACGGGGATGGGACTGCCGACGGTTTCTTTATTACTACCCTGACGGGCTACGCAACGACTGGAGCAGCGCGAGAGATTGTCGTCCAGGGCGAGGCCGTTAATGGTTCTGTTCAGGCAGACGGCCTGACCAGCTTTGCTGGAACCTGCACGCTGGACCTGGGCAATGGAACTCCAATACAGACTGGCGTGCCTTATACGTTGACGCTAGCCAGTTCACCCACGGGCCAAAGAATTCTCAGCCTCACGCTGGCTGGAACCAGTCTGCCTGCAGCTCCTATCACCAGCGGAACCATCACCATCAATTAGGCAGCTGGCGCGTACTGCCCAGATTCTTAACTTTCCGCAAGTATGATTACCGTACTCTACGGTGGCACGTATCAACGTGACGTGAACGTGTGTTAAGCTCGGCTCACTATCGGGCAATACTTTTGTCATTGTAGTGATCAAGAACTTCCTCAAAATTCTGCTGGTCGTGATTGGGATTGCGGCGATGGCGCTGACTATCTTCTGGTTTGCGCGGCCCGCCGACCTGTCCTTCGATGAAGTTCGCGCGAACGTTGCCAACTCTGCCTTCAGCCACTTCGCCTCGCTTGATGGTGTCCGGATTCACTACCAGGAAAAAGGTGTGGGCACACCACTGATTTTGCTGCACGGGCTTTCCTCTTCAACTTATTCGTGGAAAGACGTCTTCGAACCCCTGGCGAAAAACCACCGGGTGATTGCCGTTGATCTCAAAGGCTTCGGGTTTTCGGATAAGCCCGATGGCGATTACACCAGGCGCGCTCAGGCGATTCTGGTAGCGCACCTGCTCGACTATTTAAAAATCGAAAAGGCCTGGCTGGCGGGCAATTCGATGGGCGGCGAAGTCTCGCTTAACTTCGCTCTCCAATACCCAACGCGCGTTGCCGGACTGATCCTGATTGACAGCGCGGGCGTAAGTGTTTCAGGTAGCCACTCACTCACGCCGGGCTACGCAGGTGTCCCGTTCGCTGGTCCCGTTTTGATAGCTTTGGCTTTGACCTCGGACAGACTGGTGCGCAAGGGTCTGGAGAAGAGTTTCTACGACGATACCAAAGTTACCGACGAACGCGTGGCCGCCTATTATCGCCCGCTCAAAACGCGCGGCGGGCAGTTGGCGGCTCTGCGTGCCAGGAAACAGTGGGGACAGTTTCCCGTGGAGCAGGACTTGAACAGAATCAGCGCACCGACACTGATCATCTGGGGTGCAGAAGATGAGCTCATTCCGCTCGCGGCAGGCCGCAAAATGAACTCGCTCATCAAAGACTCAAAGCTGGTGACGTTTGATAAGTGCGGCCACGTCCCGCAGGAAGAACTGCCCGAACGGGTCCTGGATGACATGACGAAATTCATGGAACTCCATCCGAGTTCATGGTGAACTCCCAGGACTTCGGCGTGAAAAATACAGTCTCAAAGAATTAGACAGGACTAACAAGATTTACAGGATAGACCGGGAAGGAAGACGAAAAGTCTTTCGGCAAGCAAAGAGAAGAGTGGTCCTATGTTCTTATGCTAATTTGTAAATCCTCTCTTTATGTTTCGACTCTCACTGAGGTTTCACTTTTTGCAGTGGTCACGCTCGGCGTTTGGTTTTTGTTAACTGGCAAGACTCTTTACTATCCGAACGTCTCTGAGCGAGAAAGGGCTGCAATTATCACCATTGGGCCAGGTGAAGTCATCAACGACATCAACATAGTCGTGCCTTCGCTTGAAGAAACGATTACGGCTGAGGGAGTCCTGCGATATTCCGACGGCAAGCCAGTCGCAGACGAGTACGTCAAATTCAACGCTGAAGAGACCGAAACGATTGATGCCGATGCGAGCGAGAAGACAGATGCGAACGGCCATTTTTCGCTGAAGATATTAAAGGGAGTTAAGGGCGAACTCTCAGCGGAAGACTATGTTTACATCGGAGAGTATGAAAACTGTCCTAAGCTCGACAGCTTGATCCGAAAGACCGGTCGCGACACCACAACGATTAAGACAAACCTCCTACCCCTACAGGCCGACAGAAACTTCTTCAATCTGGAACTCACCTTTCCTTATCCCAGTTGTAAGAAAAAAGAATAACAATCGCGTCCGGGCCAGCGAATCTCTGAGCATCACATCCGCGCTTGGATCCCGCGACTCGCCTCCAGCGCTCCGTTATTTCGCCAGCGTATTCTCATTCATCGACCGGTGCTCGCGCCGGTAGCGCGCGGGGGGCGCGCCAAACTCGCGCTTGAACGCCCGGTTGAAGGCGGCCTCAGACTCGTATCCGACGTCTGCGGCGATCTCGGCCACGCCGCGAGACGTCGAGGCCAGAGCGCGCGCCGCCAGTTGCAGCCGCCAGCGAATCAGATAGGCCATTGGCGGCTCAGAAAGATAACGCGTGAACCGCTCGGCCAGGGCTGAGCGCGACAGTCCGACTTCTCTCGCGAGTTCGGCGATGGTCCAGGGATGTTGGGTCCGGGAATGCAGAAGCATCAAGCTCTTTCCGATAATCGGATCGCGAGCGGCCGCCGGCCAACCCTTCTCTTGCGGCGGTAACCCTGCAAAATAACGGCGTAGCGTGTCCACGAAAAGCGCTTCCGACAGCTTCGCTAATACAGCCTCGCTTCCGACATAGCCGGACGCGGCTTCGTCGACGAGATGCAGCACAGAATTTTCCAGCCAGTGGCCTGAGCTGTCTGTGCGCAGATTGACTTTGAAGGCCGCGGGCAGGCTGAGCAGGATCGGCCGGCACAAGAGCGGATCACAGGCCATGAATCCGCATACGAACCGGGTGACCTCGCCGCCCCCACCCGCTTGCATCGTACTTAGATCGCGCGCCTGGAGTTTTGCCGTCATTGGCTCTGAAAGTTTGTCCCCCACGCCTTCGGCGCTACACATTTCGTGAGCATGTCCGTGCGGTAGCACGATGACGTCACCTGGTTCCAGCCGAATGGGTGGTTGGTTTTCGATGCGGACGAGTCCGGAACCTTCAATCAGGAAGTGATAGATCAACAGATGCGGCGCGTCGGGCGCGAGCAGCGGGGCCAAATCCTGAGCGGGCGGCGCGTTAAAGCCCCACGGTGCTGAGAACTCTGCGTTGAAGAACAGCGCGCCCCTTAAGACAACTCCTCTCAAAATTTCCGAGAATGGATCCATATCGGTTCAGGACTCCCGGCAAACGCCTCTGTACTCGCGGCAAAACGATCTGGGCCAACTGGACGCCGAATCAATTTCTTCGGGCTCCTGAGCATGGTCAGCCCCCCAGATGCAGCGCATGATTCTAGCCACAACGCGGGAGGCCCGCAATTAGATTTATGGAGGAACAAGATGACAACTGCATACAGCTATCAGGAGACTTTGCAGGTCTCTGAAAAATCAAACTGGCGAGTGGAGGATCTGATCGGCGGCGACAAGCGCCTGGACTTTACGCGGCCGTTTCTCCCAGAATCGCTGGCGCGCCTGGAGTCGATGGATTTCCTGACGAACGAGGAAAAGATCCTGCTCAACCAAATCAGGGGTTACGGCTATCTCTACACCTTTGGCATGGTCGAGGAGTTCATTCTGCCTTTCGTACTTGACCATGCGCGCCCGCAGCTGAATGCGGACGACTACCAAACCAGGGCGCTGCTTCGCTTTGCCGGCGAGGAAGCCAAGCACATTCACTTGTTCAATAGATTCGCTGCGGAATTCAAGCAGGGCTTCGTGACGTATTGCGAAACCATCGGTCCGCCCGAAGAGATCGGCCGCGCCGTCCTGTCCCACGATCCGCTGGGCGTGGCCCTGGTCATCCTGCAGATCGAATGGATGACGCAAATGCACTACCTGGACAGCGTCCGCGATGACGATGTTCTGGATCCGCAGTTCAAGAGCCTGCTGCGGCATCACTGGATGGAAGAAGCGCAACATACAAAGCTGGACACGCTCATGGTTCAGGCACTGGCCGACAAAAGCACTCCGGCTGAGATCGAAAAGGGCTTTGACGATTACGCCGCCATCGGCGCGCTGATCGACGGCGGATTGCAGCAACAGCTGGAATTTGATCTGCAGGCATTCCAGCGTGCCGCCGGCCGCGAGCTTAACGAAAGGGAACAAGAGCGATTCCGTTCGGTTCAAAGACAGGCGCTGCGCTGGACCTATCTCGGATCGGGGATGACGCACCCGAACTTTCTTGCGACCGTCGGCGAGTTGAATCCAGCCGCGCGGACGCGAATTGAGAAGATGGCGGAAGCATTTTGCTAAGCAACGAGCTGAACTTCGAAAGGAACGCAGGTTATGAGAGCCAGAGAATTAATTCGGAGCGTCGAAGAATCGGTGTCGCTGCCGGCAGGGCAGGGCGATCGGTTTGCCGGCTATGCCGTAATTGGGTTGCCGTTTCAATCCGGACACGTGCTGGCGATGCGCCGGTTCACGGCATCGTCGATTGGTTCGGGGTACACATCGGTTTGGCACCGGAGTCCTGAGGGCAAAATGGACCTTCTATTCAACCGTACCGCCTGAGCAAGGGTGCTCGCGGTACTTCGGAAGTGAGATTCAACGAAACATCGTGGCGCCGATCGACATCGTCTGGACCGATGCGGCCCGGTTCTCCGTAGTCATCACTGACGCACTGGAGTGGGAAGTGACACTCACTGAATCTTCGATGTCGCGCATGATGAATGCCTTTGCCCTGCTTGTTCCCGACACCTGGTGGCAAACGAAGATGATGCTGAGAGCGATGGGATACACGGCTCGAATCGCTTTGGCCACCGGCAGATTGAACCTGCTGGGGACAACACCGAACGGGCAGCGTTTTATAGCGAACCCCCAGCGCGTCTGGCTGATAGATTCAAGCCGGGCCGTGATAGGTGGAGCAGATGCCGGACCGGTCGGACCGCTTAATCTCCAAGCGAGCCTGAACGACTTTCTGATCCCACAGCGCGGAGTTTTTGCAGTCACTAGAGCTTTTCTACAGCAACAACCGGAAACGACCGCGTCATGGGCGGTGACGCATTCAATCGCCAAAGTGGAACCCTAATAATGTGCCTGGTAAAAATGATCGATTCGACTCGGAAAGAGTCAGTTGCTCGTTGTGCCTGATGTTTGGACTAGGGGGAAGCCTCACGGCGCCCCCTCGCAATCACCCGCTTACCACTCTTGCCCGCAAGTAAGACCGTAGCGCGGCGCTTTGCCAGCAAGCGAACGGCGCCTACATTTCTCAACTTTGAGATCCACTCTTGTTGAGTCATCCTCCCGAGAGTATCCTTTCGGCACCGAAAGAGCCCCATGCAAATCTCAGAACAAATCAGAGCGGCGGGCGTAGTGGGGGCCGGGGGCGCCGGCTTTCCGGCCCATGTCAAAGCCTCGGCCAGCGTCGAGTTCGTCATCGCCAATGGCGCTGAATGCGAGCCGCTTCTGCATAAGGATTTTGAGTTGATGCTCCACTATCCTCAAAGGGTGGTCGACGGCGTCAAACTTCTGATGCAGGCGACGGGCGCGCAGTCCGGGATCATCGGCGTTAAGGAAAAGAACAAAAGCGCTATCGAAGCCCTCAGCGCAGCGATAGACGACTCGCGAATCAAGCTACACACGCTCGGCGACTTTTATCCCTCCGGCGACGAATACATTCTGGTA
>Ga0062382_10000123_pt1 | contig 16760 bp, 15 predicted proteins | sample DOMMetBare2Fresh_FD_59507 | JGI IMG/M metagenome (GOLD analysis project Ga0062382, IMG submission 59507) | Wetland sediment microbial communities from St. Louis River estuary, USA, under dissolved organic matter induced mercury methylation -... | ecosystem: Environmental > Aquatic > Freshwater... | reverse complement strand
ACTGATTCTGAACGGCTTAGCCGCTTTTCGGCCTCCGTCGTGACGAACTTAGGCTAACGCGGTCCGCAGACCCAACTCGCGGGTGCGGCGGGCGACGCTGTAGCTGAGCGCGCCGTAGAGTCCGATGGCGGCCAGCAGCGTGGCGAGCGCTCCGAAGAGCGCCGCGAGGATGGCGACCAAGCGTTCCGCGCCGAGGGAGCGGCCGCGCTGCTCTTCCATGGTGCGAATGGCGTCAACCGGAAGGTTCGGGTCCACCGAGCGCACAGCCAGACGAATGGCGCGGGAGACCTGCTCGGCCGGAAGCGGGCTCAGAACGTAGCCGTTCATCCCCAATGTAAAGGGAAGCTGGCGGTAGAGCCAGAAGACCTGCCAGGGCGTCTCTTCCCGCATGCTGCGGTACTTGGCGTCCTTGACGACTCCGATGATCTCGGCGTTGATCTTGGCGCCGAATCCGTCGAGGCGAACCCGGCGTCCGAGAGCGCTGCGCCGCCCAAATAGATGGCGGGCGAACTTTTCATTGACGATGGATACAGGCGCGGCGTCGTCCGAGGGGCGAAAATCGGGGCCCTCGAGAAAGGGAATGCGATGCGTCCGGAAGTAATCCTCCGAGACCGCATTGAGACAGGGATTCACTCGCTCGCCCGCCCGAGGCCGGTACCCATCGATCTCCACGGCGCCGTCCCAGGAATCGCCTCCCAGCAAACGCACCAGGCCGAGCGCCGCCGAGTCGGCGCCGGGTATCGCCTGCAATCGCTCCTTGATGCGCCGGTAGATCTCGAGGATCTGCGGGCGCGGCGCCCCGTTCAACGTTGGATCGATCGAGAACGAGACGACGTTGCTGGGATTGAAACCGGGATCGATCACGCTGAGGTTTCGAAGCGAGCGCAGGAACAGCGCGGCGGCGATCAGCAGGACCAACGAGAGACCGACCTGCGCACCGACAAGGAGACGCCGTAGACCGCCGCGGACAGCGCCGGCGACGGACTGCCTTCTGAGCGTGGGCGAGAGGCTGACCCGCGTGGCGCCCAGAGCGGGCGCGAGGCCGAACAGGAAGGTCACGATGGCGGAGAGGGCGATGCCGAAGGCCAGTACGCGCCAGTCGATTGCGGCCGCCAACTCGAGCGCCCCATCGTCGGCCGGTATCAGACGCGCCAGCAGCCGCACGGCCCAGGAGGCCAACAGCACGCCAGCGCCACCGCCGAGCGCGGCCAGGAGCAGGCTCTCGCTGAGCAACTGGCGCACGATGCGCCCGCGTCCACCTCCGATGGCGATGCGAACGGCGAACTCGGTTTGACGCTGGACGCCGCGCCCGATCAGCAGGTTGGCGACGTTGATACAGGCGATGAGCAGCATCACGCAGACGATGGCCATGACCGCCTGGAGCGGAGTGGACATGGCCTTGCGCAAGCCGTCAATGCCCTGCCCTCCCGGAAAAACCGCGATCGAGGACGACAGGTAGCGGCGCGCCTCCTCTTGTGAATGCTTCTCAAGCGCTCCTGTGCGAATGGAGTTGTCGATGCTGGCGCGGTACACGGGGACGAGCGCGCTCGCGGCCTGCTCGACGGTCACACCAGGTTCGAGACGACCGAAGACCTGCACCCAGCGCGAGAGCGGCGTCTCCAATCCAATCCACGGTACAAATGGAAACATCTCGTGGGTCATGGCCACGGGCACGCGGGTTTTCGGAGAGGTCCCCAGCTCGACGCCATTGAAGCCGGCTTCGCTCACGCCGAGGACTGTGAGCGGCCGCCCATTGACCAGGATGGTTCGACCAAGAACGCCGGAATCGCCGCGGAAACGGCTCTTCCAGAAGTCGAAGGTGAGGACGGCGACCGGGTGCGCCCCCGGTTTGAGGTCGTCGTCCGGCGTAATCGTGCGGCCAACCGCCGCCCCGACGCCGAGAGTCTGGAAGTAGTTGCCTGATACCATCTCGGCGACCACCGGCTCGGTCTCACCCTGATAGCCGAGAGCGGCGGAAAACTGGTAGCGGCACAGCAGGCCGCTAAAGACCCGGTTGTGGTCGCGCAGGTCGCGATAGATGGGGTAAGGAAATGCGGTGGCTGCCCACGCTCGCCCCCGGGTACGGGCCTGTGGGGGAAAGAAGGACGAGATCGCGCGGATCGCGGACCGGCAGGTTGCGGAGCAGGACTTGGTCGGTCACCGAAAAGATGGCGGTGTTCGCTCCGATGCCGAGTGCGAGCGACAGCGCCGCCACGCAGGCGAACCCGGGATTGCGGCGCAGGAGGCGTATGCCGTGACGGCAGTCGCCGAGGAAGTCCCGAAGCCAGCGGAGGGACCGCACGTCGCGGCAACGCTCTTTCACCTGCTCGACGCCGCCGAAGGTCAGCCGCGCCTGGCGCCGGGCTTCTTACGGCTCCACTCCTTGGGCGATCAAATCCTGGGTGAGCCGGTCGAAGTGGGACTGCAGCTCTTGGTCGAGATCTTGCTCCTGCCGTTTGCGCCGCCACATACCTTGCACTTCTACATATTAACGGATCATATGTAGAAGATCAAAGTGTTCCTTGCCGTGCGGTCACGGGGGCGAGTTCCGGTTCGGCGGGCTTGACTGCGGGCTTGGGAGGACGCGGCTTCGGCTTGCCACTGCCGATGAAGCGTTTCTCGCAGAAGTGATAGAAGACCCAGATGAGGGGAAGGGTGGCGGCGATGCAGATGAGAGGCGAAAGCAGACCGCCGCGTGGCAAGACGGGACGGAGTTGCGACATGGCGAGCGAGCCGAGTTGGAGGTGAAGCAGGTAGACCGAGTACGACATCTTCCCCAAGCCGACGAAGGCGCGCGTGGGCAGGAATGGCTTGGCGAGCCAGCTCTCGACGCCGCTGGCGGCCCAGAAGATGAAGGCGCAGACAACAGCGAATACGGTTTGCCGTTGGAGGCTCTCGCTGGGGGCGTAGAGGGTGAGGCCGAGCGCGGTGGCGAGAATCGCGGAAAGGGTAACGGCGCTGAGCGGCGCGGTCCACTTTCCGAAGAGGCGCGCGGGGCGGAATCCTTTGTCGAGTGCGTAGTGGAGGAGGATACCGAGCGCAAACATCGGCCAGTACTCGGGGAACAAACCAGGTGCGATCGGCCCGATGAAGAACCAGAAAGCGAGGCTTCCCAGCGTAACGGCGGCCAGGCAGACAAGAAACCAGCGGCGCACCAAAAGGCCGAGCGCCATGACCGCGTAGAACTGGATCTCGATGGCGAGGCTCCAGTAGGCGGAATTCACGGCGCTGTAGGGCTTGTGGGCGGGGCCTTGCCAGAGCAGGCCTTTGGTTAAGGTCGCCAGTTCAGCCCAATCGAGGAGCGAATACTCCCGCCAGCGGGGAGCGGGCCAGTACGGCGCGAATCCGCGCAACCAAGCGAAGCCCGCAGCGATGAACGGCACGGCCACGACAACCAGAATCGATCCCCAGAACGGCGGGAAGATGCGCCGCAGGCGGCGACGGAGGAACGAGCTGGCGGGTTGTCCTTTCGCGATGGTGGCCTGGCTGGAGGCCATCATGCAGTATCCGGAGATGACGAAGAATGCGGGTACGCCGAGGAAGCCGCCCTCCGCCACGCTGCGGAACAGGCCGGGCGGAAGCAGCAGACGCAAGTGATAGACGAAGACCCACAGTGCAGCCAAGCCGCGCGCAATTTCCAAGGTGGCGTTCAGCATTCGCGGTAGCTGGGAGACCTCACTTTACCGGGCCGACGCTCCAGGCGATACGCCTGGCGAGTTCCTCGTTGGCGCCGGGCTTCAAAGAAATCGCGGCGTGACAACTGCCTTTGGCCGCCGGGGTCCAAACTTCTGCGCCACGTTCTCGACGAAGATGCGCTGGCTGGTGTTCTCATACACCTTCTTGATCCGCCGCATCTTGAGGTCGACCACGGTCATCGGCTTCACCCGATAGTCGCGCTCGAGGACCAGAATCGGCGAGATCGTGTTCTTGGGGTCGGAGGCCGTTCCGGGCATGAGCATGAATGGCATCCTCCTGGGACGCTGCATGGGCGCTTGCCGATAAAACCCGGAGTGAAGTCCCGCCCCTGTTATCTTAATACTAGTTCCTGGCTCCTGACACTCCCGGGGAACGGCGAGTAGCCTGTATCGAGCCGGGCGCGTCGGGACAACTGGCTGGGAGTATTGGGGGTCAGCGGGTCTACGGCGTTGCGGGCGGTAGGCAGGCAGAAGAGGCTCAACTCAAACGGGTTCTTGCCGATGAGAGCCTGTAGAGAGCGGAGTGCGTGAACGCCGCGCCTCCGATGCGTTCTGGAGAGGAGCTTCCGTGCCGGGTCCCGTCGCAGCGACCCTGATGATTCTGGTTCCGATCGCGATTGTGGCGCTCCACGTGTTCGTGTTGCGGAGGCAGATGTGGCTTCGGCTGGCGGCGGGTGCATCGCGCGACGCGGTGGTCATCGTGGACCGGAAGGGCCGGGTTGTCTTTTGGAACAAGGCGGCTGAGCGTCTGTTCGGGTACGCAGAGAAGGAGATTCTGGGCCGTGGGTTCGAGCTTCTGCTGGCGCCGCAGCCGCGACGGGCTGTCGTGCGCCGGCTACTTCGATTGCGCGGGCCACGGGCGAACGCCGCGGAGCGGCAGTTGATGGAGGCGGTGGGGCAGCGCAAGGACGGCTCGGAGTTCCCCATTGAGATCACTGCGAGCGTCGCGGGGGCGCGGTGGCGCCGGTCCTGGCGCGGTATTGGAGTTGTGCGAGACATCTCGCGGTTGAGGGAGGGCGAGGCAGAATCGCGGCGCGCGATGGACCGGGCCGAGGGCATGGCCGACGAGCTGGCGGCTGTGAACCGGGTGATGGAGCAGACGACAGTCTGGGCGAACGAGATGGCGGCGCAAGCGGCCATGGCCAACGCCGCCAAAAGCGAGTTTCTCGCCAGCATGAGCCACGAGATCCGCACGCCGATGAATGGCGTGCTCGGAATGCTCACGCTGCTGGAGCAAACGACGCTCACGCACGAACAACTCGACTGCGTGGAGACGATCCGGTTTTCGGGACAGGCGCTGCTGGACATCATCAACCAGATCCTGGATTTCTCGCGCATCGAATCGGGCAAGTTGGATCTGGAGCAAATGGAATTCGATCCGCGGCATCAGGTGGAGCAGGCGGTGGCGCTGTTCGCGGAACGGGCGGAGGCGAAGGGGATCGAGCTGGTCGCCCTGGTTTCCGACGCCGTTCCGGCGCGGCTGATCGGGGACCCGGGGAGATTCCGGCAGATCGTCATCAACCTTCTGGGGAACGCGGTGAAGTTCACCGAGCGGGGCGAGGTAGGAGTCGACCTTCAACTGGTGAGCCGGGAGGGGGATCGCGCCTCGCTGAGCATCGAGGTCCACGACACCGGAATTGGAATGGCGCCGGACGTAGTGACGCGGCTGTTCCAGCCGTTCTACCAGGGCGATGGCGGGACGCGCCGCAAGTTCGGCGGAACGGGGCTGGGACTGGCGATCTCGAAGCGGTTAGCCGAGGCCATGAACGGCAAGGTCGAAGCGTTCAGCGAACGAGGACGCGGCTCACGCTTCCGCTGCACGGTCGAGATTGGCGTCATGGCCGGCGCGCTCGAAACGCCGTCCCTGCCGCCGGAGCTGGCGGGAGCGGGGGCGCTGGTGGTGCATCGGAATGCATCGATGCGGAAGATGCTCGCCTACTACGCCGGCGCCTGGGGTCTCACCACTGAGGAGGTGGCAAACGGCTCCGCGGCCGTTGAGGCCGTCCAGAAAGGACGGTGGCGCTTTGTGATCGCCGATTCCGCGGATCCCGACCTGTGTCTACTGCGCGAGGCGCTCGCTGCGTCCAACGGCGGCAGCGGCCAGCCCGCGCTGGCGCTGCTGGTCTGGCAGAGCCAAGGGAGCAGCCCGAGCGGCATTTCGGCCGATGCGTTCGTCACGAAGCCAGTGCGGGGGGCGCGGCTGCGCGAAGCGCTGCTCGGAGTGGTGCAGCCAGCCGACCAGGGGCCGGCTTCCCTGCTCCGCCTGGCCAGCGCCGTGGCCCAGTCTCAGGCGCCGCTGGACAGGACTGCGAACTACAGAGTACTGGTGGCCGAAGACAACGCGGTGAATCAGAAAGTGGCGCGGCGGCTGCTCGAGAAACTGGGCTACGCCGTCGACGTGGTTCCGGATGGCGGGCCGGCCGTCCAGGCGGCCGCCACTGGGCAGTACGCGGCGGTTCTGATGGATTGCCAGATGCCGGGCATGGACGGCTTCCGGGCTACCCAGTCGATTCGGCGACTCGAGGGCGCCTCCAGGCTCGTCCCTGTCATCGCCATGACAGCCAACGCCATGAAGGGCGATCGCGAGAAGTGCATCGAGGCGGGCATGACCGACTACATCACCAAGCCAGTGGACCTCACCGCTCTCAAGTCGGCTTTGGAGCGGTGGTGTGGCCAGACGCATCCGGCGTCGCCCGCAGAGCGGCAACCGGACGTGGCGCCCGAAGGCGTTTTCGAGGGCCAGGCGTAGCTCGTGTTCGCGCTGACACACGCGTGTCAGTGAGCGCACAGGCGCTGGCAGCAGGTCCTTTCCTCTCAGGCGCCACCACTCCGGCGCCGTGCGTGCTAGTCGACTCTCCATGGTCAGCCGAATCGCAGCAATCACGCTCATTTTCCTCTGCAGCGCTGTGGCGTGGGCCATTTTGGGCACAACCGTCTTCGAGCGCACGCAGCAGCTTGATACTCGCCTCAAAGCGGGTGTGGCTTCCACATGGGGAACGCCACAGGAGCAGGCGCCACCGACGGCCAGCTACATCGTGGTGGACGAAGTAAGAAGCGACTCAGTCACCGACGGCAAGAAGACCGTCAAGATCGACAAGGTACAACGGGTAGTCGACCTGAGGCTCGAAAGCAGCCGGATCAACGTGGACCTCAAGCTGGAGCACCGCCAGAAAGGACTGTTGTGGTATAGCACTTACGTCGTAGACTTCGCCGGGACCTACGTCTTTCGCAACGACAGCGACCGGGACCAGCTCACGACATTTCGCCTGTACTTCCCCGCCGAGCGGGCCATCTACGACGCCGTCGCGATGGAATTGAACGGCAAACCGCTCGAGCCGCACGGTGAGAAGAAGTCGGCGTATATCTCAGCGGAGATACCAACGGGCCAGACAGCGTCGCTTCGGGTTTCGTATCGTTCGCAGGGGATCGATAGCTGGCGCTACCGGCTAGGCGATGATATCGCGCAAACGCGCGATTTCGTCCTCGCCATGAAGACGAACTTCAAGGACATTGACTTTGCCGCCAACACGCTCTCGCCCAGCACGAAGAGCGAGATCGCCAGCGGCTGGCTGCTTACGTGGAGCTACACCAATCTCGTCTCCGGATTTCAGATCGGCATGGTGATGCCGGAGAAACTGCAGCCGGGACCGCTGGCGGGGCAGATCAGTTACTTCGCGCCGGTATCGCTGTTCCTGTTCTTCTTTATCATGCTCGTCATCACGACGCTGCGTAACATCGAGCTGCACCCGATGAACTACTTCTTCCTGGCCGCGGCGTTCTTCTCGTTTCACCTGCTGCTGGCGTACCTGGTGGACCACATCTCGATTCACATTGCATTCGCGATCTGCTCTGCTGTGTCGATCTTTCTGGTGGTGAGCTATCTGCGTCTGGCGGTGGGCATGCGGTTCGCGGCGGTGGAAGCCGGTGCGGCGCAGTTGATCTACCTGGTGCTGTTTTCCTACGCGTTCTTCTTCAAGGGCTTCACAGGCCTGGCGGTGACAATCGGGTCGATCCTGACGCTATTCGCGGTGATGCAGATGACGGGGCGCATCCGCTGGGCGGAGCGGTTCGCGCGCAAGAACGCACTCGCGCCAGAGCGCTTGTAGCTACAATCGAAGGATGAAACGCATCGCCGAGGAGGCGCTGGGCGCCGCGGTGGGACGCGGCGTCTCGTACGCGGACGTCCGCGTAGTGGAGACGCGCTCGCGGCATCTGTCGACCAAGAATGGGAAGGTGGGATCGCTGGCGAGCGCTCACTCGATGGGTGTGGGAATTCGCGCGCTCATCGGCGGCTGTTGGGGATTCGCGGCCACAGACGACTTGACCGCCGGCGGACTCGCCGCGGCGGCGGGGCGGGCCGCCGCCATCGCTCGCGCGAGCGCACGAGCAAAAAAGAAGGACGTGCGGCTGGCGCCGGAGGGCGTCTACGAAGCGGTCTGGAACTCGCCGTGCCGTATCGACCCGTTCTCGATCCCGGTGGAGCAGAGCCTGGAGCTGCTGCTGCGAGCGGACGCCGAGTTGCGCCGCGTTCAGGGCGTGACGCTGGCAGAAGCCTCGATGGCGTTCACGCGCGAGCGGCAGTACTTCGCGTCCTCGGCCGGCAGCCGCATCGACCAAACGCGCACCACGAGCGGAGCGGGCGTCGTTGCGTTCAGCTATGCGCAGAACGAGATCCAACAGCGCTCGTATCCGAACTCGTTTGGGGGCCAGCATGAATTGAAGGGCTACGAACTGATCGAGGAGCTTCGGCTGGCGGAGAATGCGCCGCGAATCGCCGAGGAGTCCGCCGCGCTGCATTCCGCGGCGCAATGCCCGGAAGGGCGCTTCGATTTGATACTCGACAGCTCGCAACTCGGGCTGCAGATTCATGAGTCCATCGGGCACCCGATCGAGCTCGATCGCGTGCTGGGGTCCGAGGCGAATTACGCGGGCATGAGCTTTCTGACGCTCGAAAAACTGAATCGCCTCGAGTACGGATCGCCGATCGTCAACGTGGTAGCGGACGCCAGGATCGAACACGGCCCAGGCCTCGGGACGTTCGCTTTCGACGATGAAGGCGTGCCCGCGCAGGCCACCGCCATCATACGGGACGGCCTTTTCACGGGCTACCTCGCGTCGCGCGAGACGGCCGCCGAGGCGGGCATGGACCGGTCGAACGGCTGCATGCGCGCGGACGGGTGGGGCCGGCTGCCGCTGATACGCATGACGAATATCAGCCTGCTGCCCGGAGAGCAATCGCTCGATGAAGTGTTCGCAGGCGACGGCGTCTACATGGAGACCAACAAGAGCTGGTCGATCGACGATAAGCGGTACAACTTCCAGTTCGGTTGCGAGATCGGCTGGGAGATCAAGAACGGGAAACGGGCGCGGATGCTGAAGAACCCGAGTTACAGCGGCATCTCGACGGAGTTCTGGAACTCGTGCGCGGCCATCGCGGGACGGGAGCATTGGACGCTCTGGGGCACGCCGAACTGCGGCAAGGGCCAGCCCGAGCAGGTGATGGGCACCGGGCACGGCGCGAGTCCCGCGCGCTTTCACAACGTGAAGATCGGAACGGCGTACGGAGGCTGAGGAGATGACCGAGTCCGAACTACTTACACGATCCGAGTGCCAGGATGTTTTTGAACGCGCCCTCGGTATAGCGCGGCCGCTGGGGGTGCGCGAGCTGGAAGTGACGCTGGACGCATCCGATGCGGCGCTCACGCGGTTTGCGAACAACACGATTCATCAGAACGTCGCCGAGCGGCGGCGCGCTATATCGGTGCGTGCGGCATTCGAGGGGCGCACGGCGCGGGCGAGCGCCAATCGGTTGGACGTGGAGTCGATCCGGCGAGCGGTGGAGGACGCGGTGGCGCTGACGCGCGCGGCGGCGCCCGATCCCGAGCTGCCCGAAATGGCCGAGCCGGCCGCGTTGCAGGAAGTGGACCGTTACTGCCCGTCCACCGCGCGCAGCGCTCCCGAGGATCGCGCAGAAGCAGTGGCTCAAGCGATCCGGATGGCGGAGGCCGCTTCGCTGACGGCGGCGGGCATCTACTCTGCCAGCGAGTCGGCGGAGGCCGTTCTGAACTCGCGCGGCGTGTTTGCGTATTACTTCGACACACTGGCGCAGTTCTCGATCACTGCGATGGGGGAGGACAGCTCGGGTTGGGCGAAAGCGAGTGCTCCCGACTGCGGCGAAATTGATCCGTTGGCGCTGACGCGGCGTGCGTGCGAAAAGGCGGCTGTATCCCGCGGGCCGCGCGAGCTGGCGCCGGGGCGCTATACGGTGATTCTGGAGCCCGCGGCGGTGCAGGATCTCCTGGGCCAGATGTTCTTCGATTTCAGCGCCACCGCGTTGCGCGATCAGCGCGGCTTTCTCACCGGACGGATCGGGCAGCGCCTGTTCGGCGAAGGCGTCCACATCGCGGACGACGTATACCACCCGCTGCAGAGTGGGCCGCCGTTCGATGGCGAGGGCGTCCCCAGACGGCGGCTGGCGCTGGTGGAGAGCGGGACGCCGCGCGAGCTGGCCTGCTCCCGCCTGGCCGCGCGGCGCGACGGGCGCGAGCCTACCGGACACGGTTTTCCGCTCCCGAGCGAGATGGGCGAGGCGCCCGTAAACATTGTGTTTGCAGGAGGCGACCAGACGCTCGATCGCGTGATCGCCGGAACGAAGCGGGGCGTTCTCGCTACGCGCCTGTGGTACATACGCGAGGTGGATCCCTACGAGAAGATCATGACCGGCATGACACGGGACGGAACCTTCCTCATCGAGGACGGGCGCGTGGTGTGCGGCCTGAAAAACCTGCGGTTCAACCAAAGCGTGATAGAGATGCTGCGGAACATCGAAGCGCTCTCGCCCGCCGAGCGCGCGGCTGGGGAAGAGTCCTTCGATATGGTCGTGCCGGCGCTCCAGGTGCGCGACTTCCACTTCAGCGAGGTGACGCGATTCTGAGCCAGGGTCGCCTTTGGCGCGAACCGGACTTCCTCAAGCTGTGGACGGGCCAGGCGGTCTCGGAGATCGGCTCGCGCGTGAGCCGGGAGGGTCTGCCGCTCACGGCGGTGCTTGTGCTGGGGGCGTCCGAGTTTGAGATGGGGATTCTGGGCGCGCTGGGCGGCGCGGCGGCGCTGGCCTTGGGTCTGTTTGCGGGCGTGTGGACGGACCGGCTCCGGCGGAGGCCCATCCTCATCGCCGCGGACCTCGGGCGCGCCGCCGTGTTGGGGACGATCCCGCTCGCCGCCGCGCTGGGCCGGCTCACGTTCGCCCATCTCGGCGTGGCGGTCGCGGTCGCCGGCGCCCTCACCGTGTTTTTTGATGTGGCCTACCAGGCGTACGTGCCGGAGCTGGTGGAGCGCGAGCGCCTCATCGAGGCGAATTCAAAGCTCGCCGCCAGCGCTTCGGTAGCGGAGATCGCCGGGCCGCCGCTCACCGGCGCTCTCGTGCAGTGGATCACGGCGCCGGTGGCCATCCTTGTGGATGCGGTCTCCTTCCTGTTCTCGGCCGCTTCCCTTTCGCTGATCGGCCGGCGCGAGCCCACGCCCGCGCGAGGCGAGCGTGGGCGGATCGGGCCCGAGATTGCCGAGGGCCTGCGGGCCGTATGGCGGGACCCCGTGCTGCGCGCGCTCGCCGCCAGGACGGCCACTGCCGCATTCTTTCTGGGTTTTCCCGCCAGCCTCTATGTGTTGTTTGCGATCCGCGAGCTGGGTCTCAAACCGGCCACGCTGGGCGCTGTTGTAGCGGTGGGCGGCGTCACCTCGCTGCTCGGCGCGAGCGCCGCCGAGCGGATTACGCGCCGGCTCGGGATCGGTCCCTCGCTGATCGCCGCCTCGCTCATCAGCGGTGCGGGAGCCCTGCTTGTGCCGATGGCGCGGGGATCGGCTGCGGTCGCGTTTCTGATCGCGGCGCAACTGACCGATTTCGCCTGGACGGTCTACACGGTGGCCGACACCAGCTTGCGGCAATACCGCGCTCCCGAGCGTTTGCTGGGAAGGGTTAACGCGGCGATGTTGCTGCTGTTCCGTGGCGGATTGCCCGTGGGAGCACTGGCGGCCGGTGCGGTCGCGAGCGGGTTGGGCGTCCGGACGGCGCTGTATGTGGGCGCAGCGGGGGTGCTGCTGTCGCCGGTCTGGCTTGTGCTGTCGCCGGTGGTTCAGGTGCGCGGGCTGGAGCGGGCGTCAAGAAACGATTGACTTTCCCCTTTTATTCGCCCAAAATGGAGCCATGGCATTGACCAAGCGCCAGAAGCAGGTATTGGACTTCATCGCAGGGTTCATCGAGCACAACGGCTACAGCCCCAGCTACGAGGAGATCGCTAGGGGCCTGGAGCTGGCGTCGCTCGCCACCGTGCACAAGCATGTGGCTGCATTGGAGGGCAAACACTACCTCAAGCGCGGGTTCAACCAGAGCAGGTCTCTCGACATCTCGGCCAAGTATTACGAAGAGGTGCGCCGTGCGCCCGGCGGACGCATGGACGTTCCGCTCCTGGGGCGGATTGCGGCTGGCGCGCCCGTAGAATCGGCGACGATTCCCGAACGGCTGGATTTCGGCGACTTCGTAGGCCGCGAGGGGGTCTACGCGCTGGAGGTGCGCGGCGACTCCATGATCGAAGACCACATCCTGAGCGGCGACCTCGTCTTAGTGGAATCCATCGAGCGCGCCCGCGATGGAGAGATCGTAGTCGCACTGGTGCGCGGCTCGGAGACGACGCTGAAGCGCTTCTACAAAGAATCGGAAACGATGGCGAAACTCCAGCCGGCGAATGCAGCGATGCAACCCATTCACGTCCCCATGGCAGATCTACAGATCCAGGGGCGCGTTTTGGCCGTACTGCGCAAGTACCGTTAGCGGCTTGCGCGGCCAGGGCCGGACAATCCGAGATTAGCGAAGGTCTGCAGCGACGCAGTGCAGGTTAGCGTTGTCAGCGCGTGGAGCGCTTGCGGTACTGCTCCTCGGCCTGGAGCCAGTCCTCTTCCGGGGAACCGCCTGATCCGCCGCGGGCTTCCCAAAGGAGGTAGGCCAGCCGGGCGATTTCCTCCTGTTCCGAAGAGTTGTCAGTACGTGGAATCTCCTGTTTGTCCTTGCCATTAGCCGGCGCGGGTCCGGCCGACGCTGAATTGACGGAAGGTCTTGCGCTGGGAGCGGCAGGGGCGGCCCCAGCACGGGCCGGCTTGTTACGCTTGGCTGGCGCCGGAGCTACGCCGCCACCTTGAGCCGGCAGGTAAGACCGGGTTTCATTGGGCTTCTTTGACATCTTGCATTGCTCCCTCTCCCCCCAGGCGGGGCACTCATCTATTTTATCAGACGCAACGTTGAGGTCCGTCGCAAAATCACACAAATCTCAAACAAAATTCAGAGAGAATATTCGGGGGCTTTGTTCCTGTATTACTTCCGGGGTATGCGATACGATCATAGTTCTATGAGCGTCCAGATCGATGGTCTGTATCTTGGCAAGAAGCGCACGAGGTTGACACACGGCCCGTCGCGCGCAGAGGTGCTCACGGACGCGCCGGTGGACAATGGCGGCGAGGGTGCGTGTTTCTCTCCTACGGACATGGTGGCCGGAGCGCTTGGCGCCTGCATGATGACGATCATGGGCATCCTGGCGGAGCGGGCGGGCCTGGATTTGAGCGGCATGACCATGCAAGTGGAGAAGGAGATGCGCAGCGAACCGCGGCGAATCGGCCGCCTGTCGGTTACGCTTCACATGCCAGCCCGGCTCACGCCCGCCGACCGGAAGAAGCTCGAGGAGGCGGCGCATCTCTGCCCGGTGAAAGAGTCGCTGCATCCCAGCGTTGAGGTCCAGGCGCGCTTCGTCTATGACGGGCCGAGCAACTAGTCCGGGGAGCGGCGCGGGCGTATCTCACGAAGCCACTCGGCGGTGCGCTGAATCGCGCGCTCCAGCGAGATGTGCTGGCCTAACCGCAACTCGCGCCGTGCGCGAGCGGTCGAGGGAACGTAGCGGCCCACGCTGGTTTCGTCTTGAGGTTTGTGGCGCACGTGGACGGCGGCGTCAGAGGGCGACGCCGCGGTGGAGATCTCAAGCGCCGTCTCGACGACGGTCAACGGGGCCTCGGAGCCAACATTGTAGGGACGGCAGGCCTCGCCGCGGAAAAGGATGGTCCAGAGCCATATGGTGAGATCGGCGGCGTAGAGATAAGAGCGCACAGGAATGCGCTCACCCGCCGGGGCTGGCGGAGCGTTCTCGTCGCGCAGGAAGCTGCTGACGCCGAAGTGCCTGTCGAGGGGCAGGTAGGGTCCCACAAAACCGAAGCAGCGCGCGATCTTGGTGTCGAGACCGTGGCGCTGGCGCCATAGCGTGCACAGTAACTCGGCCACACGTTTTCCCTCGCCGTAAGCCGACTCGGGATCCATGGTATCGGGGGCGCCTGCGTATTCCTCGGCCAGGTCGGGTGCATCGGCAGGCTGCCTGCCATATACTTCGCCGCAACTGATCAGAAGGAACTTCTCCGCGCCGCACTCGACGGCGAAATCGAGCGTGCGCCGCGCGCCGAGGACGATCGTGTCGAGGCTCCGGAGCGGGTCCTCGCGATTCGCCTTCGGATCGGGATCGGCAGCGGCGTGGATGACATGGGTAAACCGGCCCTCGGGAAAAACGAAGCTGCGGACATCGCCGGCGTGAAAGCTCACGGCCGGGTTGCGGGCGAGGTGCGGCGCCTTGCGCCGAAACGCAACGGGATCGCGGCTGAGCACAGTAACCGACGAGTTCAACCCGAGCTTCTCGTTAGCCCACGTGAAGCTCTCCAGGAGCCAGCAACCAAAGAAGCCCGTGCCGCCCGTGAGGAACAGGCGCTGGCCGCGCAGTTCATCCCACATGCCGGAGGTGTGCTTCAGGACATGATCGAGATCGGCGGTGAGGCGTCGTTTCATCGCTACTGGAAGTACTGGACTTCGGGACGAATGCCGTTCGACACGCCCTCACACGGACCGCAGTGCATGCGGTAGCCCTGCCACGCCTGCCGAACCAACTGGGGTATCCGAGCCGGATCATCCTCCAGATGATACGCACATAGCGCCAGGCGGGGATGAAAGCGCGCCAGCGTCTGATTGGCTCCTACTATGGCGCGCTGCTCGGCGCCCTCTATGTCCATCTTGATGAAATCGACGCGGTCCAAGTTGAGCTCCAGCACGAGCCGGTCGATGGGGACCAGGGGAATCCTGGGTCCGTCCTGAGCGTTCTCAAATCGGAGAACAGCGCTGTCCCGGGCGGAATTGCCCGGAACCACGTGGAAGACGACGGAGTCGTCCCTGTCCCACACGCCTTTTGGGTAGATCACAACGCGACCTTCGGCAATCTCCGATGAGAAATTCCGCCGCAGGCATTCGATGTTCTCCGCGGCCGGCTCGATTGCGACTACGCGTTTGGCGCCACGTTTCAGCGCCTCGCGCGTGAAGACGCCAACGTGAGCGCCGCAATCCAGCACAATGTCACCGCGCCGAACGCCGTAGTTCCCCGTTCCGTAGACGCTCTCGGCCTGCTCGGAGACGAGGTGCGCCATCAGCTCCCGGTCCTCTCCCGGCAGCCAGAACGATCCCTGTGGAGTCTCCCACTGGGAGAAGCCGTCCGCCTTGACCAGCAGACGAAGTCGCGGCATGAGCTCACGCGTGCGCGCCTCATGCGCGGCCGTGATTCTCATTCCGGCGATGGCCTCGCTGAGCGGACAAGTGGGATTCCGACCCAGCCCGGTTAGCACGAGAGCGCGAAATGGGACGTACAGTTGGAACGTATACCAAACCACATTCGCCAACACCACCAAGCCAACCAGCCACTTCACCAGTGTCTTCATTCCTCTCGTCTCCCCCACCTGTCAGGCTCGCAGGCGTAGTCTCGCAAAGCCGGGCAGCAGATCAAAATCCGTCCGCACACGGGCGGGATCCTCTCCGATCTGCTGAACGAAGGGGGCGTCCGTTTGATTGGCGGTTTCGGCCAGGCGCAGATAGCGGATCAGGCGCGGGTCGAGACCCATGATACGGCAACAGGTCGCATCGACCGCCACCGCGTCCGCGCCCGCGACAATCACTCCAGCGGCTTTGGCGCCGCCTTGGATGGGGCCGTTTCCTTCCATGCCCACCACGCCATCCACGATCGTAAAGCGGTGCGGAAACAGACGGTCGAGATCGACGATGCACTCCTCCGGCCCCGCCCAGTGCAACACGTTCTTCGGCCAGCCATAGACGCCCCCGGGGACCAGGCCGAACAGGTTCTTCATACCCAGCGTCGCGGCGACCCAGTGGTGGGTTTTCAGCTTCGGGACGGATACGATCAGATCGGCGCGCAGCGCGGTTCGCGGCAGGTATAGCGAGTCCAACTTCGACAGCGGCCGCTTGATACGAACCAGGGCCGGCTCGTCGAGGTTGAGGTCGGTGAAAACCTGCTCGAAGCGCGGCACAGTGCGGAAGTACCCGGCTGCCTCAGCCAGGTCAAGCGTACCTCGGCGGTGTCCGGGACCTTCCGCGATCCGCACTTCGGCGGCGCCCAGCGCCGTGCAGGCCTCCATGACAGCGTGAACGACGAGCGGGTGCGTGTTGATCGGCGCGGCGGGGTCGAACTCCACCAGGTTGGGCTTCACGAGAACGCGCTTGCCGCGGAGGGCAACCCGATGCTCCCGCAGAAGCCTGAGCACCGTCTCATAGACGCTCTGATCGTACGAAGCCGCCCGCACCACGGAAACCAGCGGCTTGGCCGCCGGAGAACGCCGCGAACACCCGCTCAAGGCGAGTGAGCTGGCGGCGGCCAGCAGACGGCGTCTGGCGATCTTAGGCATGGGCGCCTCCCGCCAGCAGCACGTTTCTCCCGTGCGTAGCGCCCTGGACGATTGTGAGCATTGCGGCATCGAGAAGACCGCGGGGTTCGGGAACGGGCGGTAAGGCCGGCGGATTCCAGCCGTGCGCGCTCAGCCCGAGTTCCAGCCAGCAGCGCCCGTCGAGCGACGGGCAGGACCGCAGGTGCCGCTCTGCGCGGCGGAGGCTTGCCTCCAGGCCCTGGCCTTTCAGCGAGTGCAGCGCCAGCAAAGCCAAGCCGGTGGCTTCCGGATAGGAGGCGCTGTCGTAACCCAAGGCTCGTGTCG
>Ga0062382_10000120_pt1 | contig 16972 bp, 13 predicted proteins | sample DOMMetBare2Fresh_FD_59507 | JGI IMG/M metagenome (GOLD analysis project Ga0062382, IMG submission 59507) | Wetland sediment microbial communities from St. Louis River estuary, USA, under dissolved organic matter induced mercury methylation -... | ecosystem: Environmental > Aquatic > Freshwater... | reverse complement strand
GTGTGCGTTCGGGCGGAGGGATTCGAGCCGCACTGCCGTGTGGTGGAGGCGTTCGGGGCGGCGGCGGTCGTGCTGGAGGTGCGGCCGGCGATATTGCGGACCACCGTGGACGTCACGGTGCGAGACGATGGGGCGGGCCTGGGGACGGCCGGCGCCGCACTGGAAATCGACCGGACGGCCGCCCGCACTGTGCTTGACGGCGTGGACCGCGTGGCGCCGGGGGCGTTTGTCACGCGGCGCGGGGTGATGGGATACGGCGTCGCCACGAACGGGACGGGAGGACTGTCCATACGCGGCGTGGGCGAATCGCCCAACGCGGGAATTCTGATGATTGTGGACGGGCGGCCGGACTACCAGGGCTTGATGGGACATCCGTTGCCGGATTTCTACAACCTGTCGGACGCGGCCTCCGTGACGATCATCGAGGGACCGGCTTCGGTGTTGTATGGCAGCAACGCCATGGGCGGAGTGGTCGAGATCAAGCCTTGGGTTCCCAGCAGCGGGATGAGTACGCGGCTGACGGCGAGCCTGGGATCGTTCTATACGGGCCAGCACCGGCTCTCGCACGGCGCGGCGTTTGAGCGCGGGTACTATTCGGTGAACGCGGGAGTGTCGCACACGGCAGGCGATCGCCCCGGATCTGCGTTCCGGAATCAGGACGGTTCCCTGACGGCTGGGTACGATCTTTCGAGGAGCTGGCGTGCGTCTCTCGAGGGACGGTACGGGCATTTCTACGTAGAGGATCCGGGACCGGCGGGTGCTCCGCCCGGGAGCAGCTACGCCGACGTGGGGCGGGGCGGATTCAGCGTGGACCTCGCTCACACCACGGCGCGAGCGTGGGGCTACATCCGCGCGCATTCGAGCCACGGGCGGCACTTCATTACGGACGGGTTCCGCTCCACGGACCGGACGACAGGGGTGCGGGTCGACGAGACGATTGCGGTGAGGCGAACGCTGACGCTGGAGGCGGGCTCGGATATCGTGGACTACGGCGGCGCCGCCCGGAACATCCAGGGACCGCCGGACTACGGCGCCCACAAGCTGACCGGCGCCGCTGGATTCGCGCGTGTGCAGTGGTCCGCGGCCCGCAGGTTGCGGTTGTTCGCCGGAGGGCGGTATGAGAGCAATTCGGTTTTTGGCGGAACCAGTGCGCCGGAAGCGGGAGCGGTGTGGACTCCGCGCGAGCGCGTGACGTTGTCGCTGGAGGCGGGCAAGGGGTACAGGAATCCCACCGTTCGCGAACTGTACTTGTTCCCGGCGCCGAACCCGGCGCTAAAGCCCGAGCACATGTGGAACTATCAGGCGTCGGTGCGAGTGCGGCCGGCGGACTCGCTGACGGCGACAGTGACCGGGTTCTACGCCAGGTTGTCGGACCTGATTGTGACCACCGGGCGCTATCCGAAGCTCGCGCTGTCGAACGCGGGCGGCGCGTTGAACCGGGGAGTGGAAGTTGCAGGCCGATGGCGAGCTTCGCGGCGCGTGGCGGTTCAATCGGGATACGCGTGGCTGCACTCGACGAACCTTCCGCCCTATACGCCTTCGAGCAAGTGGAACTATGGCGCCGACGTGAACGCGGGAAAGGCCGTCGTCTATTTCGGCGGCATGGTAGTGGGAGAACGGTGGGCGGACGCGCAACACTCGCGCAAGTTGGCGGGTTATGTGCTCGGCGAGCTGAAACTGACTGTGCCCTTGGGAGAACGCTGGCGTTTGTTCGCGCTGGTTGACAACCTGTTGAACCGCGAGTATTCCGTAGTCTCGGGGTACCCCATGCCGGGCGCGAATGCCGTGGGCGGCTTTTCCGTCTCGTTCTAGGAGAACGCCGATTTTTGGAGAACAACAATGAACCGAATTGCACTATTGAAGATGATGATTGCGCCGGTGGCGGCGCTGGTTGCCGGAGGTGCGCTCTCTTCGCAGGCGCCGCAGCCCAGGCCGCTGACGCTGCCGCTCGAGTGTGAGAAGGGCGACTGTCCTCTGCTGCGAGGAGCGCCGCAGACGACGGGGATGCGGAGCGGCTTTGTCCGTTTGAAGCCGGGCGATACGGTGGGGTGGCATACGACGGGCCAGAACGAAGAAGCGCTGGTGGTCTTTCGCGGGCAGGGAAAGGCGCTGATCGAAGGTCAGCCAAAACTGACGATTGCGGGCCCTGGTTTTGCCTATATTCCTCCCGGCGCCCGCCACAATGTCGCAAATACCGGGAATGAGCCGCTCGAATACGTGTACGTGGTCGCGCCAGCCAAGACCCCATAGCCCCCTGGGGGAGTATTTACATTGCGAATTCTCTGCACTATGATCGTTTCTCGGATCTGACGCGCCGCCTGGGCAGGCTGTGTGCGGCTGGAAGGCAGACGTGCACGAGAAACTGACGGTCCTTTTCATCGAAGACCATGCGGGCACCGCGGACGTGGTCAAGCGGATGCTCGCGGCGGCGGAGTCCCCGGCGCCGTCCATCAGGCTGGAATGGGTGGACACGCTGGAAAAGGCTCTGGCCCGTTTGGACGCCGGGTGCTTCGATGCGATCCTGGCGGACCTGAACCTGCCGGACAGCCGAGGACTCGAGACGTTCTCCAAGCTGCGCGCGCACCGTGGGAACGCCGCGTTGGTCGTCTTCACAGCTTCCGAGGACGAGCAACTGGCGTTCGCCGCTCTGCGCGAGGGGGCTGAGGAGTATCTGGTGAAGGGAGACGTCAGCGGCGCCGCTTTGGTCCGCCGCCTGCGTCTGGCAGTGGAGCGGCGGCAATCCAGGCCGCGAGAGGCGCCGGTGGCGGTGCGCCCCGCGGTGCTGGGCTTCGCCGGCGTGAGGGGCGGGGCGGGAACCACCACGGTGGCGTTGAACGTCGCCGCCGCCCTGGCCAAGCAGAAGCGGAGCGTGATCGCGATCGAGCTGAAACCGGACTATGGCATGTTCTCGTTTCAGCTGAAGCATTCCCCGACAGCCAATCTGAGTTCTTTGTCCGCTCTGGGTGCGGACCGAATCGATGAGGCGGCCGTAGCCAGCAGGTTGTGCAGTCTGCCTCTGGGACTGCGGGTGCTGTTCGGTCCCCAGCGGCCGGAGGAGTTTCGGGACCTGGATCCGGCAGCGGTTGACGCGCTGATCAAGACGGCGTCGCGAATGGCGGAGAGGGTGGTGATCGATCTGCCGGCCGCGACGTCGGCGATGGCGCAGACGGCGATCCGGCCGTGCCATCTCGTATCGATGGTGCTGGAGCGGGACCCGATGAGCGTGCACGCGGCGAAGATGTTTTTGCAACTGCTGCACTCCTGGGGCATCAGCCAGTCGATCACCGGAGCGGTGGTCGTGAACCGTGTGATGGGGCTGACTCCGATGGTTTCCAGCGAAATCACCGCGCAGCTCAGTTGCGGGATTCTGGGACTGATCCCGCCGGCGATCGAGCTGTGCGCCAGAGCGAACCAGGCCGGCTCCCCGGTAGTATTTCTGGAACCCGAGAGTACGCTAGCGAATGTACTGACGGAGCTGACAAACACTCTGTTCGAGCAACCGTCCTTGCGCGCAGCCAAGCGCGTCTAAGTAGACTCCCCACCTAAGCCACCCTGTTGTTTTGGCGGTGAACTGCCGATGTACTTTGCGCAGGCGCAGCTGGGTCTGTGCGCGTGTTCGCGCTCAAGCCCTGCGTCTCCAGAGAGAAGGCGATGAAGACAAGAGCGGGATCGGTTGTACTTCTGCTTGCGCTGTGCGCCGGTTGTGGTTGCGTGTTCGGGCAGGTTTCCGGGCGTTTGACGGGATCGGTTCTGGACAAATCGGGGGCTGCTGTGCCGAACGCCAGCGTGACGCTGACGCTGGCCGGGGGCGCGAAAGCGGCGCTGGGAACGACGACCAACCAGGAGGGGATATTCGACCTCACGGGCGTGAGGCCGGAGTATTACGATATCGAGGTCGCCGCGCCGGGTTTTCAGAAATACACGATCCGCAGGCTCAAGATCGATCCGGTGCAGCAGACTGCGCTTCCTCCCCTACAGCTCGAAGTGGTTCAGGCTCATGAAGCGGTCGAAGTGGCGGCGAACGCGCAGGCCGTTCAGGTGGCAAATGCAGAAGTGACGAACACCGTTTCGCAGGCCCAGGTGACGAATCTGCCGGTTTTGGACCGCCAGATCAACAAACTGTTCGTGACGCAGGCCGGCGTGACGCTGGGCCGGGGCTACACGACGATCAACGGCTTACGGAGCTCGCTGGTGAACATCACTCTGGACGGCGTGAACGTGCAGGACAACTACGTCCGCACGAACGGGATGGACTACATCGCGAACCGGCTCACCATTGCGCAGGTGGCTGAGTTCGCCGTGAACACATCGAACGGAAACGCCTCGGTGGGGGGAGGGGCGGCGCACGCGGCGCTGATAACGCCGTCGGGGAGCAACCGGCTGCGGGGTGAAACCTACTGGTACAACCGCAACAGCGCATTCGGGGCGAACGACTGGTTCAACAACAAGAGCGGCGTCAAGAAGCCGTTCCTGAACCTGAATCAGGCGGGCGGCTCGCTCAGCGGCCCCATTATCAAGGACAAGCTGCTGTTCTACGGCAACTACGAGCTGTATCGGAGCAATAACGCATCGCCGGCGAACTTCACGGTGCTGACGCCGGAGGCCCGAAGCGGAGTGTTCTCCTACAGGGTGAACGGCGCCGTGCAGAAGGTGAACCTGTTGAGCGCCCGCGGCCAGCAGATCGATCCCGCCATCCAAACGATGCTGAACATGCTGCCGGCGCAACCGAACAACGTCACTCGGGGCGACGGGCTGAACTCCGGCGGATACTCGTTCAACACACGATACAATCGGGTCCGCGATAACGTTCTGGGGAAGGTCGACTACAATCACAGCGTGAAGCACGTCTTCTCCGGCACGTACTCGTGGAATCGCGAGGTTGTGGACCGGCCCGACCTGGGGCACTTCTTTACGGCGGCGCCGCCAGTGTATGGCGACAACCACGCGCACCTGGCTGCGGCCGGCTGGCGCTGGAATCCGGGATCCACCTTTACCAACGAACTGCGCGGCGGCTTCAACCTTGCCCCAGTCGATTTCAAGGTGCGCCCGGATTATCCGAGCTACCTGCTCGACAACACTACACTGCGTTGGGACACTCCCGTCAACGACTTCATGGCGCAAGGCAGAACCACGAACACCTATAACCTGAGCGACTCCGCTGCCTGGTTCCGTGGGAAGCACGGCGTTTCATTCGGGATTCAAGCGCAGCAGGTGCGCATTGCCACCTACGATGATGCGGCTACGCTCCCGACGTATGGCCTGGGTTTCGCCGCCAGCAACAAGGCGGGGCTGAGCCAAACGGATCTTCCAGGCGTCAGCGCAAGCGATCTGGCGAGTGCGAACCAGTTCCTGGCGAACCTGACCGGCGTGGTAGCTTCGTATACGCAGAGCTTCAACATTACGAGCCGCACTTCCGGGTTCGTCAACGGGGCTACGAACTTGCGGCACATCCGGTTCCATACCTATGCCCCATATGTCAGCGATACGTGGAGGATTCGGCCGCGGCTGACGCTTACGCTAGGCCTCCGGTGGGATTACTACACGCGACTGGATGAGCGCGACGGTCTGGCGTTGCTGCCCACGGTGCAGGGGAGCTTCGTTGGCACGCTGCTCAACCCGGACGCCACTCTGGATTTTGCCGGGAGCGCGGCTGGCCGGCCGTTCTACAACCGCGACCTGAACAACTTCGGTCCCCATGCCGGGGTTGCGTGGGATGTTTTCGGCGATGGCAAGACGGCGCTTCGCGGAGGGTACTCGATCTTCTACGCCAATGACGATACGATTTCCGCCGTCTGGTACACCGTGATTACCAATGCGGGACTGCGGGGGACTTCGGCTGCGAGCAATCTGATCGGCCAGCTCAGTTCGTCGCTTCCTGTGGTTTCGACGCCGGACTACAAGGTCCCGCGCACGATTCGCGACAACTTCAAATTGGCGCCATCGGGGAACACGGGACTGCCCGACCCAACGCTGCGGACCCCCTACGTGCAGGAGTGGAATCTGAGCGTGGAGCGGGACGTTCGTGGCTTTCTGCTGCGCGCGCGCTATGTGGGGAACCATCTGGTGAAGGGGCTGCGCTCGTTCGACTACAACCAGGTGGTGATTCGCGAGAATGGTTTTCTGGACGACTTCCAACGCGCGCAGAGCAACGGGAATCTGGCGCTGCTGCAAAAGGGAGTATACGATCCCGCGTACAATTCATCGCTGGCCGGCAGCCAGCCGCTGACCGTTTTTCCGCTTCTGCTGCGCGGCGGGGATTTGTCGAGCTCGAGCATTCGCACGCTGATACAGCAAGGCGAAGCCGGGACACTGGCGCAGACGTACTTCACCGGCGGCTACACCGCCAACAGCCCGGTACAGTTCTTCCGGAATCCGGCGTCGCTGGGTGCGCACACGATTGCCAGCTACAGCTCTTCTTCATACAACGCGCTACAGCTCGAATTCAGCCGCCGGCTGGCGCGCGTGTGGGTCCAAGGCAGCTACAGCTTCAGCAAGGCGCTCAGCGACGCGGCCGGCGACGGCCAGACTCGCTATGAGGCGTTCTTGGATAGCGGCAATCCCTCTATCGAACGCGCCCGGGCTCCGTTCGATTTGACGCATGTCTTCAAGCTGGTTTACTCCGTTCCGCTGCCTATGGGGCCGAAACGGCTCGCCGCGTACAGGCCGCTCGACCGGCTGTTGGGCGGCTGGCGGGTGAGCGGGTTCGCGCAGTATCAGTCGGGCACGCCGTATTCGGTCTTTTCGGCGCGGGGCACGGTCAACCGCGGAGCCCGCTCGGGCAACAACACGGTAAACACGCCGCTGACCAAGGAGGAGCTGGATCAGGTTGCGGGCTTCTTCCTGACGGGGAATGGTCCGTACTTCATTAATCCTGCAAACATCGGAAGCGATGGGCGGGGCGTTGCGCCGGACGGTAAAGCGCCTTACGACGGCCAGGTCTTTTTCAACCCCTCAGCCGGCACGCTGGGCGCGCTGCAACGCCGGATGTTCTCCGGTCCCTGGAATCTCAATTGGGACGCCTCGGTGTTGAAGGATACCAGCTTCGGCGAGCGGCAGTGCGTACAGTTCCGGGCGGATTTCTACAACGTCCCGAATCACCCGAGTTTCTACGTGGGCAACGAGACCAGCAGCGCCACACGGTTTAACGTGAACCAGAACACGTTCGGCAGGATCGCCGCGACGTTCAACACGCCGCGAGTGATCCAGTTTGGCATGTACTACAAGTTCTGAAAAGGCCGGCTCGAAACGCTCACCAACGAGCCGGCGCAGGACGCGCGGGCGGGTTTCGGAACAGGCGTATGGCGTCGTCCTGGAATAGCACAATGAGTCCGTAGATTCCGAGCGCTGTTCCGAACGGTATGTTCAGCAGGTCCAGCACGGAGAGGACGATCGTCAAGATTCGCGCCCACTCGCGATACTGGAGCAAACCTATGCCGGCGATGATGCCCGGCAGAGAGACCACCACGATCACGACGAATAGGACTGTTCCGACCAGCCCGAGAATGGGGACGGCGGCCTCCGCGTCCGGCTCGTTGGAGACGTGCACGACACCCGCTATTCCGCCAAAGAGCGCCAGCAGGCCCACAGCGGCCAGCACGCCCAATCCGCCCAAGACGATGTGAAGTACGCCGAGCACCTTCACCTGCGTTTCCACGATATTCTCCTCCCGCGGCCAAACGCGCCCGCCCATCTATCATAAAGCAGAGGTGGGGGTTCTGACGATAGCACACACATGACTGAGGATTTGAAGGACGTGCTGCCGGCGACCGAGGCGCCGGCGACGGGGGCAGGGACCTACGAGGTGCAGTCGTCACTGGCGGCGCTCTCCGACGTCTTCAGCCGCGAACCGGCTCCGCAACGGCGCGGGGAACTGCACCGCATCCTCTACGTGAATGACGATCCGTGGGCTCCAACGTTCACGAAGCTGGCGCTCGAAGATCCAGGCGGGTTCGTCGTGGCGCAGTACACTTCGAGGTACGAAGCGTTGGAGGCGATTCCGCACTTCGCACCGGACCTGATTCTGCTGGACCTCATGATGCCGGGCGTCGACGGTCCGGTGGCGCTCGAGGCGCTGCGCCGGCGTCCGGGGTGCGCTTCGATCCCGGTGGCATTCCTGATGACGAAAGACCAGCAAAAGGGAGCAGGGCGTTGCACGCCGTTGGGCGCAGCCGGCCTGATCGCAAAACCGTTCGATCACAGGACGCTTTGCGAAACAGTACGGCGAGTCTGGAACGGCGCGCTGGCGCAGCTCGCTGTTCGGTGAAACGAGCCGCGGTTCAAGCCGTTGCTTCGGCCGAGACTGCCGGCACTTCGACCCAAGCGCGCTTGCTCGAGCTTTCCAGGACTTTCTCCAGTACGCACATCATCTGATAACCGTCGGCGAAGGTAGGATACTCGACGGGCGCCGAACGATCCGCGACGGTGGCGTAGAAACGGCGGAAGCACTGTTTGTGGGCGTCGTCATAGCCCTCGCTGTGGCCTCCGGGCAGGTCGGCATAGCTCTTGGCGCCTTCGGCGAGCAGGGCCGGATCCTTGATGATGATCTGGTTATTGGTGTTCCGCTGGCCGATCCAAAGCTCGTCAGGCCGCTCCTGGTTCCAAATCACGCCGGCTTTCGTTCCGTAGATCTCCACCTGGAGGCGGTTTTTGCAGCCCGCGTTGACCTGGCTGGCGGTAAAGGCGCCGCGAGTGCGGTCGCCCAGGCGCAATAGCACCGCGCCGAAGTCCTCGGTGTCGATGGGGACTTGGTCATAGTCCTCGGGCCGCAGAGTCTTGCCGGCGAAGGTCTCCACAGCGACCTTGGGGCGCTTGCGCGTCTTGTGAACGATCTGAAGATCGGCGCAGAGGGCCGTGATCTTCTGCCCCGTGATGTGCTGGACGGTGTCCATCCAGTGCGAGCCGATGTCGCCCATGACGCGGAGCGGGCCATTGTCCTTGGCGACGATGCGCCAGTTCCAGTCGGTGTCATAGAGCAGCCAGTCCTGGGAGTAGGTTCCCTGGACGACGAGCATCTCGCCGAGTTCGCCGCTCTCGCGTAACCGGCGCATATGCTGCACCAGCGGATAAAACCTCAAGTTATGGTTGAGGGCGTTTGCGACGCGTTTCGCCTTTGCGATGGCGACCAGTTCGCGCGCCTCGGCCGACGAAAGCGCCAACGGTTTTTCGCAGAGCACGTGCTTGCCGGCCAGCATGGCCTCTTTGGAGATGGGGAAGTGCATCGCGTTCGGCGTGCAGACGTGAACGGCCTCGATTTCGGAGTCCTTCAGGACCTCGCGGTAGTCGCCGGTGGTGCGGCTGATGCCGACCTGCTGGCCAAACGCGGCGGCGAGTTCAGGGGTTTCTCCGGCGATGGCGGCCACCTCGACGTTGCCGAGGCGGCGGATCGCCTCAGTGTGCACCCGGCCCATGAATCCAGTTCCAATGACAGCGGTCTTGATTTTCCTCATAGAAATTTCGTTGGTCCGTCCTTAAGACAATGTAGCGCACCCATCCTGACGGCGCAGGGAGCCGCGTGAGACGGCTCCCGCTGAATTGGGCGCGGACTAGAAATTCACGATGGAGGCAAAGCCGGCCGGGTCCAGGCTGGCGCCGCCGACCAGCACGCCGTCGATATCCGGTTGCGACATGAGGACCTTGACGTTGTCGGGCTTGACGCTGCCGCCGTAGAGAATGCGAGCCGCGCCCGCGGCCGCGGCTCCGTAGGCCTTCTCGACCTGCGCGCGGAGGAACAGATGAGCCTGCTCGGCGATTTCAGGGGTGGCGGTCTTGCCGGTGCCGATCGCCCAGACGGGTTCGTAGGCGATCACGATTTTGGCGAACTGCTCGGCGCTGAGTTTCGCGATGCCGCCGGAGAACTGTGCGGCGAGCACCGTTTCGGTCCGGCCGCCCTCACGTTCCTCCAGTTTTTCGCCCACGCAAACGATGGGCTTCAGTCCGAACTCGAGCGCAGCCTGTGTGCGCTTCAGCACGGTTTCGTCGGTCTCGCCGAAATACTGGCGGCGCTCGCTATGGCCGATGAGCACCCACTTCACACCGACGGCGACTAGCATGGGCGCAGAGACCTCGCCCGTGTAGGCGCCTTCCTTGGCCCAGAAGATGTTCTGGCCGCCAATACCGATGCTGGCGCCCTTGGCGCCCTGCACGGCGGCGATGAGATTCGGGAACGTGGGGCAAATGACAATATCGCGCCCTTTCGTGTTCGCCACCAGCGGGTTGAACTTTTCAAAAAAAGCGGCGGTTTCAGGGGCGGTCTTGTACATCTTCCAGTTGCCCGCCATCAATGGTGTTCTCATAGGATCTGATCTAGAAAACTAGTTCCTTTCTCAAGTTCAATATCGAAGTTGTGGGCCACGGTGCGGCCGATGTCGGCCAGCGTGGCGCGGGTTCCCAAATTGCGGCCCTTCTGGGCCCTCGGTCCGTATGCCAGCAGCGGCACGTACTCGCGGCTGTGGTCGGTCGAGGGCGTGGTCGGATCGTTGCCGTGATCCGCCGTAAAGAGGAGCAAATCGTCCTGCCGCAACCGCTGGAGCAGCACAGGCGTCCAGGCGTCGACTGCCTCGAGCGCGGCGGCGTAGCCCTCGACATCGTTACGGTGCCCATACAGCGCATCGAAGTCGACCAGGTTGGCGAAGATCAGCCCGTCGCCCGGCGCGGCGACCGCTTCGAGGGTTTTCGCCATGCCATCCGCGTTACTCTTCGCTTTGACCGACTGGCTCACGCCGCGGCCGAGGTAAATGTCGGAGATCTTGCCGATGGCGACGACGGGCTTGCCGCGCTCTGCCAGCCGGTCGAGCAGCATGCCGGGCGGCGGAGGGACGGCGTAGTCGTGGCGGCTGGCGTTGTCGCGGGCGAAGGCGCCGGAGGCGCCCACGAACGGCCGCGCGATCACGCGGCCTACCTCATGTGGCCCGCGCAAAATGCCGCGAGCGCACTCGCAGATCCGGTAGAGTTCCGGAAGCGGAATCACATCCTCGTGCGCCGCCACCTGGAACACGCTGTCCGCCGAGGTGTAGACAATGGGCCAGCCGGTTCGAACATGCTCGTCGCCGAGTTCGCGGATGATGTCGGTTCCGGAGGCCGGGTAGTTGCCGAGCCAGCGCCGGCCGGTACGGAGCGCGAATTCGTCCATCACCTCGGGCGGGAATCCGTTGGGATAAACGGGAAAGGGGCGATCAAGAAGGACGCCCGCCATTTCCCAATGGCCTGTCGTGGTGTCCTTGCCCGGGGAAGCCGGGACGCAGCGGCCAAAGCAGCCTTGCGGTTCCGCCGCGGGATCCAAACCGGCCAGCGGGCGGATATTCGCCAGCCCCAGCGCGCACAGGTTGGGTAACCGGAGAGGCCGCGCCCGCGCGATGTTGCCGAGCGTGTCGCTACCTGTGTCGCCATACGCCGCGGCGTCAGGGGCCTCGCCCGCGCCGACACTGTCAAGCACGATCAGGACGATTCGACGGAATCTCGTCTCCGCCCCGCTCATTGCGACTCAGGCTTGGGACCGCGGATCGCCTCGGCGAGGCCGGCCGCGCGCGCCCGCGCGATGTGCATGTAATTCTCGTTCTTGGCGATGCGATCGAGAAGAGGAAGGAACTGATCGGCCGCCACCACACGGTTGCGGTCGTACTCCGCCTGTAGCTGCAACAAGGCCTGGTTAACACCCAGTTTGTCGTACTTGGCCGCCCGTTCCAGGGTGGCGTAGCGCCGCTCCGTCTCGCTGATTCGCTCGAACCAGTCCAGCAGCGTCTGCGCGTCCAGATCCTGGGAGTAGTTGAACTGTACCTCGGTTTTTCCGGCGCCACTCAAGTAGCGGAACGTCTTGACCCCGGTTTTGGCCACGTTCAACCCGGATTCCAGCGGCCGCTGAAACCGGTCCAGCTTTTCGGCGAGCGAGAAGATCTCCGCGACTTCGTTCGGCCGCAATAGGAACAGAAGCGGGCTGTCGTCGTCTTCGGCTTCCTTGTAAGAGCCGCGTCCGTCCTTGTCGACGGTGATGGCGACGTACTCGGGCGAACTCTTCGGAAAAAGTTTCGAGAAGAATAGCTTGGGCGGTTCCGCTGCGGCGAGACCGAACGCCAGCAGCACTGGCAGGAGCGCTCTCATCGGGCCGGCTCCAGGGCTGCGGTGCGGCGGGTGGCGTGGCAGATAGCGACCGCGCAGGCGTCCGCCGCGTCTTCGGATTCGATCTCCCGATCGAGATGCAGGAGCGAGCGCACCATCAATTGCACCTGTTTCTTTTCGGCGCGCCCGTATCCAACCACGCTGGTCTTGATCTCCAGAGGCGAGTATTCGCCGAATTCCAGGCCGGCCTCAGCGGCCGCCAGGAGCGCCACGCCCCGGACGTGCGCGAGTTTGAGCGCGGTCTTGACGTTGGTCGCGCAGAAAACGTCTTCGACCGCAGCGGCCTGCGGCTCATGCTGGCGAATCAGTTCCCGCAACTCGCGGGCGATGTGAGCCAGACGCATCGCCAGCGGCTCCTTCGGGCTGGTCCGGATCACTCCCGCCGCAACCAAGCGGTGCGTCCGCCCGTCGGTCGCAATGACACCGTAGCCTGTGCGCTCCGTTCCGCAATCGACGCCCAGAACGCGCATCGCTCCCTGCTACTGTGCCAGAGCCTCCATCACGCTTTCGTCGATGTCGAAGTTGGCGTAGACGTTCTGCACGTCATCGTGCTCTTCGAGAGCCTCGCTCAGCTTCAGCATCGAGGAAGCCTCCTTGCCCTCAACCTTTACGAGGGTGTTGGGAATCATGGCGACTTCGGCCGCCGCCGTCTCGAGGCCGGCTTTATGGATGGCCGTCAGCACCGGCTCGTGCGCCTCGGGCGGCGAGATGATTTCCCAGTTGACGCCGTCGTTCCGGATATCCTCCGCGCCTGCGTCGAGGACCAGGTCCATCAGCTTCTCTTCGGATGTCTTGTCGAGCGGGATGGCGATCTGGCTCTTGCGATCGAACAAGCGCGCCACACTGCCTTGCTCACCGAGCTTGCCGCCGTGCTTTGTGAACATGTGGCGGATCTCGCTGACAGTGCGATTGCGATTGTCGGTGGCGACGTGCACGAGCAGGGCGACCCCACCGGGCCCGTAGCCTTCAAACATCACTTCTTCGATCATGCCGCCTTCCAGCTCACCGGTGCCTCGCTGGATGGCGCGTTTGATGTTATCGGCCGGCATACTCGCCGCTTTAGCCGCCAAGATGGCGGTTCGCAGCCGGGGATTCGAGTCCGCATCGCCGCCGCCGCTACGCGCAGCGATCGAGATCTCTTTGATAATGCGGGTGAAAGCCTTGCCCCGCTTGGCGTCCGTGGCGGCTTTCTTATGTTTAATCGTCGCCCACTTTGAATGGCCTGACATGCGAACCTCAGGTAGGAAACAGAATTCTGCTGTTAAAACCCAAAACCGAGAATAGCAGAATGCCGCACCCTTCTCAACCGATAGAGGGGCGCGGACTTGCCGAGCCTGCGCTGCCCGGCCTGCGCTGCCCGGAACGAGCCCGTGGTGTGGCTTGGCGCCGCCGCTGACGCAGTGGTTCGGCGGGTTAGGTCAGGGGCGGTAGACGAGGAAGCGCGCGGTCTCGAAGACGGGCGGGCGGTCGGGCAAGCGATGCTCGCGCTTGAGGACAAAGTAGTTGATGCCGAAGCTGGAGTAAGAGGCTACCAGGGCCGGGTCGAACTTGCCTTGACCGGACCGTTGCCAGCGCGCCCACCACTCAAAGGCGAAGGTGCGAAGGAAGTTCACTTGGCCGCCGCCCTTCCAGTCCACGTAGACGGCGCGCAAGGCGCGTGAACGAAAGGCGCCGGGGTATAACTCGCGGCCGGCGTCCGGGAAGAGGAACACGGCGTCCTTGGCCGTGGAAGAGCGCGCCCAGTTTGCGAGCTCGCGGACCTCAGCCCTGTCCGCGGATGTGTCCGCCCGCACGAGTCCGTAGGTAGGCGCCAGCAAGAAAGGCGCGAGCGCCGCAGCGGCCCACGGAACGGCCGCCCACGGGCGTTTGCGCGCGTCAGCCCAGACGGCGAGTGTGGCGAGCAGAGTCAGCTCAAGCGCCAGCAGGCCGCAGAGGCGGACGCCGGGCGATTCGATTCCTGCGAGCAACTCCAACACGCGGGGCGAAGTGGGAATGGCGAATACCATCAGGAACCACAGTGCGGACTCCCAATAGCGTCCTCGCTCACCAGCTTGAATCGCCGCGAGTGCGGAGGCGATGCCGGCCATTGCCGTGATGAACAGAACGGCTCGCGCAGGTTGGAGTTGAGGCGCCAGGGCCAGTTTCCAGCGTTCCAGCAGGAGGTAGGAGAGAGGAACCGAAAGCGCGCCGATGAGCGGCGCGCCGATCAGAAAGAACCGGGCTTCCTGCGAAGCGCGTTTGCGCAAGCGCCAGAACGCGGTCAGCGCTACGGAGAACAGGAAGGCATAGTGCCAGATCCACTCATGCGCCCACATGGACACGAAGCCGTATGGCGCACGAAGCCGCTGCAGAATCTCGAGGCTCGGATCGAGGCGCTCGAAGATCCCCTGCGCTTCAAAAGCTCTCGAACCGAGGCCGGACGCCGCGACGAGAATGAGAACGCCGCCGAGGAAGGGCGCCAGGCCCCAGACACGGCGCGTCATCACGGCACGCTTCGCGGGCGCCAAAGTCAGGCAGCAATAAACGATCCAGTAGGGCAGCGCCGACGGCGGATGGTAGAGCAGAGCGGCCGCGGCGGCAATGCCGGCCGCCAGATCACGCCCGCGGGACGCGAGACCGATGGCGAAGAACACTAGTGGGATGGCAAACGACCGCGGCGCGGGTTCCCACTCCAGGACCTGAACGTAAGGGCCGGCGACAAACGCGCCCAGTGAGAAAGCGGCGGCGGCGAGCAACGCCATTCGAGCTGAGACGCGCATGGAGCGCGCGAACAGATAGACGCCAAATATGCCAAGCGCCCGAAACAAGAGCTGCTGAAAGGCGAGCAGATCCTGGAAGTCGAGCCCGGTGATCCGGCGCAGGACGACGGCAATCTCATCGTAGAGCGTGAATGCGACGTGGGGATAGAGCGCGAGCGGCTCGCGACCAAAGACGGAGTGGTCCCACTCGCGCTCGAGGATCGGCAAATAGATCTGCGTGTCCTGCTGCAGATAGGTGTGGCCCGGGTAACAAAAATAGCTTAGTAGCGCCAGCGCCGCGACTGCCGCACCGATGGCCAGCGCTTTTTTGACCGGCGAGATCGCCGTTATTGGGCCGGAGTTTTGTCCAGCTGCCGCTTGGCCCAAATCCGGTTTGGATTCAACTCCAGCGATTGGAGAATCTCCTTGCGCGCTTCCGCGTTGCGATGCGCCTTGCGGAACGCGATGCCGAGCCACAAATGGGCTTCGGCGCACTTCGGGTTCAGTTCGATGGCCTTCTGAAAATCGCGTATTGCCAGCTCAACGCCGCCGCCGAAGGCCGGGGGCAGATAGTAGTTACCTACACCGCGGGCGACGTATGCGCTCGAAGATTTCGGATCGAGATCGATGGCGCGATCGATCTGGGAGCGCGCGCAATTGCCGTACTTGACCGCCAGCAAAACGTGCGCGGGGATGACTTGGCCGCAGAGCGTTCCCAGCAACCGGTGATACTCGCTTGCGTTCGGGCGCAGCGCCACGGCGCGTTCGGCGAAGCGGATGCCCGCCTCAGCGGCGTCCTTCGCCGGTTCCTTGCCGCCGAGCTCCAATTCCACTGCCGACAGATACGATTGCGCTTCCGCGGCCTGGAACTGCAAGGCGGCGTCCCCGGAGCGCTGTTCGGCCCGGGCGGAGGCGGTGCGCGCCGCCCGTTCGAGCGCCGTACGATCCTGGCGGTCGCGTGCGCGGAGCAGATCCTCAGCGGCCGATGCCACGAAGAAACCGACAGCCGCCAGGAAAAGGGCACAAAGGCGCATTGTTCATATTCTAGAGTGCCGCGACCCGCCGCTGCACTAGGAGTAGGTAGATTCCCAGGAAGAACAGCAGTGCGCCGTTGATGGCAAGGGCGCCGGGAGCGCCGATATATGGCGCCAGCGACCCGGTTAGTAGATTACCCACGGGCGCTCCGCCGCGAAAAGCCAGGTTGTACACGCTCATCACCCGGCCGCGCAGCGCGTCGGCGGTGAGTTCCTGCACCAGCGAGCTGACCAGCGAGAACACCCCCACAAGGCACGCCCCGGCTATGAACAGGAACACGCAACTGCCGGCCAGCGTACGCGAGAAGGAGAAGGCGTTCATCATCAGCCCCAGCCCCATCAGGAACAGCAGGGCGATGCGCCCTTTCGTCTTGACGTGGCCCAGCGCGGCCACCGTAAGCGCGCCGGCGATGGACCCGGCGCCGTAGATCGACAGCAACAGCATGTAGGCGTCAGGGCCGCCGCCGAACACATCCCGTGCGAACACCGGCAAAAAAACGACCAGCGGCACACCGAGCATGGTCATCGCGAAGGCCAGGGCGATCAGCGAAGGCATGGCGGGGCGCAGGCGCACGTATTTGAGACCTTCCCGCATGCTCGCCAGCACCGGCTCCTTGCTCCTGGGGGGAACGAAGGCGACCCGGATCCAGAGCAGCGTCATGATGACCGCGAGGAAAGAGACGCCGTTCAGCGCGAAGCACCAAGCGGCTCCGAGTTTGGCAAACGCGATGCCCCCGAGCACGGGGCCGATCACGCGCGCGAGGTTGAACTGGATCGAGTTCATGGCGATGGCGTTCGAAACGTCTTCCATCTTGACGAGGCTGGGAATCAGCGCCTGATACGCTGGCGCGCCGAAAGCCTGCCCCAACCCGGAAACGAACGACAGGCAGAGAATGTGCCAAACCTTGACAACATTCAGGGCGATCAACAAGGCCAGCGTGAGCGCGCAGCTCATCTGCACGATCTGAGACGCCAGCAGGAGGTGGCGCCGGTCGCGGCGATCGGCGATCACGCCTCCGACCAGCGAGAGCGCGACGACGGGCAACTCGCCGAGGAATGCGTCCAACCCAAGCATGAATGGCGAATTCG
>Ga0062382_10000110_pt1 | contig 17430 bp, 11 predicted proteins | sample DOMMetBare2Fresh_FD_59507 | JGI IMG/M metagenome (GOLD analysis project Ga0062382, IMG submission 59507) | Wetland sediment microbial communities from St. Louis River estuary, USA, under dissolved organic matter induced mercury methylation -... | ecosystem: Environmental > Aquatic > Freshwater... | reverse complement strand
TAGCCGGGGAGACGAACCCTTCTACGGGTCATCCGGGCCCGACTACCTCGATTGGGTGGAGCGGAACACCAAGTTCGAAGCGCTGGCGGCGGTCAACTGGCATCGGCTCACGCTCGTCACCCGGGACGAACCCCAGCCCATCGTCGGCTACGGCGTCACCGCCAACTACTTCGACGTGTTCCGCACTCCGCCCGCCCTGGGCCGCGCCTTCACCCCCGGCGAAACGGCCTCTCAGGCCGCGCGATCGGTCATTCTGAGCGACACGTTCTGGAGAACGTACTTCCGCGCCAATCCGAACGTCATAGGCCAGCCGCTCACTCTGGGCGACGGCGTCTACACAATCGTCGGCGTTGCCGCGCCGCAAGCGGAGTTTCGGGGGGACTTCCCGCCCCAAGTCTTTCTGCCGCTCGCTGTTCGCGGAACGGAGACAGCGCGCAGCCGCCGCTGGATGTGGGTGATCGGCCGATTGAGACCGGACGTCACCAGGGCCGAGGCCCTGGCGGAGATGCGCACGCTCGCGCAACAGATGGAAAGGGAAAACCCGCGCACGAATCGCAACTGGACCGTGAAGATCATCGGACTCCAGGAGCTTCTGACGGAAAAGGTGCGCACGCCCCTGCTCCTGCTCTACGTGGCGGCCGCCTTCGTGCTGCTCATAGGGTGTGTGAACACGGCGAACCTGCTGCTGGCGCGCTCGGAAGCCAGACGGCAGGAGATCGCCGTCCGCTCCGCGATTGGCGCCAGCCGCCTACGGCTCGTGCGGCAACTGCTCACGGAGAGCCTGCTGCTGGCGTGCGCCGGCGGGGCGCTGGGGTCCATGCTCGCCGTTTCGGGAGCGAGCGCTATCGGTGCGGTCGTCCGTCAATTCAGCCGCGCGCAGGGAATCTCCGGGGCGGCGGTGGTTCACATCGACGTTACTGTTTGGGCGTTCACAATCCTCACCGTCCTCGGCGCGGGCGTTCTGTTTGGCGTTTGGCCGGCGTTGCAGGCCTCGAGTTCATGTATCAGCCGGGATCTGCACGCCGGCGGGCGCACCGTCGTTGGCGCGTCGCGCCGCCGCGCTCTGCACGGATTCGCAGTCGCCCAGATCGCGCTCGCCTTCGTCCTGCTGGTGGGCGCGGGGCTGCTCACGCGCAGCCTGCTGCGACTTCAGAGCGCCGATCCGGGTTTCAGCCCCGGCAGGCTGCTAGCGGTCGAAATGAACCAACCGATGGCGGCCGAGCAGAGGCTGGACGGAAGCCGGCGCGCCGCTTACTCGCGGAATGTCATCGAGCGTGTGGAATCTCTCCCGGGAGTCATCGGAGCCGCCTCGGTCAGCTTTCATCCTTTTGGCGGCAATCAGATGTCCCAAGGATTCCAGATTGAGGGCCGGCCGGCGGCCGAGGGGGCAGACCTCGCCGCCGAGTACCGTTGCGTGAGCGGCGACTACTTCCAGGTGGCCGGCATTCCTCTGCGGAGCGGGCGGCGCTTGCCTGGCGGGGGCGATCCGTCGGAGGCCGTCGTCGATGAAACCTTCGCACGCAGGTACTTCCCGCTCGAGAATCCCTTGGGACAACGCCTGCGAATCCATGGACGGACGTACGAGATCGTCGGAGTCGCGGGTCGTGTAAAGCTGCGCCGGCTCAGCGAGCAGGAGTACAGGCCACACATGTACACGCCCATTGCCCCTGGATGCCCGGCCGACATCGCGTTCATCGCACGCGCCGCCCGCAACCCGCTAGACACGGCGGGCGCCATACGGCGCGCGATCAGGGAGGCCGATCCGACCCAGACCATTCTACGCACCGACACGATGGAGAGCTTGGTCAGCGATTCCATCGCGCCTCAACGCCTGTCAGCCGCGTTGCTCGCGGGCTTCGCTGGTTTTGCGCTGCTGCTGTCGGCGCTCGGCGTATACGGGGTCATGGCCTTCCAGGTCGGCCAGCGCGTTCGGGAAATGGCTGTCCGCAAGGCCTTCGGCGCGCGCTCGCGCGACGTCTTCCAGGCAGTTCTGCGCCGCGGCGCCATCTTGACGGGCTGGGGCCTTGGCATTGGATTGGGCGGAGCGCTCGCACTGCACCGCTTGCTCGCATCTTTCCTGTTTGGGATCACACCGTACGACCCGGCGACCTATGCCTGCGCGTTCAGCGTGCTGGCGCTGGTTGCGTTGCTCGCGTGCTACTTCCCCGCTCAACGCGCCGCACGCGTCGACCCCATCGAGGCGCTGCGCGCGGAATGAAACTCGCGGAGCCTATCGGCGAGCGGCAGCCCGCAAAAGCCGAAGTCCCGGACGAACAGGGCGCCGTCGGCTACGGGCGGGGCGGCCCGCCGGCTCTCCGGATCGAGATCGACCGTGACGTTGGCGTCCAGTCCTTCCACAAAGTCCTTCAGCGTCTCGGCCGTCCAGTTCCCGGCAGGGCTGTTGTAGACCGGACACGGAACGCTGTCACGGGTCGCCAGCACGGTCAGCATACGAGCCGCGTCCTCCGCGTGCACCATGGAGAGGACTGCGTCGCCGCGGTAGGGAATCGAGATGCGCTCCCGCGCCCCTGTGGCCAGCTTCTCGAAAATCTCCGATCTCCATGGCGAACCGGTATTCCGCGCGCCCGGGCCGACAATGTTCGCGAGCCTAAGCGCGGCAAACGAGAACGCGCCGGCGCGTGCCGCGGTCTCCCCATACACCTCGACGTAGCGCTTGGCGGCGCCATAGATGTCGGTGGGCGCGGCGGGATCCCACTCCGAAACCGGCGCGCCGCTCCCTTCCGTTCCGTACACGCCCACCGAACTACCGAAGACAACGCGCCGCACCCCGAATCGCGCCGCCGCTTCCATCAGATTCACGCTTCCGGTGACGTTGACTCGTGTTGCGAGCGACGGATTCGACCGCGCCGCGGACGGTAAGATGGCGGCCAAGTGAATAATCGCGTCAAAGCGGCGCTCGTGGAAGAGGCTGGCGACCGCCTCGGCGTCGCCGATATCGCACGCGCAGAACGGCTCGGGCGTCGCCGCCGCGTCGCGCAGATCCACACAGAGCCGTCCGACGTTCTCGCGCTCCATCTGCGCGGCGACGAACCGTCCGAGAAAGCCGCTTGCGCCCGTCAGCAGAATCACTCTATTCAGTCTAGTAGAGCTGCGAGGAAGCCGCCGCCGGGCCGATTTCGAACAGGTGAGTCCCACAAACGGACAGCGCGCCTCCACCGGGCGATGCTAAGTCGCCTATATTCAAGCCCTTCTGGGCTCCAGGGATGGCCCGGCAGTTGCTCCCTTTACACCCGGTACGCCTTCATGGACATCCCGAGACTGGAGATCGCACGCAGGAAACGGATCCGCCGGATACTCATCGGCGCCGGTGCGCTGATCGCCTTATCCGGCGCGACCTGGGCGATCACACGGCTCAAACCGGCCGCGCCAAGCGTCGAGCGGGCCACGGTGTGGCTCGACACAGTGAAACGCGGCCCGATGCTGCGCCAGGTGCGCGGCCTGGGAACGCTGGTGCCGGAAGACACGCTGTGGATTCCGGCGACCACGGACGGCCGCGTCGAGCAGCGGTTGGCGCTGCCCGGGATCGTCGTCAAACCCGACACGGTCTTGATTGTGCTGAGCAACCCCGAGCTGCAGCAGACGACACTGGACGCGGAATGGAAACTGCGCGCCGCCGAAGCCGAACTCGCGAACGTCAAAGTGCGGTTGCAAAGCGAGCGGCTGACGCAGCAGGCGGCCGCGGCCACCATCGAGAGCGAAGCGAACAAGTCCAAACTGCAGGCGGATCGCGACGCCGAGTTGAACCGGCTCGGCCTCACCGCCGACATCCAAGCCAAGACATCCATGGTCACCGCGCTCGATTGGGCGAATCGGACCCAGATCGAAAAGAAACGCCTCGACATTAACCTGGAACAGGTCCGGGCGCAGGTCGCGGTGCAGGAAGCGACGGTCGAGCAGCTCCGCGCGCTCTACAACCTGAAGAAGAGCCAGGTGGACGCGCTCAGAGTGCGCGCCGGCGTGCACGGCGTGTTACAACAGATTCCGGTGGAAGTGGGCCAGCGGGTCGCGGTGGGAACGAACCTGGCGCGCGTCGTTCAGCCCGAGAAGCTGAAGGCCGAACTCAAGATCCCCGAGACCCAGGCGAAAGACGTCGCCATCGGCCAGAGCGCTGACATCGACACGCGGAACGGAATCATTGCCGGACGAGTATCGCGGATAGACCCCGCCGCGATTCAGGGAAATGTCACCGTGGACGTGCGACTGGAGGGCGCTCTGCCTCCGGGCGCACGTCCCGACCTGAGCGTGGACGGCACCATCGAGATCGAGAAGCTGAGCAACGTTCTCTACGTCGGACGCCCGACCTTCGGCCAGCCCAACAGTCAGATCACCCTGTTCAGGCTGGACGCCGAAGGCAAGGGCGCGACTCGCTCGCCCGTCAAGTTGGGCCGCAGCTCCGTCAACACCATTGAGGTTTTGGAAGGACTTCGGGTCGGCGACCAGGTCGTGTTGTCCGACATGTCCGCCTGGGATGCCTACGATCGCATCCGGCTAAACTAGAGGAGCCAAGATGAACTCAACGAATCACGAACCGCTGATCCGGCTGGAAGGCGTGACCAAGGTCTTCTTGACGGATGAGATGGAGACCCACGCTCTGGCTGGCATCCATCTGGAGATTCTACCCGGGCAGTACATCTCGATCGCCGGTCCTTCCGGCTGCGGCAAGTCGACGCTGCTCTCGATTCTCGGGCTGCTCGACACGCCGACCGACGGCAGGTATGTGCTGAACGGCAAGCCGGTGGAGAAGCTGAAGCTCTCCGAGCGGGCGCGCATACGCAACCGCGAGATCGGGTTCATCTTCCAGGCGTTCAACCTGATCGGCGACTTGACGGTCTACGAGAACGTGGAGCTGCCGCTGACCTATCGCGGCATGCCGTCGAGCGAGCGGAAGAAGCGGTGCCAGGAAGCGCTCGAGCGCGTGGGGATGTCGCACCGGATGAAGCACTACCCGGCGCAACTCTCGGGCGGCCAGCAGCAGCGCGTCGCCGTGGCCCGCGCGCTGGTGGGCGACCCGCTCATCCTGCTCGCCGACGAGCCGACCGGCAACCTGGATTCGAAGAACGGCCAGGCGGTGATGGATCTGCTCAGCGAGTTGCACCGCGGCGGCGCCACCATCTGCATGGTGACCCACGATCCGCGCTACGCCAGCTTCGCCGACCGCACTATCCACCTCTTCGACGGCCGCGTCGTCGAAGAGAGCGTGGACGCGCCGGCGCCGGCAGTGTAGGGCGCCCGGGCCTTCACGTTTCGCTCAGCTCTTTGCCCCGCGTCTCGCGGGCGAAGAGCAACACTGCCGTTCCGAGGACGTAGATCAACGCGATCGAGCTGGCGGCGCGGGCGAATGTTCCCAACTGAGTCACTAAGTACCCCGTCAGGAACGGCCCGGACGCCGCCAGAATGCGGCCTGCGTTGAAGCAGAAGCCCGCCCCGGTCGCCCGAATCCGTGTGGGGAACAGTTCGGGCAGGTAGACGGGGAACCCGCTGAACAGGCCGTTGGTGAAGAAGCCGAGCGCCGGAATGGTCAGCAGGAGCGCCGTGTACGACTTGGGCAGCAGGAAAGTCGCGGGCAGCGACGCCGCCGATCCCAGCATCATGATCAGGAACGCGGCGCGGCGGCCGATTCGCTCAGCCAGCGGCGGGAACGCCAGGTACCCCGCGATCGCGCCCGCGTTCAGGCACATCACTGCGTAGAGCACGAGCCGGGTGGTTTCCTGAGATGCGCGCCGCGCCGGCTCGAGCAGCTCTCGCACGAGGGATGGCGTCCAGTTCGTCGCTCCCCACAGACCGAACACCGCGACGAAGGCCAGCGCGGATCCCACGAGCGTGTCGCGCCGACGCTGGGGCGTGAACAGCTCGCGCAAACTGAGCCGCGTGGCGCCCGCGGCCTTCGCTTCTTGCCACCGTTCCGGCTCGCGCACTTTCAGCCGCACGAGCAGCGCTACGAACGCCGGTACAATTCCAACGAAAAACATCACGCGCCAACTGTAGGAAACCAGCAGCAGATTCAAACCTGCGGCGAGAAAGTAGCCCGCGCCCCAGGCCGACTGGAGCAATCCCGCGCCTTTCACGCGAAGCCGCTCCGGCCAGACCTCGGCGACCAGCGTCGCGCCGGCGGCCCATTCTCCGCCAATGCCGAGCGCCGTCAGAAAGCGGTACAGGCCCAGTTCCCACCACGTGTGCGCCGAGCCCGCCATCGCGGTGAACACTGCGTAGATGAGAATGGTGAAAACCAGCGTGCGCGCCCGGCCCAGGTGGTCCGCCAACGCGCCAAACAGCACGCCGCCGATGGCCCAACCCGCCAGAAACACCGCCAGGATGATGCCGCCGTACCAGCCTACGTTCTCCGGCGTGGCGCGCGGCCCCAGCAATTCGCGCAGCGCCGGCGTCAGCACCAGGTTGTAGATGGTTGCGTCCATCGAGTCGAAGATCCAGCCCAACCACGCAACCAGAAGCACCAGACCCTGGTAGCGAGTCAACGGTCCGTCTGCGTTATGCTGGGGTGTGCTTTTCAGATTGGGTTGCTCGATTGCCATCCATGAGCTCCCGGCTCCGGGCTATCATATCCTAACCGCCGGGCGGCATTGGGGCCGCGGCGACAACGGCTGACTATGCCGGGTGATTCGCTCTACGACGAGATTCCGTACCCCAGCGACCCACTGCCGCAGACGCACCCCGACCGCCTCGCCACGCTCGCATTCCTGTTCGGCATGGATCCGGCGCCGCCCGAGCGCTGCCGCGTGCTGGAGCTCGGCTGCGGTAACGGCGCGAATCTCCTCCCGATGGCGGCAATGCTGCCGTGCAGCCAGTTCGCCGGAGTCGACCTCGCTCGAGTCCCCATTGAGGCGGCTCAGGCGGCCGTCGCCGAGCTGGCGCTTGCCAATTGCACTTTCCACGCTCTCGATCTCACCGCGCTCACGCCCGCCTTCGGCTGTTTCGACTACATCATCGTGCACGGGGTCTACTCCTGGACGCCGCCGCCGGTGCAGGATGCGGTACTGCGGGTCTGCCACGACAACCTCGCGCCTCAAGGCGTGGCGTACGTCAGCTACAATACTCTCCCCGGCTGCCATCAGCGTTCGATCACGCGCGACATGATGCTGTACCACACGCGCGACGCCGCCGGTCCGGAGGCGCGCCTGGAAGGCGCCATGTCGCTGATTCGCTTCCTGGCGGAAGCCGGCCCGAAATCGGGAGCGCTACGCGACGAGTTGAGCGCCGTGCAATCGCGCGATCCCTTTGCGCTCTTTCATGACGACCTGGCGGACATCAACCAGCCGGAATACTTCCATGAGTTCGTGGACCACGCCCGGAGCCACGGGCTGGAATTCCTCGCCGAATCGCAGTTCTCCGCGATGCAGGACGGCGCGTTTTCGCCCCAGGCGGTGGAGCGGCTTCGCGAATTCGCTCAAGGCGACCGCATACGCAAGCAGCAGTACCTCGACTTTCTGAAGTGCCGGCGCTTCCGGCAGACGCTCCTTTGCCGGGCAGGAACTCCGCTGACCGACCCGCCCGATCCGAGCCGGGTGGAGCGGCTGCTCGCGTCGAGCGCCGCAGCGCCGGTCAACGCCGCGCCCGACGCGGAGGGGCCGTCCGAAGAGGAATTTCGCGCTCCGGGCGGCGCTTCCATTCGCACCAATCTACCGTTCGTCAAGACGGTGATGATTCACCTGCGGCGCTTGTGGCCGAGTCCGGCGCCGTTCGAGGAGCTGCTGGAGCGCTCGCACGCCGAGCGCGGCATGTTGGCGGACCTCTTGCTGCGCACGTACGCATCGGGCCTGCTCGAGCTGCACTACTCCGCGCCGCGGTTTTGCACGGAAGTTCGAGAGCGCCCGCGCGCGTTTGCGCCAGCCCGTCGCCAGGCGGCGCGCAGCGATCGCGTGCCCACCATGCGCCACAGCGTCGTGGAAATCAGAGATGAGCTGGCCCGCAAGCTGATCTGTCTATTGGACGGCACGCGAGACCGGGCCGCCCTCCTGCTCGACTTGCAGACGGCGACCGGCGCAGCGGCGCTTCGCTCTCAGGACTTGGACAACAGCCTGGCCGCGCTGGCCCGCATGGCGCTGCTCGAACAATAGGTCCCGGATTCCGGCTCAGTGGTCGAAGCCGAGGGCGCGCAACAGCGTATACATCAGCCAGGCGACCACCGCCGCGCACGGGATCGTCAGCGCCCAGGCCCAAATGATGTCGGCGGCCACGCCCCAGCGCACCGCCTTGATTCGCTGGATCGAGCCAACGCCCGTGATCGCGCCGGTGATGACGTGGGTGGTGGAAACGCCAACACCCACCGAGGTCGCGATGAGAATCGAGGTCGCTGCCGCCGATTCGGCGCAAAAGCCGCCGCGCGGCTTCAAGCGCGTGATGCGCGAACCCATCGTGTGCACGATGCGCCAGCCGCCGCTCAGGGTGCCAAGCGCTATCGCCGCGTGGGCCGATAAGATCACCCAGATCGGTACGTGGAAGCTCGGCAAGTACTTGGTCGCAACCAGCACGCCGGTGATGATGCCCATCGTCTTCTGCGCGTCGTTCGTACCGTGCGAATAACTGAACGCGGCGGCGGAGAGCAGTTGGAGACGGCGGAAGTAGACGTCCATCCTCTTCGGACTCAGGCCCTGGAAAGCCCAGTACACCGCGATCATGAAGACGTAGGCTGCCACCATACCGAGCAACGGCGCCAGCGCCATGAAGACAATGGTCTTGATCCAGCCGCTCCAAACGAGGACATTGAGGCTGGCGGTTCGCGCGATCGCCGCTCCGGCGTAACCACCGAACAGCGCGTGTGAAGAACTGGTGGGCAAGCCGAGCCACCAGGTGATCAGATCCCACGTGATAGCGCCTATTAGACCGCAGAGAATGACATACGGCGTCACCGCGTGCAGATCCACCATCCCCGAACCCACCATCTTGGCCACGCCCGTCCCAAAGCTGAACGCCGAGACGAAATTAAAGAAGGCCGCCCAGAGAACCGCTTGGAATGGCGTGAGGACGCGGGTGGCGACTACCGTCGCCACCGAGTTTGCGGCGTCGTGGAACCCATTGATGAAATCGAAGCTGAGAGCAACTGCGATGATGACTATGACTAAGAGCAGTTCCGACGACATGGAGATGGGAATAGGACGCTGAAACCCGCCCTCTTACGAAACTGCTACTATACCATGCCGCTAACGACACCAGCAGAATCGGAGCCGAAGCCCGCAGATCGCGGCGCCTCAGGGTGTGGGCCGCCCGGGCGCCTCTCTCTGCGACACAGGTGAGCCTTACTGCAACAGCTTCTTTGGTCCGTTCTGTCCGTCCTACGAATTCCTGGAAAGCCGGGCGCCGGAAATGGAATCCCAGGCGCCGGGATCGGTAACAATTCAGCGGATATTCCGAGTCCTTCCAATGCAAGGTGGGGCCGTTTCCAGCGCCGCCCGCGCAACGGAGGTTGTGGCCTGAGATTTGCAGCAGGAACTGGCATCAGAGGAGCATCACTGTGCCAAAACGCGTATTCCGTAGTATTGCTGTGCTTGTGCTGGCTGCGCTGGCGGTTTGGGCGCAGACCGAAACAGGCCAGATCACGGGAACTGTCACCGACCCGACCGGAGCGGTGATCCCGAACGCAAAGGTCACGTTGAAGTCCAGCGCCACGGGACTGGAACGGTCGACTGTGGCCAACCCGGCAGGCATCTATACGTTCACCGGCCTGCTGCCTGGAAGATACACGATTACTGTCGCCAACCCCGGCTTCGCCTCCCAGGGCAAAGAGGCCGCCTTGGCGATCGGCGCCCGGATCGGGATGGATTTCCAACTCGTTGTGAGTCAATCCGCCACGACGGTAGAAGTGAGCTCGGAGACGCCGGTCTTCGTCAACACGGAAACACAGACGCTGGGAACGGTGATTACCCAGCGGCAGGTGACCGAGCTGCCAACCTTGACGCGCAATCCCTACGCGCTGATCCTGACGGCCCCGAACGTTTCCGATCAGGATCCGGCGGCGCAGAACAACCAGGTCGGCCAGGGCGCGGGTGCGGCGATTAACGGCCAGCGCGCTTCCTCGACCAACGTTCTGCTGGATGGCGCCAGCAACAACGACGAGTATGCAGGGCAGGTCGGAGAGAAGGTGCCGCTCGATTCGGTCGCTGAGTTCAGCATTCTCACCAGCGATTTCACGGCGGAGTTCGGCCGCGCGGGAGGCGGCATTATCAATGTCGCAACCAAATCCGGAACAAACGCCTTCCACGGCACTGCCTATGAGTTCAACCGGGTGTCCGCGCTGGGGTCGAACAGCTTCGACAATAACGCCAACGGAACGGCAAAGCCGATCTTCGCCCGCAACCAATTCGGGTATTCGATTGGCGGCCCGGTCAAGAAGGACAAGCTGTTCTTCTTTAACAACGTCGAGTGGATTCGGGTGCGCAGCTCGGCGCCTCGAGTAGTGTTCAGCCCCACGTCCGATTTCATCGCGGCGGCGGCGCCCGCCACTCAAGCGTTTTTCAACGCCTACGGACAACTGCGCCCCAACGCGAGGGTGCTTCAGACGCTCACCAAAAGCGACCTGGTCGCCCAGGGTTTCAACCCGTGCGCAGGCGCAGCCGCGGGCGGCCTGTGCAATTCGCTTTCGGCGACCACCCCCATGTTCAACCAGGTCACGTACAACCGGCCCTTTGACGCCGGCGGCGGATCTCCAGAAAACACTTACCTCGTGGTGGGCCGGGTTGATTACAACCTGAGCGACAAGACGATAATCTACGGCCGCTACGCTCTCGAACACGAAGCGGACCAGGCCGGTTCGCTGGTTGACAGTCCCTACCAGGGGTACGACACCGGCGCGACGACGCACAACAACAACTTCCTTCTCTCGGCGATTCACACGTTCTCGCCGACGTTCAGCGAGCAGTCCAAGGTGGTGTTCAACCGGCTGAACCTGAGCCAGCCACTGGGAGAGAAGCCTCCATCTCCCACACTGTATGTGCTTCCGACAGCAGCCACGGCGATGCTCGGCAACCTGGTTGCCATGCCAGGGTACAACTTCGATAACCCCGGCAACGCCATCCCGTTTGGCGGACCCCAGAACTTCCTCCAGTTCTACCAGGACCAGACCTGGACCCACGGCTCGCACGCAGTGCGCTTCGGCGGCTCGTATGTCTATTTGCGCGACAACCGCACTTTCGGCGCCTACTCGAACGCCGTCGCGGCGCTGGGCGCGCGGTTCGGCCAGGGCATGGACAATTTCCTCGCGGGGCAGTTGTATCAATTCCAAGCGGCCATTGACCCGCAGGGCAAGTTCCCGTGCGCCGGAACGCCGACGGCCGACTGCACCGTAAGTCTGCCTGTCGGGTCGCCCAACTTCAGTCGCAGCAATCGCTATCACGAGTTCGCGCTGTACGCGCAGGATTCCTGGCGTATCCGTCCGCGCGTGACTCTGAGTCTCGGCCTGCGGTGGGAGTACTTCGGCGTACAGCACAACAAGGACTCCAACCTGGATGCGAACTTCTACGAAGGGACCGGAGCTACCTTCGCCGAACAGATTCGGAACGGCGCCGTGTCCACTGTTCCCAACAGTCCGATCGGCGGCCTGTGGGCGAAAGACTTCGATAACTTCGCGCCCCGCGTCGGAATCGCCTGGGACATGTTCGGAAACGGGCGGACCTCGCTGCGTGGCGGCTATGGAATCGGCTATGAGCGGAATTTCGGCAACGTCACCTTCAACGTGATTCAGAATCCGCCGAATTATGCGGTGATTGCGCTGACCGCTCCCGCGGATCTGTCGGTGATCCCGATCCCGGTGAGCAACGCCGGACCGTTGGCAGGGAGCTCGGGATCCAAGGCGCTCCCGGCGGTGAGTCTGCGCAACGTGGATTCGAACATCCAGACGGCGTACGCCCACTTCTGGAGCGCGTCGCTCGAACACCAGTTCTCGAACACGCTGTTCGCCGCGTTGTCGTATTCCGGCTCGAAGGGTGTAGACCTGTATTCGCTGGAGAACCCGAATCGGATTGGCGCGGGCAACTTGTATCTCGGCGATCCGTGCACGCCCGGAACGAGTCCGGCCGATCCTGGTACATGTACGGCGCGGCTGAGAACCACACAGTACACCAACATCAATCGGCGCGGCAACAACGGCTTCTCGAACTACAACGCGTTCGTCACCCGGGTCAATGTGCAGAATATTCACAACTCGGGGCTGAACCTGAACGCCAACTACACCTGGTCCCACGCCATCGACAACCTGAGTTCGGTGTTCAGCGTGAGCCAGAACAACTTCAACCTGGGGCTGCTCGACCCATTCAACCCGAATCTCGATAAGGGCGACGCGGAATTCGATGTGCGCCACCGGGTGGCAATCTCCGCGATTTGGGACATTCCGGTGCAGCGCAACGGTCACGGTATTGCGAAACAGGTCTTCGGCGGTTGGACGCTGGCCCCGATCTTCACCGCCTCGACCGGCGCTCCGTTCACGCTGTTCGACTCCACGAACGCATTCCAGATCGTGCCGCGCGCGATGTTTAACGGTCCGGTAGCGAACAACGGCTCGGGCAACCTCACGCCAGCCGGTCCGCCGAACGACTTCGTCTGGATCGGTTGGCCCGCCTCCGCCGTGGACCACAGCTATGTGAATCCGAAGCTCAACATCTCCGACTTCGGGCCGTTCCCGGCGAACATGACGGGCCGGAGCGCGTTCCGCGGCCCTGGCCAGTGGCATCTCGACGTCGGCGTGTACAAGAACTTCAAACTGACGGAGCGTGCGACGTTCCAACTCCGCGGCGAGGCGTACAACATCATGAACCACTCGAATCTGTTCCTGGTGGGAGCGGATAACGACGTGGCTTCCATCAGCTTCGCCGACGTGAAGCGGGGCGTTCCGGCATACGGCGCCTTCGAGCACCGCGACCTGCAGCTCGCAGCGAAGCTCATCTTCTGAGGCGGTTCATGCCCGCGGGGGCCGGCGCACGGTCCCCGCGGGTTTCCGAAAGCCCCTTACCTGAAGCCGACGCCTTTGAGCACGACGCCGAGATCGCGGTCGTCGCCTGTTACGCGGAACGTGCGGTCGATCTCGAGCGTGACGCTGACGAAACGTGATGAGGGTTGGAACGGCTGCGAGCGTAGCGTGTACTCGCCTGGACCTGGCAGCGTCTCTTCGGCCACTACTTCGTTTCCGGCGAGCAGTCGCAGCCGCCGGGCCGGTGCGTTCTCCGGGATGTAGACGGAGGCTTCGAGCGGGAGCGGATGGCTGGGCGACTTCAACGCAACGAGCGCGCGCTGGGCGGTGGTCCAACGCCACGTTCCGGATTCCACCCTCCCCAGGCCGCTCACGATGTGGTAGTCGGCCTCGCGTGCGTCCATCGGCAGGTAGGAGAGCGTAGGCTGACGCTCGGCGACCAGCTCCGCACGCACACGGTCGATCGGCGCGGTGGAGATGTCGAATGGACGCAGGCCCGCCGAGGCCGTCGAATAACCGGACCGGGAATTCAAGCCGATGAGGCGGAACGGGAGCGATGACGCGATCTGCTTTTCGGCGAGCAGGCGGCGCGGGCCGTTCGCTTGCAGCGTGAAGGCGCCGAGCTCGCTGGTGAGGATGAGGTCGCCTGGGCGCGGCTCGGTGCTGTGCAATAGCGGCAACCCTCCCTCGCTTTCGGCGTAGAATCGCAGCGCCCATTCGCCGTCGATCCAGGTTCGTGCGCGCGCAATCTCCGGCTTCAGGCCGGCTACGAACTGGCGGTACCCGTTCCAGTGCTGGTAGTTCGCGGCGGCGAGCGCGAGGCCTAGAGCGAGGCCAGCGCCCACGCCCACGGAGAGCCACGCGGGCCGGTCCGCCAATCTACGGCTGACGAGAATGGCCAGTGGCGCGGCGACGGGCAATAGGTAACGCGCCGATCCGGCGAAGAACACCACAAGCGCGAGCGTGAAGAACAAGAGCGTCCAGAGCGTGAGGAACCGTTCGTCGCGGTCCTTCGTCTGAACCGCAGTCTGAACGCAGGCCGCCACGACCAGAGCGCCGATCGCCCAGGACAGCCAGAAGAGCGGGTTCGGATCCACGTAGATCAGTCCGGCCGCCACCAAGGCAATCGCCACGATCGCCCATCTGGAGACGCGGAAGAACGCCAGGACGGCGAGCGCCGGTACGACCAGCCAGGCGAGGTGCACCGTAAGCGCAGCCGCGTTTTGCATCTTGAACAGCCAGCGCTGGAAACCGTAGTTCGTGAGATAACCCTGCAACATCGCCGCCGGCAGGGCGCCGGTGGCGGCGCGCTCCCAGAGTTGCCAAGCGCCCAGCGTAGCAACGGGCGCCAGCAGCGCGAGCCAGGCCGCGAACCACTTCGAGCGCCGCAGCAGCAGGTAGGTTGCCAGAATGGGGACCAGCGCAACGGCTTGAAACGCGGCGAGCGAAGCGAGCGCCATCGCCGCCACACTCGCTGCGAGCGGCGCCCACGCACGCGCGTCGATCGCGTACACAAACAGCGCTATCCCCGCCAGCCAGAATGCAAGAAACGGCAGGTCCGCCTCGAGCGTGGTTCCGTTCACCACAAAGACCGGTGCGGCAAGAAACAGCAGCGCGGCGGAGAGCGGCCGGGGGGAGAACCGCCGTGCGAGCGACAGCGCGGCGAGCGCCGCAATCAGCGAAAAGACCATGTACGCGCTGTGGTAGACGGGTTCGCGAATGTCGCCTGTCGCCGCGAGCAGGCCTGCCAGGGTCCACGTATTCAACGGCGGATGCGGATGCCCGCGCATGTCCACCATGTCGCCGAGGAAAGCGTAGTGCGCACGATGGGGATGCAACGGATCGGTCTGGGCGTATTGCGCGCCGGCCAGATAGTAGACTTCGTCGCCCTGAATCGGCTCGTTGAGGAACGGAAGGCGCAGGGCGAGGACAAAGAGGGCGCATACCAGCGCTTGAGCGCGGAAGCTCTTCACCGGCCGTCCTCCACCAAATCGAAGACGCCGATCTGACCGTGCAGGCCCTCATCGGGTCGCGGCGCGTCGCCTCCGCCGTACCAGACGCGCACGCCGCCCGGGCGCGGCTCCACAGTGGGATCGCACACTACCGCACTGTTCCAGCCCGCGCCGCCTGCGAACGCAGGCTTCGATCTCACGCGTTCCCACTGGACCCCATCGGGAGAGCGCGCCAGGCCAATCGCCCGGTGTTCGCGGGCGTCGCGGCCGGTGTAGAGCATCCAGTAAGCGCCATCCTGCGCCCACACAGCAGGCTCACCCAGACCGATTTCATCGAATGCCCCCGGATCGCCGAGCTCCAGGATTGGATTGCGGCGCAGCTTCGTCCAGCGGACGCCATCTGTGGATCGCGCCACCCCGAGCCGTTGGCGCCGCGCGCGATCCTGCCCCAGGTAGAACATATAGAGCGAGCCGTCGGCCTCGATCACGTATGGATCTGCGACGCCGCGCTCGTCCCAACTGCCGCGCGGTCCGGAGTCCAGCGCGGGCGCAGAGTTTTTGCGCCAGATGCGGCCGTCCGGGGAGCGCGCGAGCGCGATGCGAGGAGGCCGGCCCGCCTGATACCAGTAGAGGAATTCGCCGTTCCGCGCGAGAGCAGAACCGTTGGCGGCGATGTAGTCGCCTTCCCATGACGCCGGGCCGGGCGATAGCGTGGCGCCCTGTTTCGTCCACGTCACGCCGTCGCTCGACGTGGCCAGACCTGTGCGCCAGATGCGGCCGTCGAAACCGGAGTAGAAGTTGTGGTAGAGGCCGTTCACTCGAACGACCGAGGGATTCAGGACGTCGCTCGCGTCCCACTGCCCGGCGCCGCCGCGCCCAAGCACCGGCGCGGCAATGTCCTGGCGAACGCTCCATTTGACGGTGCGCGCCGCGCCCGCGGGCGGAGGCAGAGCAAAGTCTGCGTACCGGCCGCAGCCGGCGAGCGCCAGAGCGAGCGGCAAGACGACGCCTGAGGACGTTCTGGTCACACCACTCCCAACGATACACCAGCTTCCCAAACCGTCGTCAACGGAATGTCTTCGATTGGATCGCCTGGGCGCAGCGTCGCCAGCACACGGACGCGCGGGCCCCGCGGCGCCCAAACGTGTGGATCGCTGGGCCCGAACAACGCCACGACCGGCGCGCCGGCGGCGGCCGCGAGGTGCGTAATACCCGAATCGTTGCCAATGTAGAGCCGCGCCCCGGCGAGCCAGCGCGCCAGTTCGTAAAGATTCTCGATGCGCACGGCGCCGTCGAGCGCGTCTTCCGGACCGGCGCACCAGTGCACGGGCATGCACGCCGAAAGTCTGCGCGCCAGCTCACGGAAACGCTCGAGCGGCCAGTTCTTCCGCCGGCTGCCGGAGAACGGATGGATCACGGCATAGCCGTCAGCGGCGGCCGGGCAGGCGATGCGCGGCGTCGCTGGTTCCGGACCGCCTCCCGCTTGCCGCAGGTAGAAGTCCGCGGCGTGAACCGCCGGCTCACCTGGCGGCAGCGCGTCGAGGAACCGGAACGGAAGGTTCGCGACGGCCGCGCGAAACTCGGGACGCTTGGCGCCGTACCAGGAGACGATGGAGCCGAAGCTCGCGAGATGATCCAACAGCGCAGCGGGAGCCTCGCGATCGGGAATGCCGAGAAGATCCAGGCCCGTCGAGGCGATTGCGCGCACATGGCTGGCGAACCGGACGAGCGGTGCGTTCTGCGAGGCAACCCAAACCTCAGTGCGCGCCGCGCCCGCGCACAGAGACTCCATGGCAGGAAGCGACAGGATGCAATCGCCGATGGCGCCAGGACGAATGATGAGGCGGCGCAAGGGAACGCTACTGGACTTCGTACGGCAACCGAATCTCGACGGTCGCCGGGCGATAGCAGGTGTTGTCGCTGCAGGCCTGGTATCTCAGCCTGCCTACGATGGTCCCCGGACCGACAGGCGCGTTCGCACCGGCCTTGAATCGGACCAGGATGAGAAAGTCGCCCGTGAACACCGAGAGCGGTTTGTCGGAGAACGAATACCGCTCCATCTCCGGCTTGGGGTAGACGACGTCGGCGGCGGAGAGGGCGCCGGGCTCCCACTGCAACCGTAGCGGGATCAGGTAGTCCTCCTCGGGCGCGTTGCTGTTCACGTGATAGCCGTTCTGCACGTACACCGCGAGCCTGGTCTCGGCGGCGGCTCCGCGCTTCACGAGGAGCTTCTGCGGAGGCGCGACCTTGAGGTAGTTACCTTGCGCGAGCGACACGGGCGGACACCACAGCGCCGCCGACACGAGCAACGCCACGAGAGCTGTCGAGAACTTCACTGAGGTCCCTTTCATACATGCCTTTACTGACCAAGCCAATGTGCGTGGCCGCGATCTTTCCCTGACGGTCGATGATGAACGTCGTGGGAAGCGAATCCACGCCGCCATAAAGCTGCGCCACCGAATCAGCGCCCAGCAGCACCCGATAGTTGACGTTAAGCCGCTGGACAAAAGGCTTCACGGCGTCCCAGCCGTCGTCGTCCATCGC
>Ga0062382_10000095_pt1 | contig 18508 bp, 22 predicted proteins | sample DOMMetBare2Fresh_FD_59507 | JGI IMG/M metagenome (GOLD analysis project Ga0062382, IMG submission 59507) | Wetland sediment microbial communities from St. Louis River estuary, USA, under dissolved organic matter induced mercury methylation -... | ecosystem: Environmental > Aquatic > Freshwater... | reverse complement strand
GCCCAGCTAAGTTAAGCGGTTAATCTTCACTCCCGACACTACCAGGGCGTCGGCGTGGCCATGATCAGTCGAGAGACTTGATCTTACCACCCCTTCACGAACAAGCAGGGTTCACAACAGTTCACAGGTGTCGAGAAACTGCGGTGATCCGCCCACGGGATTTTTGCCGGTTTCCTGGCGCGGGAAACGTACCTTCTAACTCTCCAAGGAGGGAGATCCAATGAAACTGATGAAGGTTCTAGCGATACTTTTGTTTGTGACGGCCCTCGCATTGCCGGTTTGGATGCCGCGAGCCGTCGAAGGTCAGGGGGGCACCGAGGCTCTCACAACTGACATGGATGCCAAGACCCCGAACGATCTTTTCAATGGCTTTGGCGCACTGGGTACTCCCATTGACGAGTGTGTGGCCCCACCGGTGGCGCCCACTGCTCGTGGTAATGGAAGATTCGAAGACAACAAATTCATATTCTCTGAGCGCGAGACGGTTGCTGATGGACTAGGGCCCACCTATAACGATGTTGGGTGTGTGGAGTGTCATCAATCAGTTGATGTAGGCGCTTTCAGCCAGTCGATGGAGTTTCGAGCCGGACATCTCTCAGGCGGCGCCTTCGTAGATGCGCCGGGCGGCCAACTAATTCACGCCCGCGGAACGGACTCGGATGTGGTGGAACACATCTCCACGGCCGAAACGGTAAACACCTTCCGAGTTACTACCAGCACTCTGGGTGATGGCTTCGTCGAGTGCATTTCAAACACGGTCCTGCAAAACAACGTTGCCGCCCAACCGTTCGCTCAACGAGGCGTCCTCACAGCCGTACCCGTAGTCGAGGCCGGTAACCAACTGCGAATTGGTCGCTTTGGCTGGAAGTCCCAGCAGGCCAGTTTGTTGTCGTTCGCAGGCGATGCTTACCTTAATGAGATGGGTATCACCAACAAATTCGACGGTGGTGGCGGCCGTAGTTCTTCAGATCCCAATGCCGGTAAGTTCGAAAATCCCTGCAGCACCGCCGAGGGCGTTCTAAACTGTACTGGCGCTCCCTTCGATCCGGTTGCCGATCCTGAAGACGACGGAGATGACGTGATGGCCTTCGCCGACTTTATTGCCGCAACCCGCGCCCCCGGGCGCCAGAACCCACTCCCTGCCGCCGCGGTTCGGGGTGATTCATTGTTTACTTCGGTTGGCTGCGCGGTCTGCCACACGCGTACGTTCCAGACTGCGGCTCCGGGAACGCTAATCAACGGTGGCGCGTTTGCAGTGCCTACCGCTCTGGGCAATAAGATAATCCATCCTTTCAGCGACTTTGCGCTGCATGACATCGGGACCGGTGATGGCATTGTCCAGAACGCAGGACAGTCATCGGCAAACCAGATGCGCACCGCTCCGTTGTGGGGAATTCGCGCTCGCAACCGGCTTATGCATCAAGGCCTGAACATAACCATCTTTGATTCGATTCAACTGCACGCGGGACAGGGTACTGCAGCCCGGAATGCGTTCAACGCATTGTCGGCGGCCAGTCGAGCGGATCTCATAGCTTTCGTTCTGTCACTCTAGATTCTCCGGCGTGTGCGACGAAGGCTCTTGCAGAAAGCTCGCCGGCGGAGAAGTTCAACCGGCGAGCTTTCTTAGGTTCACGCAAAAAATCGAAGCCCCGCAGCGAAAAATGTCAGCACGGCTCAATACCATTAACGACACCTCTGTTTTGTGCCAACGGTTGCTTTTGGAATTTGCTTTATTGGCGGTCTGCGCTCTGCCCCTTGGCTGCAGGGCACCGGAGAAATCACACCTGGAGACGGCTCCATCTCCCGCGACGATTGAAGCGAAGCAGAAGCAGCTGGCGACAATGTCTCCCCCCGACCTCGAACACGCACGCGAAGCAGTGAAGCGCATTTTTAAGGACAACGCCGTGGTTGAGGTTAGCCGCCAACCCTATTTCGTTGCCGGAGACTTTAACGGAGACCTTTCGCAGGACCTGGCGGTCATCGTTAAGCCCGTCCCAGCAAAGCTTTCCGAGATGAATGAAGAGTTTCCCGCCTGGATCCTGAGGGATCCCTTTCAACCAACAGTACCTTTATCGCGGGCACTCCGTGTAGAGGACACCGACCTGCTATTGGCCATCATCCATGGGTTTGGCCCTGATGGCTGGCAGGACTCGCAGGCGACCCAGACCTATCTCCTTAAGAACGCAGTCGGTTCATCCCTTCGCGTGCAAGCAGCCAGGGATCTGATCGCTGCCAGCCGCGGCAAGTCTCTTCCCCGCCTGCAGGGGGATGTGATCAGCGAAACTATTCGCGATAGCTCCGGTTACCTTTACTATGACGGCCCGACATACTCCTGGTACGACCCGAAGACCTTTAAACCGGAAGTCCGCACGCAGTTCGTTCACGGTCAGAAGCCGGTTATGACCCGCTAACCCTCAAATGGCTGATGACTATCTGTTGATCTCAAGGAGGTAACCGATGCACGCTAAAAGTCTGGCGGTCTTCTTATTCGTGATCCTGCCGGGAAGTCCTCAGCCTGTTAAAGCTTGTTCAGCTGCGGGCGCTGCCACCGGCTGGGAGCAGGTCAAGTCTTCAGAAATTCAGTTCATGACCCCGGAAGAGCTGAAATTGAAGGTCGCAAAGAAACAACCCGTGACCATAATTGACGTGCGAGGCGGTGAAGCCTTTGCTGCCGGCGAACGCAAAATCAAAGGCGCGATCCATGTTAAGCTGCGCCGGCTCAGATACCGGCTAAGCTTTGCTCCGCTCAAGGATGTCGCACGCGATAGCGAAGTAGTAACCTATTGTGCGTGTCCCAACGATGAACTCAGTATTGAGGCGGCACAGGTGTTGCTCGATTCAGGTTTCAAGCGGGTGCGCGCCTTAAAAGGCGGATGGCGCGCCTGGCTCAAGCTCAATGGTCCGGTTGAAGCTGCGGCCAGAGGAAATTAAGAAGTTCTTGCAGCTTTCGCGTGGGTGAAAAGGCATTGCGTCTTTCTCATCTGATCAACTCTTGACGGAATGCTTTTCCTGAGAAACTTCAATACAATGGTCGCGTTAAGCCTTGGATAAAACCAACAGGGGGCCAGCGGCCATACTACAAGTCAACAGCCTCGGGTGCGTTCGTGGAGATCGTCGCCTGTTCAGCAACCTCAGCTTTTCAGTACCCGCGGGTACTTTGGTACAGGTCACCGGACCCAACGGCTGCGGAAAAACGAGCCTATTGCGGATTCTCTGTGGGTTGCTGGAGCCGGCGGAAGGCAAGATCACATGGAATGGTGAGAACATTCGCACATTAGGTGAGGAATATTCCTCATCTCTGACCTTCCTTGGTCATCGCAACGGAGTCAAAGACGAACTTTCCGCAATTGAGAACCTGCGCATTGCCAGTGGGCTCAACGGAATCGACCTGGCAGTTCCGGCAGCAGAAAAAATCCTGAATGAAATGGGACTCGCCGGCCGCGAGAGACTGCCGGCGCGTTTACTTTCTGAAGGCCAGCGCCGTCGCTTGGCATTGGCCCGGCTAAATGTTTGCGACACCGCTCTCTGGATCCTTGACGAAGTACTGACGTCATTGGACAAGGCTGCGATTGCTCTGATCAAGTCGATGATCGAAATGCACCTGGCCGGGGGTGGATTGGCGATTATTGCTACCCATCAGGAACTCGAACTGAAAACCGGTTCGTTTCAGCGGGTTGAGCTTGCCTCGTGAGGTCGACGTCGACACTTTCGATGTTTCGCTGGCTGGTCTGGCGCGACCTGATGCTCGCCTGGCGGCGGCGGGCAGATGTTTTGGCAACGTTGTTCTTTTTTATCATTGTGGTAAGCCTGTTTCCGCTTAGCATTAGTCCCGATCCGCGCTTGTTGAAGTCCATCGCGCCTGGAGTCGTTTGGGTAGCGGCCTTGTTAGCCTCGATGCTCTCGCTGGGTCGACTATTTTCCAATGATTATGTTGACGGGACGTTGGAACAGATGTTGCTCACGCCACAGCCGTTGTACCTGATTGTCCTGGGAAAGGTGCTTGCTCAATGGCTGGTATCAGAAGTGCCACTTGTTCTGGTGGCGCCGGTGATGGGGATACAGTTTGGTTTATCGCCGAACACACTTGTTATCCTGACGATATCTCTTTTGCTGGGCACTCCAGTTCTCAGTCTGATTGGATCGATAGGGGCAGCTTTGACCCTCGGACTGAGGGGGAGTGGAGTTCTGGTAGCGTTGCTTGTGCTGCCGCTTTATATCCCGGTCATGATTTTTGGGGCGCTTGCTGTCGATGCCAGCATCTCTGGTGCCGATCCCCAGTCGCACCTCTCACTACTGGGCGCTGTGCTTGCGCTGTCGCTGGTATTTGCGCCCTGGGCAACTTGTGCAGCATTGAGAATATCTGTCGAGTGAAGAAAGGGAGGATTGGTGTTTGCTTTCATGGGTTTGATAATCCTTACAAGGTAACCTAAGCGAAACAAGAGACCAGAAACCAAAGACCAAAGACCTATGAAAATCAATTGGTACAAATACGCGTCGCCGGCTAATTTCTACCCCGTGGCCGGAAAATTAGTCCCGTTATTCGGCATTCCGGCTGTGCTCCTGTTTATACTCGGTCTATACGTTGGCTTTTTTGTCGCGCCGACTGACTTCCAACAGGGGGATGCCTATCGAATAATCTTCATTCACGTTCCGGCGGCCTGGATGGGGATGATGCTCTACGTATTAATGGCCGCCTACGCCGGCATCGGATGGGCGTTTAATGCCCGGCTGGCTTCGATGATGGCCACAGCGCTGTCCACTACCGGCGCGATGTTTACTTTTCTTTCTTTGGCCACAGGATCGCTGTGGGGCAAGCCGACCTGGGGAACGTGGTGGGTATGGGATGCGCGCATGACATCAACCCTGATCCTGTTATTTCTCTACATAGGCTTTATCTCACTGCAGGCGGCAATTGATGATCCGCGCCGTGCCGATCGCGCTGGGGCCATCCTGGCGCTAGTCGGCGTAATTAACGTGCCAATCATTTACTTTTCAGTGCAATGGTGGAACACGTTACATCAGGGAGCGACAATCCGGCTGCTGAATAAACCCACCATGGCGCCGCCGATGCTGGCTGCCATGTTTATCATGCTCGGCGCCTGCTGGCTTTACTCAGTCGCGGTAGTCCTGATGCGTTTGCGCTGCATCATAATTGAGCGCGAATACGAGGCCGGTCGTCCCGTTCTAACCAGCGCCAGAAGAGCGCAACTTTCGCGAATGGAGTCAGTATGAATTGGTCAAGATTCTTTTCCATGGGTGGCTATGCTTTTTACGTTTGGGGCTCGTATGTCATCGCGCTCATTGTAATGGGCGGCGAGGTCGTGGCGTTGCGCCAGCGAAGGAAAACGGCGGCCGCTCGGACCGATAACATTTCGCCAGCAAAGCAAAGTGAGCGATTATGAAAACAAGACACAAGAGGATTACGTTTATAGCAGCCGGGTTGGCAGGCCTGGGCATCGCAGCCGCCCTCGTGCTCAATGCATTTCAGAGCAACCTGGTTTTTTTCTTCAGTCCTTCGCAGGTGGCCGCCAAAGAAGCTCCGATCGGCCGTCACTTCCGGATAGGAGGGTTGGTTCAGGAAGGGAGCATAAAGCGAGAACCTGACGGATTAACCATGCGCTTCATTGTGACTGATACGGCCAGCAGCATTCCCGTAGTCTATAAAGGTATCCTGCCGGACCTTTTCAAAGAAGGTCGTGGTTGCGTAGCAGAAGGCAAAGTGGATTCCGACGGGGTGTTTCATGCCGACAGCGTACTGGCGAAACATGATGAGAATTACAGGGCCCCCGAAGTAACCCAATCCCTTGAGAAAGCAAAGCAATCAGCGAATGAAGCAGCCAGGACACTGAGCAAGTAAAGTTCTTTTGCCTTAAGCAAGGTACGATATTTCAATGATCCCTGAAATTGGACAATTTGCATTAATCATCGCCCTATTGCTGGCCATCACTCAGGCGAGCCTGCCCATGATTGGGGCGGCGCGCGGAAATCGGTCATGGATGGGGGTGGCAGTGCCGGCGGGCCAGGCGCAGTTCATTTTTGTAGCAATCGCGTTTAGTTGTCTGGCCTGGTCTTTCATCAGCAATGATTTTTCCGTCCTCAACGTAGCCAGCAATTCCAATTCGCAACTACCCCCTCATTACCGACTCGCCGCCACTTGGGGATCGCACGAGGGTTCCCTGCTGTTGTGGACCTTAATGCTGGGTTTCTGGACGGTTGCGGTTACGTTATTCAGCCGTCATTTGCCGCAGGACATGCTGGCACGAGTACTCAGCGTGATGGGAATGATCAGCATCGGGTTTCTTTTATTCATGCTGCTGACCTCGAACCCATTCGAGCGGATATTTCCAGTCCCGCTTGACGGCCGAGACCTCAATCCCCTGCTACAGGATCCGGCGATGGTGGCGCACCCACCGATGCTGTATATGGGCTATGTGGGATTCTCTGTCGCGTTCGCATTTGCGATCTCCGCGCTTATCGGGGGACGGCTGGACGCTACCTGGGCGCGCTGGTCCCGGCCGTGGACCACGGTCGCCTGGATGTTCCTGACTGTCGGAATCGCACTTGGCAGCTGGTGGGCTTACTACGAATTAGGTTGGGGCGGCTGGTGGTTTTGGGACCCGGTTGAGAACGCTTCGTTCATGCCGTGGTTAGTGGGCACGGCGCTTATTCACTCCCTGGCCGTAACTGAAAAGCGTGGGGGGTTCAAGAGCTGGACTGTGCTGCTGGCCATTGCAGCGTTTTCGCTCAGCTTGTTAGGCACCTTTTTGGTCCGCTCCGGGGTGTTAACTTCGGTGCACGCCTTTGCCGTGGATCCTAAACGGGGGATATTTATCCTTTCCTTTCTGGGGGTCGTCATTGGTGGCTCGCTGGTTCTCTACGCCTTGCGCGCCCGGGATGTCGGATTGGGCTCGAAGTTTGAGCTGGTCTCAAGAGAATCGCTGCTGCTTTCGAACAATGTCCTGCTGGCAGTCGCCGCCGGTTCGGTGCTCCTGGGCACGATCTACCCTCTGATCATCGATGCGCTCGGCATGGGTAAGCTCTCGGTAGGACCGCCCTACTTCAATGCGGTCTTTGTGCCCTTGATGGTGCCTGCGGCTTTCTTGATGGGAATCGGTCCGGTCGCGCGTTGGAAGAAGGCGAGTCTGCCGGAATTAGCAGTTCGCTTGCGCTGGGCATTTGCCGCCAGTGCTCTTATGGCACTGGTCTTACCCTTTATCATGGGCCAGTGGAAAGCGCTGGTTAGTCTGGGAGTTCTGCTGGCATTTTGGATCGCCAGCACCGTCGCTCTGGGCATTTGGGAACGAGTGAGATCGGTGACCGGATCGTTCAGCGTCTGGCAAAAGCTGAGGATGCAGTCCCGCAGCTATTATGGCATGCAGCTGGCCCATTTAGGCGTTGCAGTCTTTATCGTTGGAATAACTTTTGTCACTCAATACCAGGCAGAGAAAGACGTGCGCATGAACGTCGGCGATAGCATCAGCGTCGGTGGCTATGATTTCAAATTCAATGGCGTCACTAATGTTCTGGGGCCAAACTACCGGGCCGGGCGGGCCAGCATTGACATCAGCCGGAACGGCAAGCTATTTCGCAACATGAGCCCGGAGAAGCGCATCTACAATGCTTCTGAGAATGCGATGACGGAGACGGCCATCGATACCGGTATTTTTCGTGATCTTTACCTCTCGCTTGGCGAACCGGTTGGGAACAATGGAGCCTGGACCGTGCGCGTCCACTACAAACCCTTCGTGGATTGGATCTGGGGAGGCGCGGTGCTGATGGCCCTGGGCGGAGGACTTGCCGTCAGCGACCGGCGTTATGCTCTGGCGGCGCGCAAGCAGCGTGAAGCTGCAACTGCGGCAGCCCGTGAACAACCAACTCCGGCCGTGGCCAGAATTGCGACCCCCGAGATTTCGAACTAAAACATGCGTTACGCAATCCCACTTATTCTCTTTCTTGGTCTGGTGGTTTTCCTGATAATAGGTCTCGGCCGAGATCCGCATGAGGTGCCCTCACCTTTAATCAACAAGCCAGCTCCTCCCTTTCAACTGGCACAACTGCAACACCCGGAAAAAACTTTTTCTGCTGCAGAAATGCGTGGCCAGGTCTGGCTTTTGAATGTCTATGCGTCCTGGTGTGTTTCCTGTCGCGACGAACATCCCTACTTGTTGGAGTTGTCACGCAGAGGCGTCGTGCCCATCTATGGACTCAATTGGAAGGACAAGCGCGAAGACGCCATTGCCTGGCTAAACGATCTCGGAAACCCTTACGTGCTCAGCGTCTCTGACCTGGACGGCCGAATCGCTATCGACTATGGGGTCTACGGAGCGCCCGAAACCTATTTGATTGATAAGAACGGCGTGATTCGCTTTAAGCAGATTGGACCAATCACTCCTGCGGTGCTGCAGAAAACAATCCTGCCGATGGTCAGCGAGTTGAATAAATGAAGTTTAGCAGAGCGAAAATTGTTGGATCGCGGCGGTCGCTGACGGCGAACGGAAGCCGCAAGCCGGAAGTCAAAAACAGTAGCACCTGCCACGTAACGATGAAACAGTCACTAATCGCAGTGCTAATCCTGTTGTTCACTGCCAGCCTTACCTTCGCGCAAGCGACGGTATCTCCGGTCGAGGACGAGCTCGACATCAGGGTCAGAAATCTTTCGCAACAGCTGCGCTGTCTGGTCTGCCAAAATGAAACCCTGGCCGACTCGCAGGCAGATCTGGCCGCAGACTTAAAACGACAGATTCGTGAACAAATGAAAGCGGGCAAGAGCGACGAAGAAATTCTGGCATTTCTGACGGACCGTTATGGCGACTTTGTCCTTTATCGCCCGCCGGTGAAGCGCAGGACTTACCTGCTCTGGTTTGGACCCTTCATTCTGCTCGGCCTTGGTCTCTTTGGCCTCTTTCGTTACATCAGGAGCAGGCGCGAAGAGATTCAGGAGCAACCACTTTCAGCCGAAGAGCACAAACGTGCCCGCGAACTGCTGCACACAGACTCGGAAAAGGAGCCGGCATGATCAGTTTTTGGTTAATCTGTGCAGTGATGGTAATGGTCGCGTTACTGTTTATTCTACCGCCACTCTTGCAGCGAGAAGAGTCCGACAACTTCGCTGAAGTACGTGAAGCAAATCTTTCTGTATATCGCGATCAATTGCGAGAGCTTGAAAACGACCTCCTTAACGGCATCACGAGCCGGGAACAATACGATCAGGATCGCGAGGAAATCGAGCGACGCTTGCTGGCAGATGTAGCGTCGGATAAAACACGGGTTAAAACCAAACCAGCACCCTTCTCGCGCAACCTGGCGTATGTGGTCGCCTTGGCCTTGCCAGTCCTGGCCCTGCTTACTTATCTCAAAGTGGGAACACGCCAGGCACTTTCGGCGACGCCTCCGGTGGGAGTGTCATCAACCTCTCAACCAAATTCGCCAAATCCGCCCAACGCAAATCAAGCCGGCGAGATGAGCCCTCCACGCATTGAAGCGAACGTCGCAACTCTGGAAAAAAAGTTGGAACAGAATCCCAACGACGGCCCCGGGTGGGCCATGTTGGCGCGTTCTTACACCACCCTCGCCAGATATAAGGAAGCAAGCGATGCTTTTGAGAAGGCAACCGCCATCGTGACGAATGACGCGGACCTTTGGACCGAATATGCCTACGCACTTTCGATGGCCAGGGGCCAGCAAATGGAGGGCAAACCTGTCGAATTGCTTAACAAGGCCCTGCAAATTGATCCCAAAAACCTTAAGGCGCTGGTTTTGGCAGGCAATGCGGCCTTCAAGGCAAAAGACTACGACCAGGCTATAGCCTATTGGGAGAGAGTCTTCCCCACCCTGCCCGCCGGGTCAGAAGTACAGCAGTCTCTTTCGGAAAAAATCAGCGAAGCGAAGAGGTTGGCGAAAACCGCGAATAAGAAGTAGAGTTACTATTGTTTATCAGTAATCATGGAGAAAACATATGCCTCAACGTAAAGTGCTGGACTGCCGTACATATCCGAGCGAAAAAGGCTGTACCCTGAGCATCGAAGGCAGCGAGGAAGAAGTGCTCGAGGCCGGCATGCTCCACGCAATCACCGCTCATGGCCACACGGATGGTCCGGAACTGCGTGAGCAACTGCGCGCGTTACTAAAGGACGCCGAGGCAACGGACACTTAGTCTGCAATGTTCCGCCGGCAGCAAATCCATCAAAACAGAAAACCGTTAATTACCTTCAGGACAAATGACCAGAGACAACCTCCTATTCACGATCATTGGAATTTTGCTTGGTTTCATAGTGGGCTTTATGCTCGCCAGCAGCATCACGCAGCGAGAGGCAATGTCGGCGGGTGCCGTACGCAGCCAGAGTCTACCTCCCGATCATCCTGCGGTTGGTGACGCTCCGGCTGGTGCCCCTGGGCAAATGCAAGCTCAGGTTTCGTCAGCACTGGAACAGGCAAAGAAGGACCCTAATAACTTCGAAGCGCAATTGAAAGCGGCCGAACTCTATTATCAGATTCAGCGTTACGATGAAGCGATTGCCTACTTAATAAAAGCAAACCAAATTCAACCCGACAATTATGAGACTGTGGCTAACCTGGGGATGGTGAACATGGACGCGGGACACTTTGAGACGGCGGAAAAGTGGTACAAGGCCGCCCTCGTCAAGAAACCGGACGACGTTCGCGTGTTGGACGGTCTCTGCGTTGTCTTTCTCGAACAGGGAAAAATAAAAGAGTCCGAGGACGCAATCGCAAAACTGGCAAAGGCCGATGCAACCAATCAGGACCTGCCACAATTTCGCGATAAGCTGGCAAAATTGAAAGCCGGCGGTAAGGATTAAAGAGTTAGCAGGACCTAGGGGGCGATCGACATTCGCAGGACGTTCCTCAATGGCACTCGCTTCGTATAGCCATCATCACTGACGATCACGATCTCGCCATTTTCTACCGTTAATCGTGAGACGGTACTCATCAGGTATTCGATACGCGAACCATCCTTAACTTCAATTAGCAATCGACCGTTCTCAGCAGTAGCTTCCGGCCTGGCAATTCGCGCCGAGCTGCGCGTCGCCGCAGGTTGCGAGCGTCGTGGAGTGGGACGCTTGGGGGCGGGCACAACAGTTTCGTCACTTTCTTCAGTCGCAGCTGGTTTTGCCGCCGCTGTATCAGCGGTCGAACTTCGCCCGGGTACTGACACTCTCTCTGCAGACTTTACGGGAGATTTGCGCGGCGTTGGACGGCGAGCCGTTGGATTTCTGGGGACAGAGGATGCTCGAGTGGATTTCTCCGCAGGCTTGGTCTCAATTGGCTCAGTGGTGGGTATGGTGGCAACTTCGCTCGACGGTTCCTCGACGCGCGCCCCTGATGATGTAACTCTGGTTGTTTTTCTGTCTCCTGCTTTGGCCGGCTGCGCCGGTTCCTCATTAGGGTTGGCGGCATCTGCAGTTAAGGCGTGATTATCGACCGGCAAGAATGATCCGCTGAACCGTATGCGATAGGTACCCTGATCGTCATTGGGCGTTCTGCCCTCCACTCGCAAAATCAGGCTTTCGGACCTGCGCAGATAGATATTCTTGGTGACTGCGGTATCACTTTCTGCATAAACGACGACCTTTACCAGCGGCCGCAGATCAGCCGCACTGAAGACGTCAAAGTCACCGTTCAAGTTCTTACTTTCAATCGTGATAAGCAAGTCACCGGGGGCGCCGTTGAAGGTATAAAAGTGATCAGTCAGCCGCGCGTCTCCGATGTCGCGCGCCGGAACTTTGCCGGCGATTTCGTTGCCCACAACCGCAGTCGGGGAACGCACATCGGTCGATTGCGAGTAGCTCGGATGGACTGCCAGCAGGAGCAGCAGCGCCACATTGGCGACCAGACGCAAGTGGCAAATTCGAGAAAGGACGAATGGCATCAAGACTCCTCGCAGTGGCAGGGGAATTATGAAAGCGACAACAACTTTGCGCTCTACCGAGCCCGGAACGGCGCAAGAATAGCAGATTCAAGGGCTGAGGACGAAAACCCTGACACAAGGTTAATGTCCTACGTAATAGGACACCACCGACACAGGGTTATCGGTCTTACCTTTGTGGCTGGTAACCGCCTTGCTGGTAATTGACTAGAGCCGAGTTGTTTGGCCTCAGACGGCAGCTAATTTTCCGCGGGCGCAATCTCAATCAGGCGTTGCAGCGGATCAAACGTCAAACGAAATGGGAAGAGGGCCTCACGGCCCAGGAGGATGGGAGCGCCTTTCTCCGCGCCGGCGAGCATGTCTGTCGGCACACCACGGAGCGTCAGGGCGCCGATGCTGATAGTAGAAGATTCGATTCTGCGCGAGCCAATCGCGCCGCCTCCCAGATCGCGCATTCTTGCTTTAGGTCGATCACCACCCGGTCCTTTTTCGCTGATGGCCAGGCCAAGACCCGATCCTGTATCCAATAATGCCAGCCTTCCGTCGCCTAATCTCACAAACGGTCGCCGATCACCCTGGACCCAACGAACTACCGCCCCTCCCTGAGGCACGAAGTTCATATTCAAAGGATTACTCCGGGGATCAAAGGCGCTTATCTGGCGGCCAGGTAGGTCTATTGAATAGCCAAAGGGTGCATAAGCGTCGGTCGGATCCAGGATGCCGTCTATTTCCGGAGGCAAGTTGTCGATAATGATCGCGTGCTGGTTCGGCCGCAACGTGTTGGCCCGAGTTCCGACTGCAAGTCTTTCAACAATCGTCGCTCGGCCGTTGGAGCTTGTGACCCCACTGAGACCAGCCACGGTGACTCGTGCTCCGTTACGCGACGTACCGGCAGTGGCTGCCATCTGGCCGCTAATTAACGTGGTTCCGGCGCCGGTATCGATGGCAAAAGTATACGGCCCGCTGTCGTTGACAAACACTCGGACGAGCAACCCACGACCCCTCACATTCTGGAAAGAAATAGTTTGCGGAACTGCAATCCCGCGGCCCGTTTTGCCTCCGGGCACTTGAGATCTGTGAGGGGGCAGCACTCGATGCAGATTTGGAAATGAGAGAGGGGCAGCCACAGCGAGTGTAGCCGCCCCTGTAATTAAACCCAGAGCAATCAAAATTACAAGCACAAGCCTTGGCGACTTATACATGCCCTTTGTTCAGTGGCTCCTGCTTAGCGATTCCGTTTCCGCAGCTTGTAAGTGTACAAGGCAGAACCACCCAGACCGGCCAAAGAACCAATGGCTGCTCCCTTCTTGCCGCCGATTAGCCCGCCTATTAGCGCTCCCCCGCCCGCGCCCATACCAAGGGTGAGCTTGTCACGATGTTTGCTCCAAAAGCTGCGTCCCTGCGGCCTGTTGTAGTCATAGTAAACGCGCCGGGTATTGCTGCGGTTGGATCGGTAGACTGGAGCGTTACGATATACAACATTGGAGGTTGTACTTCTCGCAGTTCCATTTCCGCGCTCGCTGGCCGCTTTAAATCCATCAGCAAATCCAACCTTGTAGGCGGTTTGCTCCTGTGTAGTGTTAAATTCCGCCGGCACGGCTGGATCTACGGAAGTTGCGAACCTCGCGTCTCGATAATTTGCGTCTCGAGTATTGTCCCACTCGGCTGCACTCGCGGGGACCGTTGTATTGGTATCAGCCGGGCGCGAGCTGTCTCTTGAATGCATCACCGCCGCACCCAACGAAGCTCCTATCAGGGCGGTTATCAGCGCCACGGCCACAATCTTATTAGTCATAATCATTTGATTAATTCTCCTTACCTGGAATCGCTTGCACCTGTAGTCACGCAATAAGGATTCCATAAATGTGGTGCTCAGAGCTTGCTTGTGATCACGCGACCATTTTCAGGGGTTTGCTCGAATTGCAAGATTGTCGCAATCAGAAACGCAGATACGCTAAGCTCCGCATTACCCGATATGGAGTTGTTGAGTATCCGAAATGATCACCTGGTGGCAAACCTGGCGCACGAAATCGAGTCTAGTGGTCGACCAACGAAAACGGCCGGAAGGGCTTGCCCCCGCCGGCCGATACTGAGAAAGCGGTAATTTGAATTCTATGCAGCCTTCGCCTGAGCCGGTTTGTTCTCCCGCAGGAGTTCAAGCGCCTTCTTGAGTTGCACATCCTCAGCCGGTTTGGTCTCCGGAACAGCCTCGCGTTTATCGGGAGGCTGGTTGGGCTTGACTGCGTCATCCTCGTTTCCCGTCAGGTCATCAGGGGCAACAGCGTCGGCGAGTTCGGGGCGTTTGACTTCGACGGACGGGACTATGCCGGAACGCGACCGATCTTCGCCCAAAAACGGTTTTGCGCTTGCCGACGCCCACTTAACTACCGTTAGGAGCAACCCATCACCATCCCTCAAACTGAATAGCTGCTGTTCGGCGCCGGCGCCAAAACTCTTTTCACCTACCACCTGACCACGATTGCGTTCCAGCAAGGCAGAGGCAATTATCTCCGCGGCTCCCGCAGTACCGTTATCGATGACGGCGATAATTGGACCGTTGAAAACAGTGGCCTTTGGATCCGCCGTGAATGTCTTTAGGGTCTTGCCCTCACGGCCGATGGTTTGAGCGAGCGTACCATCCTTGATAAACAGATTTGAGACGGCAATCCCCTCAGCAAGCGAACCGCCCGCGGAATCGCGCAGATCCAGAACAATCTTCTGAGCGCCCTGCTTAACAAGGTCGAGCACGCGATTTTTTACGTCCGCGGCTTCGCCATCAGCCAAACTATTGATCTTAATAACACCGATCCTGCCTGCCTCCATATGGGCTTCGGCAGCTGGCGCTCTGAAGGATCCGCGTTTTACTGTAAGTGTCAGCGGCCGAGAGTTGGCACGCAATACTCGCAACTTCACTTCAGTGCCAGGCTGTCCGTTAAGAAGCTGTTTGGCGTCATATAAAGAAATGTCGCGAGTGGCTTTGCCATCGATGTATTCGATAATATCTCCAGCATGAAGTCCGGCCATGTCTGCGGGCGAGCCTTTCATGGGGGCAATCACATAAAGATAGGAAGCAACCTGCGACAACTCCGCTCCAATTCCGACGTCGTTTTTCTTGCCGCTATCATTGAAGTCTTTCACCTGTTCGGCCGTCAGGTAGGTTGAATATGGATCGAGGCCGTAGGCGAGTCCGCGCAGCGCGCCAGCTCGCACTTTTTCCATATTCGGCTCATCAACGTAATCGTTCTGAATATGCTGCAGGACATTGTCAAAGATTCGCAGCTGGGCGTTCGGATCGTTTGCTGGTTGTTGGGCCCGGGTTGAAATCCAGGCGCCGAAACCGGCATAAAACGCGAGGGTAGCTGAGACTATTATCAGGGAAAACTTCGTTCTGAGTGTCATTAGTTACCTTTTAAAGCCAAAAGACCAAATTACTAATTCAGAAGCGACGGTGGGCGTTTGTGGCGCACCCGTCGTATCATACAGGCCGATGTTTTAGCGTGCAAGCGACCTTTAAACGCACGTTGAATGTCCGATCGGCAGTTGATTCCTGTGACGAACTACTTTCAAAATGAAGCACACAACGTTGGCTGTCCCGAGCTTTCAGGCCCAATCCTGTCGCTCGATTTGGGGACCCGGCGCGTCGGCGTCGCAGTTACGGATCCCAATGTCATCGCCATAACCAGATTGGATAGTATTATTCGCTCAAGCTGGAAAAGGCTCTTACTCGACGTCCGAGACCTGGTACGGCGCTTTGACGCCAAAACTATGGTGATTGGTTTCCCACTCAATTTGGATGGATCGGAGGGTGACGCGGCCAGGGCTGCACGAGATCTCGCGTCCAAGTTTGCCCGCTCCCTGGACATACCCATCTATTTGCAGGATGAACGGCTCAGCTCCCATGAGGCTGAGGAGCGACTAAGATCCGCGGGTTATCGCGCAAACGATCGGGCCGCCTTCATCGATAGTGAGTCAGCCGCTGTGATCTTGCGTGACTTTCTGGTTTCCGGGCAACAAAAGACTCTGATCAAACGTCCCTGAAATATTGGGTTCAAAGTTCAAATCGATGAGAAAACTAATCCTGGCGGTACTCATTTTCCTCGTCTCTGGAGTTACGGGCGTAGGCTATTGGGGCTATAGGGACCTGCATAAACCTATACATCACCCCCACAGTGCGCAATATATCGAAATTCCGCGAGGCAGTACGCCGACAAGCGTCGTGCGAAAGTTGGCAAGCGCGGGTGTGATAAGACACGAGTGGCCCCTCATGCTGTTCATGAAGTTTAGCGGTGCTGGAGCACGTCTCAGGGCCGGTGAATATATGTTTCCGTCGCCTATTGCGCCGCTGGGTGTTCTCCGTAAACTGCAACTCGGCGAACAAAGGGTCATGCGTCTGACGGTAATCGAAGGCTGGACGCGCTGGGATATTGCCAATGCAATGGCGCAGGTACCGGAATTCCAATTAACAGACGCCGATGCAGCACTGAAGCTGATGAATGACACGAGCCTAATTCATTCGGTGGATCCAGTGGCTGAGAATCTTGAAGGCTATCTGTATCCGGATACTTATGAATTCCCTCCGGGGACTGCTGCCAAAGTGGTCATTGAGATGATGGTTAAGCGTTTCCTGTCGGAATGGACTCCGGAAAATGCGGCGCGGGCTCAGGAGCTTAATTTTTCGGCGCGACAGATTGTAACCACCGCCTCTCTGATAGAAACCGAAGCGAAACTAAACGATGAAAGGCCCTTGATCGCATCCGTCATCTATAACCGCCTGAAAAGAAATATGCCTCTGGGCGTAGATTCAACCCTGATCTATGCATCAAAGTTAGCGGGAAAATGGAAAAACAACGGAAAGGTTTATAAGAGCGACGTGGATCGCGTCTCGCCATACAACACTCGATTGTTTGCCGGGCTACCGCCGGGTCCCATTGCGTCAGCCGGGGCGAGCTCACTGCGGGCGGCACTAAATCCGGAACAGACCGATTATCTGTACTATGTGCGCAATCCGGATCGCAACGATGGGGCCCACAACTTCTACGCCAGCGACGTCGATTTTGGCCGGGGTGTGCAGGCTTTACGAAACTGGGAGCGTCAGCGAGATGCCCAAAATAATGAGCGTGGAAATCCAACCTCCCAGTGATTTTCTTGCATCTTGAATTTGGCGGGACGTTACTCTATTCTCGTGAATGCTTTAGGTTCAAAAGGTTCGGTTTCAATACTGAGAGGTGTAACGTGAAGGAATTTGGTTTTGGCCTGCTGCTCATTATTCTTGTTACTGGTGCCGTCTTATCCCAGGGCAAGGGCGTTGACAAACAAAGCGAACGCGTTCGGGACGGCGGCAGTAGCCGCACGCCTGGAAGCAATGGCGGCAAGCAGGACACGGGGGCGGGGCGCGGATTTGACTTCGGCAAAGGGAAATCACATCCCGTCGGCCAACTGTCCAATCCATACAGATTGACCGGACGCCGGGATGTGATCATCAAGGCTGTGCAGGATGTCATGCGTGATCGGAAGCTAATCGTCGACGATGGAGCTTCTAAGCTACCGGAGGGGATTATAGTCAGCCAGCCCTTTAGATTTATTAAGGGAGCTGTGGTTACACAATCCGAGCTGGGCCGTTATGCCGACGTGCCGCTATCGACGACACGCGGCTGGACACAGGGAAGATACACTCTGACAGTCGAAGTCCAGCCGATCGATGGCGTTAACTCAAATGTCGTCGTGAATGCCAAGATTGAAGGACGCAGCGATGGGGCTACCGGTGCCGAATGGGTGACGCTTCGGAGTCTTGGCACTGCTGAGGATGAATTTCTCGCGGCTTTGATCGAAGCGGTAACTGGATCCACTCCCCCTGGGCGTTTGCCCGCAAGTGCGCCTTAATCCGGTCAAGCAAATCCAGCTCAAGCAATTCATTTACCTGAGAAAGTGCTTTAAGTATTTGCCATGAGTCTTCTCGATTCCTCAACGTCAGAGTCAAATATTGAAGGCCGCTCGCGCAGCGTTCTCGTCCTCGGTGTGCTCACAGCACTCTTTGTCACGGGCGTGTTCTTTGCGGGATACACCGCCCTGCGAAGGCAACATCAGCAGCGTGTGCTGGCCGCCGAGGAGGCACAAAAGGTTCATCCGGCGGAAGTCAAGGGTCCACCGAAAGCCCAGATACTGGTTGACGAGGCCATTATCAAAGGCGACCAAACTGTTGTGGCTGGAACGGTCAAGAACATCTCGAATGAGAGTTTAAGTAATCTGGGAGTTAATCTGGAGTTGATACGTCGCAAAGACGGCGGCACTGATAAGGCGGCGGTGCAGGTCGACCCAGATGAACTTGCTCCCCAACAGGAAGGGCATTATTCCTTGCAACTGCGTTCCGCGGATTACATAACGGTCAAACTTGCGGGCTTGAAAAGTGGTGCGACTCCAACGCTTGTCGCTTTTGTCGCCGCACCTGGTCAAAAGCGCCCGCTCGAAAGGCTGGAAAGCAAGACGATCATTGTGGGCCGTCCAGCCACCGGCCGGAAGGGAGAATTTCTGAATTCACCCGACAATCCAGGTCGGGTTCCTTAGGAATTGGTGTCACCTTATGGTTGAAGTGTCGGCATGGTGACTGTTGAGGTCATACTTCAGATT
>Ga0062382_10000092_pt1 | contig 18757 bp, 15 predicted proteins | sample DOMMetBare2Fresh_FD_59507 | JGI IMG/M metagenome (GOLD analysis project Ga0062382, IMG submission 59507) | Wetland sediment microbial communities from St. Louis River estuary, USA, under dissolved organic matter induced mercury methylation -... | ecosystem: Environmental > Aquatic > Freshwater... | reverse complement strand
AAAGGGCGCCGCCCCTGCCGAAGAGGCCGCGGCGCCCGCGCCGAAGAAGAAGTCGAAACTGATCCTCATCGTGGTCGTTCTGGTGGTGGTGCTGCTGCTTGCCGGGGGCGGTGCCGCCGCGTGGTACTTCATGAGCGGCTCCGCCGGCGACAAGGCGGCCGCGCCGGCCGACAAGGGCAAGAGCGCAGCGAAGGAGAAGGACCACAAACCGCCGGTGTTCGTGAATCTCGAGCCGTTCACCGTCAATCTCGCCCCCGAAGGCGCGGACCGCTACCTGCAGACAACGATTGTCCTGCAGATGAGCGACGACAAGGCTGCGGACGCGCTGAAGGTCTACATGCCGGTGATACGCAATCGCTTCCTGATGCTGCTGTCGAGCAAGAGGCCGAGCGAGCTCGAGACGGTGGAAGGCAAGCAGAAACTCGTCGGCGAACTCGTCGCGGCCGCACAGGCCGCAATTCCGGGCAGCACGCCGGAGCGCGGTGCCGCCGGCGCGCTGTTCTCGACGTTCGTGATCCAGTAGACGGCTCCGTACAGCGATGAGCAACGAGTTCCTCACCCAGGACGAAGTCGACTCGCTGCTGAAGGGCGTCGGCGGCGAGGAAGAGGCGCCTCCCCCCCAAGCCGACGCAGGCGGCGTGCGGCCTTACAACCTCGCGACGCAGGGGCGCATCGTCCGCGGGAAGCTGCCGACCCTCGAGAGCATCAACGACCGCTTTGCGCGCCTGCTGCGCCGTGGCTTTTTCAATTTCATGCGGCGCAGCCCTGAAGTCTCGGTCGGCCCGGTCCGGGCGATCAAGTACAGCGAGTTCGTCCGCAGCCTCGCGTCGCCGGCTAACCTCAACATCGTGTCGATCAAACCGCTGCGCGGCAACGCGCTGGTCGTATTCGAGCCCACCCTGGTCTTCCTAGTCGTCGACAGCCTATTCGGCGGCGACGGCCGCTTTCACACGCGGATCGAGGGGCGCGAGTTCTCGCAGACCGAGATGCGGATCATCCAGCGGATGCTCCAGGTCGTCCTCGACGAGTACCAGAAAGCGTGGCGAGAGGTCTGCCCGCTCACGTTCGAATACGTCCGCTCGGAGATGCACGCGCAGTTCGCAAGCATCGCGACGCCAACCGAGATCGTCGTGACGATCAAGTTCAACATCGAGTTCGGGGCGGCCGGCGGCGCGTTCCACTTCTGCGTTCCCTACGCGGCACTGGAACCGATCCGCGACGTCCTCGGCAGAGCGACGCAGGGCGACCAGGCCGGTCCCGACCGGCGCTGGGCGCCGCTGCTGTCCCGGCAGGTGCAGGCGGCCGAAGTCGAGCTCAGCGCGCACCTGGCCACGCTCATGGTCAGTGTCGAACGGCTGCTCGGGCTCAAGGTCGGCGACGTGCTGCCGGTCGACATTCCACCCATCGTCATCGCGCAGGTCGACAACGTGCCGATCTTCGAGTGCGGGCTGGGGTCGGTCAACGGGCAGCGTGCCCTGCGCATCGAGCGGATTCTGCAACCGGATCGCGACAACGCCACAGGAGGCCTCAATGGCTGAACAGATGACGACGAGCGCCACGGACGGCCGGGGTGCCGCGATGGCCGCGCAGGGCGCCGCGACCGGAAACGCGTCGGCTGTCGCTGCGGCCGCGGTGGCGAACGCGGCGGAGCCGCGACCGGCGCCGATCTTCGAGAAGCTCATCCCGGGGGGCGCCGCCTCCGGCGCCCTGCAGGACATCGATCTCATCCTCGACATCCCGGTGCAGCTGACCGTGGAGCTCGGCCGGACGAAGATTCCGATCCGGCACATCCTCCAGCTCGCGCAGGGTTCGGTCGTCGAACTCGACGGACTCGCCGGCGAGCCGATGGACGTCCTGGTCAACGGTTGCCTTATTGCGCAGGGCGAGGTGGTCGTCGTCAACGAAAAGTTCGGCATTCGCCTGACGGACATCATCACCCCCTCGGAGCGCATCCGGAAGCTCAACCGATGACGATGCGGGTCGCGCTGCTGTTCTGCCTCGCCGCACCCGGCATCGCGCGGGCCGCCGTCGCGGATCCCGGCCCGGCCTTGATGCCGAGCCTGCTGCAAACCACCCTCGGACTGGCACTGGTTCTGGCGTTGATCTGGGGTACCGCGTGGGCGATCCGGCGCGTCGCGCCAGGTTCGGCGCGACCGAACGCGCTCATGCGGACGGTGGCAACGCTGGCGGTGGGCCAGCGCGAGCGCGTGGTCGTTGTCGAAGTCGCCGACCAGTGGCTGGTGCTGGGCGTGACGGCCGGCGGGATCAACGCGCTGTCGACGTTGCCGAAAGGCAGCGTGCCGCAGCAATCCCCCACACCGCCGTTCGCGCGCGTGCTCGCCCGGGTCACGGGCCGCGCCGGAACAGCATGAACGCCCGCCGCAGCATCGGCCTCGGCCGCTTCGTCGTCTCCGTCGCCGGGCTCGCGCTCCTCGCCTCGCCCGCGCTCGCGCAGACGGCGGCAACGGCGTCCGACTTCACGCTGTTCAACAGCGCGCCGGCGGCCGGCGGCGGCCAGACGTACTCGCTGCCGGTGCAGACGCTGCTGCTGCTCACCGCGCTCACGTTCCTGCCCGCCATCCTGCTGCTGATGACGGGCTTCACCCGGATCGTCATCGTGCTGTCGCTGCTGCGTCACGCCCTCGGCACGCAGGGGTCGCCGCCCAACCAGGTGCTGGTCGGGCTGTCGCTGTTCCTGACGCTGTTCGTGATGGGGCCGGCGCTCGACAAGATCTACGACGATGCGTACCTTCCCTATTCGCAGCAGAAGATCAATGCGACGCAGGCACTCGACCGGGCGCAGGTGCCGCTGCGCGCGTTCATGCTCCGGCAGACCCGCGAGCCGGATCTCGCGCTGTTCGTGCGGCTCGCCCACCAGCCGGCACCCCGGGTGAAGGACGACATCCCCCTGCGCGTGCTGGTGCCCGCCTTCGTCACCAGCGAACTCAAGACCGCGTTCCAGATCGGCTTCATGATCTTCATTCCATTCATCATCATCGACATGGTCGTCGCCAGCGTGCTGATGTCGATGGGGATGATGATGATGTCGCCGGTGCTGATATCGCTGCCGTTCAAGCTGATGCTGTTCGTGCTTGTCGACGGCTGGACGCTGCTCGTCGGCTCGCTCATCGCGAGCTTCGGATAGGTGCCGGCGACCATGACGAGCCAAAGCATCCTCACGCTGGCCCAGCAGGCACTGCTGGTCACGGTGCTGGTGTCGGCGCCGCTGCTCCTCGCGGCGCTCGTCGTCGGGCTGCTGGTGAGCATCTTCCAGGCCGCCACGCAGATCAACGAGATGACGCTGTCGTTCATTCCCAAGCTGCTCGCGATCTTCGCGGCGCTCATCGTGGCCGGACCGTGGATGCTGGCGACGCTGGTCGACTACATGCAGCGGCTGTACTCCAGCATTCCGCAGGCCATCGGTTAGGGCATGTTCGCGCTTTCCGCGGCGGACCTCGACGCCTGGCTCGCCGTCTACCTCTACCCGTTCTTCCGGATCCTGGCGCTGTTCTCCAGCGCACCGCTGCTTTCCCACGCCAGCATCCCCGTGCGCGTGCGCATCGGCCTCGCGCTGCTGGTCGCGGTGCTGCTGGCCCCCGCGCTTCCGCCGACGCCCGCGGTTTCGCCGTTCTCCGCGCCGGGCGTCCTGCTGATCATCCAGCAGGTGCTCGTCGGCGTCGCGCTGGGTTTCGCGCTGCAGGTCGTGTTCGCGGCTGCGGAGCTCGCCGGCGACATGATCGGACTCCAGATGGGGCTGTCCTTCGCCTCGTTCATCGACCCGCAGCGCAACGAGCAGACGCCGATCGTCGGCAGTTTCCTCGGCCTGCTGCTGATGCTGCTCTTCTTCGCGGTGAACGGTCACCTGCTGCTGATCGGCGCGCTCGCCGACAGCTTCCGGTCGCTGCCCGTCGGCATCGAAGGGCTGCACTGGGTCGAATGGCAGCGCCTGGTCGCCGTCGGCGCGCTGGTGTTCGCCTTTGGCTTGCAGATCGCACTGCCGGTGATCGCGGCGCTGATTCTGGCCAACCTCGCGCTGGGCGTGCTCACGCGAACCGCACCGCAGCTCAATCTGTTCGCGGTGGGCTTCCCGGTCACGCTGATCGTCGGGATGCTCGTGCTGCTGCTCGTGCTTCCGCACCTGATGCCGGTGCTCGAGAGCGTACTGGTCCGCGGCTTCGAAGTCGTCGCGCGCTGACCGGACCTCGCGCGCGGACGGCGCTATGCCGGCGGTTCGTCGGGCGGCAATTCGTTCAGGTGCAGCCAGAAATCGGCGAGCTTCTGCACGACCTCCTGGAAGACCGCGAACTCGATCGGCTTGACCACGTAGGCGTTTGCTCCCGCCAGGTAGCAGTTGCGCAGGTCGCGCGGCTCGCGTGAAGTGCTCAGCACGACCACCGGCAGCATCGCGAGCTGCGGATGGGCACGCATCCGGCGCAGCACCTCTACGCCGCCGATCAGGGGGAGATTGATGTCGAGCAACACCAACGCGGGGAGATGCGGGCCCGCGGCTCCCTCGAGGGCGCCGAGCAGCAAGTCGAGGGCCGCCTTGCCGTCACGCGCCACGACGACCGGGTTCTTCACGCCGGTGCGCCGAAACGCTTCCAAGGCGAGTGCCTCGTCGTCGGGATTGTCCTCGACGATCAGGACAGGCTTCAGGTCCGCCATCTCACCCGCACGTCCCACGACCCTCGCTCCGGCAACCCCGCCGCGTCCCGGCCCCAACGGCGATGGGTCACGCGCGCAGTGTAAACCAGAACGTCGCGCTGGCGCCCTCCTCGCTTGCGGCCCATATCCGGCCCCCATGACGATGACATATGCGCTGGACAATCGCAAGCCCGATGCCCGTTCCCGCGAACTCCTGCTCGCTGTGCAGGCGCTGGAAGGGCGCGAACAGCTTGTCTGCGTAAGCCACATTGAACCCGGCACCGTTGTCCCGTACAAAGAACGCCGGCGTGCCGTCAATTTCGGCGCAGCCAACCTCGATGCCCGCGTGTTCGCGGCGCGCCGTGAATTTCCATGCATTGTCGAGCAGGTTCACGAGGAGGATTCGGGCAAGTCCGGGATCGGCCTCGGCAGTGAGGTTCGGGGCGATGCTGACCGCGACATCGCGGCCCGGGTCGGACTCCCGCAAGTGGTCGACGGCGGACGCCGCGACCTCGCTCAGGTCTACCGTGGTCCTTTTGATGGGCGTGCGTGAAATTCGCGCCAGGACCAGCAGATCGTTGATGAGCGTCGTCATGCGCACGCTCGCCGCCTTCACCCGCGCGAGGTAACCCCTGGCTTCGGCGTCCAGCGCCGGGGTCTCGCGTTGGAGCAGCAGGTCGCTGAAGCCGCTGATGCTGCGCAGCGGCGCGCGCAGGTCGTGCGACACGGAGTAGCTGAACGATTCGAGCTCGCTGTTGGCCGTCGCGAGCTCGCGATTGGCCACCTCGAGCGAACGGGTGCGCTCGACGACCTTGTCCTCGAGCGTCGCGTTGAGCAGCCGCAGCGCAGCCTCCGCCACATCCCTGCGCTCTTCGAGCGCGATGGTGTCGAACGCGGCCGACAGGTGCGCGGCCAGCAGCCCCAGCAGATGACTCATCTCCTCGTCGAAGACGCCGGTTTCGCCCGCGAACACGGCCAGGACACCGACGACGACGTCGTTGCGGCGCAGCGGAAACGCGGCCGACGAACGGGTTTCGGCGTCACCCGGCCACCCGCGAACGACGGCGGTGCGCGGATCGGCCTGTCGATCGTTGCTGATCGAACGCCGGCCGGTGCGCAGCACGTCCATCGAAGGTGCGCTGAACAGGGGGTCGGATTCGTCGAAACGAACCGCAAAGCGGTCGAAGTAGCCGAACGTCCGGCCGCTGGCGGCCACCGCGCGCACCCACTGCCGGTCGGCGTCGACCAGCGCGATCCAGGCGGTGGTAAAGCCGCCGTACTGCAGCAGGATGTCGCAGATCCGCTGGCACAGTTCCTTGGGCTGCCGCAGCCTCGCGATCGCCGTCCCGGCCTCCGCCAGCGCCGAATGCATGTCGGTCAGCGAGCGCAACCGGTGCTCGGAGACGACGCGCTCGTGTATGTCGATGCAGGTGCCGATGAGACCGGCGAATTGGCCGTCGCCGCCGTACCGCGGCGCGCCATCGACCGCAAACCAGCGATACGCCCCATCGTGCCGCTTGCGCCGGCATTCGATCCGGAACGCCCGCCGATCGGCCAGCGCGCGGCCGACGTCCTGGCGCCAGCGGTCGCGATCGTAGCGCGACAGCGTCTCCTCCAGGTCGCCGGCGAGCGCCCGCTCCTGCGATTGTCCCGTGTACTCGAGCCAGGCCGCGTTGACGAACTCGATGCGCCCGTCCGGCGCGATCATCCATACAAGGGCGGGCGACGAATCGGCGATCGCGCGAAAGCGTGCCTCGCTCTCCCGCAGATTCAGCTCATCCTGCTTGCGCTGCGTGATGTCGCGGATGTAACTGACGACGACGTCGTCGTCACGCACGCGCACCAGGCTGCAGGCGACCTCGATCGGGAATTCATGGCCATCCCGGTGCAGGCCGACGGATTCCGCGAACGGCACGTCCGCACATCGTTCCGGCGACGCGAAGCACGCGCCGAGCTGCTCCGGCAGGCGCGTGTGCAGGCGCTCCGGCTGCAGCGTCGCGGGGTTCCTGCCGATCATGGCTTCGGGCTGGTGACCGAACATCGCTTCGACCGCGCCGTTCGCGAACACGATGCGCAGATCCCGGTTGACCAGGAGCACGGCGTCGCGCGCGGTTTCGACCAGTTGCCGGTAGCGCTCTTCGCTGGTCTGCAGCGCCTTCTGGTCGAGCAGCTGCTTGTCCAGCAGGCGATTGAACTCGCCGCCGATTGCCGCTATCTCGGCCGGCCCGCGTGGCGTTACCCGTGCCGAGGGGTCCCCCAGTCGCGCCCGGCGCATGGTGTCGGCGACGCCCACGAGCGGACCCAGAAGCCGCATCACGAGTATCGTCGTCCCGGCCAGACCCGCAAGAACGAAGGTGAAGAACAGAATTGCATTGCGCTGGCCCTCGCGCTCGATGCCGCCCACCAAGGTTTCGGCTGGCAGCGCGACGACGGCAACCCAGGGGGCACGCGCGAGGGGGGCGTAACCGTAGACGAACTCGGTTCCGTCCGGCGCGGATGCACGTCCGTTCCCGGCGTGCTCGCGGACGATGCGGGCCACGAACTCGGGAGGTGGCGGCAATGCCGTTTGCGCGGACGTGCCGACGTTGCCGAACGCGCGCCCGCGGGCGTCGACGAAGCCCACCGCCGAGCCGGCGGGCAGCAGCGATCCGCGCAATAGCGAGGGTCGATGCTCGGCGAAGTCGATGTCCCGCACAAGCACGCCCGAGAGGCGACCGTCGTCCGTGCGTACCGGGACTGCGAACCGGGCCACCCGGTGGCGCGTCTGCTCGTCTTCATTCGGGCCGCCGACGGCGAAATCGCTGCCCGCCGCCACGCTGCGGAACCAGTCCTCGTCGGCACGCGGGAACGCTTGCCCGGGCGTGCCGATGCTGGTGCAGACCTCGCGCCCTCCGGCGTCGACGAGGAGCAGGCTGCCGAGGTGCGGGCGCTGCTCGCTGTATCCGTCGAAGGCCGGGCCGCAGCGCGCGGGATCGACCGCGCGGATCGACGCGTTCCTCGCGAGTGCGTCGAGCGTCTGCCGGACGTCGTCGATCAGCTGGTCGGTCTCCGCGGCGACGACGATCGCATGCGCATGCGGCACGTTGCTGGCGGATTCCAGCTCACCGCGGTGCTCGCGGTATTCGGACGTCGCATACGCGGCGCAAAGCGGGAGCGCGATGATGCAGATGATCGCGCGGACGTAGGTCTTGATCGACCATCGCCGCGTCTTCCGCCGTTCGGGATCGACCGTCATCGCCATGGCGAACCCGCCACCGCTCGCTCCGGCTCCGGGCGTCCGGCGCGCGAACATCCACTGCGGCCGGTCGTCGGGCGGCTGGCATAGACGCATCGCGGCACGGTAACGCCGGGTTCCGCGCGCGGCCTTGCATCGATTGTCGACCACAGGACGGGAGCAACCGCGTCCAGGCGACGTGCCACACATCCTTGAGTGAATTGCATTGGAATCACCGGCACGCGGGCCGCTGCCGGCTCCCCTTCCACTGATCCCGCGTCCGTGCCATCTCGAACGGTAGCAACGCCGTCCCGGCAACCGTTTGCGGTGGCTCAATCTTACATGCGGCCGCCCGCGCGTAGCCACCGCCGGCGTGCACCGGGATAAAGGGATCTATGCCGCGGCGGCCGGCGCGGCAACGCGACGCTCGGGTGTGGCGCACCGATGGATGCGCCAAGCGAGCCCGCCACCCCGGTACGCCCTATCTTAAGACGCCCGATTGCGCAAATTCTGTACAGCACAGATTCTTTTTCAAAGGACTGTGCCGCTTCCGCCAGACGTTGCAGCCCGCCGTTCCGGCGCCGCGAATCGCTCCAGTTCCGTCGACTGCGGCCGATAACCCAAATGGCAATGACGGAAATCTGCACCCAAGAACCATGGACGCGCGCTCCCGGAGGAGTTTTGCCTTTCTGAAATTTCTCGCCGCCGACCTCTCGCGCGGGGAGATTTCCTTCCCCACGTTCGCCGACGCGACGCTGCGCGTACGCTCCGCGTTGGACAACCCCAACTTAAACGCGGAAAACCTCGCGCACGTGGTAAGTACGGAGCCATTGCTGAGCGCCCGATTGATCAAGGTCGCGAATTCCGTCGCTCTCAATGGGACTGGAAAGCCCGCCGGAGACCTCAGGACGGCGGTCGTGCGCGTGGGATTCGCCACCGTACGTTCGGTCGCGATGGCGGTTGCCCTGGAGCAGACGGTGGCGATGTCCGATTTCCAGGCGCATCGGGCCAAAGCCGAAGCGATCTGGCGGGAAAGCGTGGACGTCGCAGCGCTTGCATACGTCATCGCCCGCCGCCTGTCGCGGGTCAATCCGGACGAGGCCATGCTGGCGGGGCTGCTCCAGGACATCGGCAAGTTCTATCTCCTCGCGCGGGTGACGCGGTACCCGGAGCTGGCCACCGACGCGGCCGAGGTGGAACGAGTGCTCGACGAGTGGCATCCCGCCATCGGCAGCGCCATACTCGGGTCCCTCGGCCTGCCGGAGGCGACGGTGTTCGCGGTGGCCGAGCACCACGTCGCTGCGCTTGCCGATCCGATACGCAAATTGATCGACGTCCTCGTGGCCGCCAACCGCGTCGCACAAGGCCCCAACCCGATCAACACCGTTAACTCGAGCGCCGGCGGCGGCGCTTCGAACGTCTCCCCGGCCGTCAACCTCGCGCTGGCGGAGTCAAGGGAGGAATTGCACGCACTGGTGGGTGGACTCCGCCACGCGTGAATACACGGCCCGACGATCAACGCGAGCCCGCGCCGCCCGGAGCCGGATCGGTGAGGGCGAACGCCGCGGCGCGGCGGGTCGACAGCGGACCGGTGCGGAAGTGGATGACGTCATGGTTGATGCGGGCCACGCCCTTTGACAGTGCAATGGTGGAATTACCGTGATGCAACAGGACATGCGCGGACTCGACCCCTGGGTCGCCTGGCTCGGCACCGTCGACATTCCGGTGCTGAGGCAGACCACGCGCGATCTCGCCCAGCTGCGTGAAAACGCCAATCGGCTCGACGCGCGCAGCGTCGCGCACGTCGTCATGCGCGATCCGATGATGACGGTCAAGCTGCTGCGCCACTTTCAACGCTACCGCGCGAAGGGCGGGCTCAAGGACGTTGTCCAGATCGAACGGATGCTGCTGATGATGGGGCTGGAGGCCTTCTTCGCCAACGTCCCGCCGCGACCGGTCGTCGAGGACGTCCTGCGCGGCGACATCGACGCGCTGACCAGCCTGCTGCGGGGCGTGCGCCGGGCCCACCGTGGCGCGCACTATGCCGCCGCCTGGGCCGTGATGCTGCACGATCTGCATTTCGACGAAGTTCGCGCCGCGGCGCAGCTGCACGATCTCGCCGGACTGCTGATGTGGTGCTTCGCGCCGGACCGCATGGTCGAAATCCGCCGCGCGCAGCGGAAGGATCGGTCGTTACGCAGCAAGGACGCCCAGGAAGCCGCGTTCGGCTTCACGCTGAGCGAGCTGCAAACCGCACTGGCCACGCAGTGGGGACTCCCGGAGTTGCTGCTCACGCTGATGGACGACGCCTGCGCCGGGCAGCCGCGCGTGCGCAACGTCGTGCTCGCCGTCAACCTCGCGCGACACTCGGACAACGGCTGGAACGACGCCGCGCTCCCCGACGACTTCCGGGAAATCGGTCAGCTGCTGCGCATGCCCCCCGAACAGGTGATGGAGCTCGTCGGCGCACCGATCGATACCGCGGCCACCGGTGTCGAGGCCGTTCCGGGCAATCCGGCCGCATCCGTTCCGAACGAACCGCCGCAGGCCGTGTAGACCGCCGCCGGCCAGCGGCGGAGGCGCGGCACGCGCGTGCGCCATCCGTCCACCGGCCCTCCCGCGCCGCCACGGAGTGCGCCGTTCAACTTTTCCCGCGCGCATACCGATATCCCCGGAATGCGCGACATCCGCATCGTCTATGCGATCCTGGCCCTCGGCGCGATGCCGTTCGTTGGCTCGGGGCACGCCCGCGCGGGTTTGTCGCGCGAAATGTGGATCCAGATCAGCGCGATCTACGCGGCAAACCTGCAAACCGGCACGGAATGTCAGGCTTACGCGAAGCGTGCGGAATCCATCCTGCGCGAGCCCCGGCTTGACTCCGAGGAATTGCAGGCCAAGCTCAAGGCGCTGTGGCAGGAGGCAAAGCCGTGCCTGGCCCGGCCGCGCCCCGTGTCCGGCGAGGCAGCGCCGACGCCGTCCGCTGGCACCGACGGCGGAACCCGGGCCGCGACTGCGTCCCTCGGTCCGGGACACGGGGTCCTGAAGTCCGAACCGGCATTGCCCGCCGCACCCCTGCCGCCTTGGCGTCCGCTGGCGGCCGAAAACGACGTCGCGCCGCGCGACCCCGGCCTCGACGCGCCCGCGCGGACGGGGAGCGCCGCGCCCGGCACGGCACACGACAAACCCGTTACCCCGCCGCCACCGCCCGCGACCACGGCGACACGTGCCGAAGCGCCCGGCGCTGCGCCGGCGGCGCCGCGCGGTCAGCGCGGCGCGCGAATTCCGCCGCCGAAGGTCGTCGACCTGCACAAGGACGTGCGGGCCGCACTGGAACGTTCGCTGGCCAACCAGGTGCATGCGCAGACGGCAGCGGCCGACGCGCCCGCTGCGCCGCGCTGGGGATGGTGGCATGCAGTCCTCACAGCACTCGCCTTAGCGGTGCTCGTCGGGGTCGCGCTCTTTGGCGCCTGGTACGTCAAAAGACTGCGCGCTGCAGCTGGACCGGACGCGGCAGCCGCGGAGGGGAACGCTGCCGCGCCGCTTGGCCGTGCACACGCTGCAAACCATGTCGCAGACACTGCGTTTGCAACAGGGCCCGCTGCCGATTAGTTTTCGGCAATCCGGGCGTCGACGAGCCCGCTTCGGCAGCCAGACGCCGTGGCCTCGCGATCGATGCTACGCTCGCACCGCGCGGCCGCGCTACCCGCGCTACCATTCGCAGGACAGGGGCACGCGAAACGCGCGCATTCGCACGGCTCACCGTCAGGCTGTTTGTTCCCGGAATGCCCACACTCTGGAGATCGACCGATGGACGTCCACGCCAACTACATTGCGGGGAGCTGGGTCAGCGGCACGACGGTGTCGCGCAACATCAATCCCTCGAACACCGCCGATGTGATCGGCGAATACGCGCAGGGCGATGCGGCACAGGTGCGCGCCGCCATCGCCGCCGCCCGGAGCGCGTTTCCCGACTGGTCGCGCGGCAACATCCAGGCGCGGGCCGATGCACTGGACAAGATCGGCAGCGAAATCCTCGCGCGCCGGGAGGAGCTCGGCACGCTGCTCTCCCGCGAGGAAGGCAAGACGAAGGCGGAAGGCATCGGCGAGGCGGCGCGCGCGGGCAACATCTTCAAGTTCTTCGCCGGTGAGTGCCTGCGCCTGTCCGGCGAGATCGTGCCGTCGGTAAGGCCGGGCATCCGGGTCGAGATCACGCGCGAGCCGGTCGGCGTGATCGGGATCATCACGCCGTGGAATTTCCCGATCGCGATCCCGGCGTGGAAGATCGCGCCGGCGCTGGCCTACGGCAACTGCGTCGTCTTCAAGCCGGCGGACCTCGTCCCGGGCTCGGCCTGGGCGCTCGCCGAGATCATCGCCCGCAGCGGTCTGCGGTCCGGCGTGTTCAACCTGGTCATGGGCCGCGGCTCGGTCGTCGGCGAAATCCTCGCGACCGATGCCGGCGTCGACGCGGTGACGTTCACCGGCTCGCAGGGGGTCGGCGCACGCGTCGCGCAGCACTGCGCGGCCCGCCTGGCGAAGGTGCAGCTCGAGATGGGCGGCAAGAATCCGCAGGTCGTGCTCGACGACGCGAACCTCGACGTCGCGGTCGATTGCGCGCTGCAGAGCGCCTTCTTCTCGACCGGCCAGCGCTGCACTGCGGCCAGCCGCCTGATCGTCACCGAGGGCATCCACGACCGTTTCGTCGCGGCGCTCGCGCAGAAGCTGAAGGCCCTGAACGTCGACGATGCGCTCAAGGACGGCACGCAGGTGGGGCCGGTCGTCGATCAGACGCAGCTCGACCAGGACCTGATGTACATCGAATCCGGTCGCGCGGAAGGCGCGAAGCTCGTCGCCGGGGGTGAGAGGCTGCGCAAGGAAAAGGACGGTTTCTACCTCGCCCCGGCGCTGTTCACGAACACGTCGCCGTCGATGCGCATCAACCGCGAGGAGATCTTCGGGCCGGTGGCTGCGGTCATCAAGGCGAAGGACTACGAGCAGGCGCTCGCGCTCGCCAACGACACGCCGTTCGGCCTCGTGTCCGGCATCGCGACGACCTCGCTCAAGCTGGCGCAGCATTTCCAGCGCAACACGGCCACCGGGATGGTGATGGTCAACCTGCCGACAGCGGGCGTCGACTATCACGTTCCCTTCGGCGGGCGCAAGGGTTCGAGCTACGGACCCCGCGAACAGGGTCGCTATGCCGCGGAGTTCTACACGACGGTCAAGACCAGCTACGTGAACGCCTGAGGCGGCAACGGGGGCGGTCGCGGCGTAAACTGTCGGCGAAGCCGGCGACCTGCGCGCATTGGGGCATTCGATAGGCCAAACGCGCGTTGGCGCGAACCGCGAAACCATCGCCGCACTGACTGGGGGGGAAGACAAATGGAAGAACTTCTGCGTTGGATCGGCCGTCTCGCGGGGCTCGGCGGGGTGCTCGTCTGCGTGGCGGCGCTGGTCATCCGTATGAGTGGCACGTTCTTCGCCGCCGGTTTTCAGGTGGGGACGTTGCTGCAGGTCGGGATCGCCGCGATGGTGCTCGGCTGCCTCGCGTATCTGGCGGTTCTGGCAGAGCAGCGCGGCAAATAGCGTCGCGGGCGCAGAGAACTGCGCCTGGTGCGGGACGCGAATCCCGCGCACCTCGCCCGTCCCGGCCGCCGACACCGGTGCAACGAAAACATTGGTCGCATGGGAGCGCTGTTGATCGGGGGCGGCTCAGGATCCCGTCGCTTTAGGATTGCCCGAGCCGTAGCGATCCTACTACGCTGGCGACGACGGCTACGCGTGCAGGGTTCGAGTGGCCGATCCCATTCCCCGGTTCGGCGAAACAGACGCCCGAGGCGTAGCGCCATGTCCGACGACACGGCCGCCTCACCGCGACATATCAAGTCGATTCGCCGTTGCGAAACGTTCGTGTTCCTGGCCACGCGATACCGGGAAACCCCATCGGCTCGACGATGTCCTTGAGCAACACGTCGCCCGGATGCACTGGAGCGAGCCGCTTGCCGCTCGAGACATCCGTGACGTCGGCCTTCCTGCGTTCGTCGCGCCGCCTGCGCCTCAGCTAACCCGGATCGGATCGGCGCGCGCGCCGAATGGCAGCACGAGACCTGTTGCAGGGCGCGGGTAACCGTGATGGCGCCGACCGGACCCGATACGCTGGTGCTCGTCAGCCGCAACGGCAAGCCCGTCACCTGCAGGCTGCATCCGACGCAGGCCAGGGCCGCCGGGGAAGAGACCGAACTCGCGTCCGACATGTCGAAAGTCGTGTTCTTCGATCCGAAGACCGAGGAGCGCCTGGCGCAAGTCGCGTTGGGGCGGCGGCGTGCGCTGCCGGCCCGGCCGCATCGTACTCGGGGCACGCTGCGCCGCAATGCCTGTCCGTCCGCATCCTCTCTTTTCGCCGCTGTGCCTGTCGTCCCCCCGGATTCGTCGATGCCTACAGCACTCGCCGGTACGCGCCGCGCCCCATGCTGCCGGCGTAGAGCGTGTTGGTGGAGCGGCGCAGCGCGAGCTCCGTCACGATGATGCGCGGGACATCGAAGTTCAGGAACCCGTCGGTGAAGTCGTGCCACGAAGTGCCGCCGTCCTGCGTGCGGAACACGCCGATGTCGTTGGCGACGTAGACGACGTCGGGATTGTTCTGGTCGATCACGAGCGAGTTGACCGGCATGTTCGGCAGCTGGTCGGCGGGCAGCACACCGGTGCAGTTGGTCCACGTCGCCCCGCCGTCGGCCGAGCGCAGCACGCGTGCGCTCCCCCAGCCGCCACAGCCGATCCAGACGAGGTTCGGATCGCTCCAGCCGACCGCCAGCGCCGTGATGGGCAGGTTGGTGGGCTTGTTCGCCGCGCTGTAGGGCTCGCTGAAACTGCCGAACGTCCCGCTCGAATCGCTGCGCTGGATGCGCCCCGAGAGCGTTGCCACGAAGACGCGTGCGGCCGACGACGGCGCGAACGCGACGCGCGTGCCGGCGGCGTCGAGCGCCGCCACCGAAAGCCAGTTGTCGCCCTGGTTGGTGCTGCGGAACACGCGCGGGCTCGAGTAGCCGGTGGCGCTGATGATGCCCACGGCGATCAGCAGGTTCGAGTCCCCGGGCTTGACCGCGACGTGCCATACGTTGGCGGGATCGGTCGTCGCGCCCGCCACGACCTCGGTCATGCCGTTGCGGATGTTCGTCCACGTGAAGCCGCCGTCACGGCTGCGCCGCAGGTTGTTGTTCCATGGCGTCGTGTAGATGTTCGTACTGTCGTTCGGATCGACGACGAAGAAGCCGCCCTCGTTGCCCGCGCCGGTGTCGCGCCACGTCACCGGCCCTTCGGTCGCGATGATCCCCTGGTCCTGCGTGCCGCCGCCGAGCTTGAAAGCGCCGGCCTGCGATACGCCGAGGCTGTAGAGCTGGGTCGCGGTCAGGTGGTCGCTCACGAGCGTCCAGTTCGCGCCGGCGTCGGTCGACTTGTAGAGGCCGCCGTCGGTGGCCATGTAGCAGACGTTCGCATCGACCGGATCGAACACCAGCTGGTGATGGTCCGAGTGGGTACCGCCCACGCCGGCGAACGACGTGCCGCCGTCGGTCGAGCGCTCGAGCCCGACGCCGCCCGCGAACAGGATGTCGTGGTTGTCGCGGTGGACGGCAACCATGTTGGTCCACTCGTTGTAGCTCGCCGGCTGATGCGTGCCGGCATACGCAAAGAACGACGCGCCGCCGTCGGTGCTGCGATAGACAGTCCCAGAATCCTGGCCCATCTTCGCGAGCACGAAGTTCGGGCCGTGCGCGCCGTTCAGGCCCATCGCGAGCTTGATCCATTCCGCGTTCGTGCCCGTCGGCAGGCGCCCGATCCAGAAGACCATTCTTCGAATCACGACGGGCCTGCCGAGGCCCGCGCGCGACCACGTCGCGCCGCCGTCGAGCGAGCGGTAGACGCCGTCGTTCCAGATCGCCGCGAACAGCCGGTTCGGATTGGTGGGTTCCATCAGCGCGTCGCACACGTGCCCTGCCAGCACGTTGGTCCACGTCGTGCCGCCATTGGCCGTCATGAAGAGGCCTCTGTTGCTCGCGACGAAGACGCGATCCGCGTCGGTCGGGTCGATCAGCACGCGCGAGCAGCGGTCGCCGACGACGCCGCTGCCGGTCAGCGTCCACGTCGTCCCCGCATCCGTCGACTTGTAGACGCCGACACCCGGATAGGACGGGCCCCAGCCCGGCGTGTCCTCCCCGGTGGACGCGAACACGGTGTTCGGCTGCGTGGTCGCGACGTCGATCGCGCCGATCGCCATCGACAGCTCGGTGAACATCATCGCCTGCCATGTAGCGCCGCCGTTCGTGCTCTTCCACACACCGCCGTCCGCGGCGCCCGCGTAGACGACGCTGCGGTTGGTCGGGCAGATCGCGGCAGACTTGATGCGTCCCGAGAAGTTGGTCGGCCCTGTGGAATGCCATCCCCAGAGGAACGGCGGCCAGCGCCGGCGATCGAAATCGGGCAGCACGCGCGGATCGGGCTTCTCCCAGATCTTGCGGCCGCGCCACGGCGGGCAGATGTCGTCGAGGATGTCGAACTCCGGCAGACCACCGGGCAGCCCCGGCGGAAGTCCCGGCAACCGGCCGCCGCGCGCCCTGCCGCGCTCGGGCACGCCGCTCGCGTCGAGGTCGCGCAGCGACAGGTCCGGATCGTCACCGAACTCCTGCAGCAGCGCGGTGACCTTCACACGCTCGGCGAGAATTTCACGCAGCACATCGAGCCGTCCCGTTTCGCCCAGCCGGCGGAGCAGCGGCTTCATCGTGTACAACGTCCACAACAGCTGCAGCCGCTCGGGGTCGGCAGGCAATCCGATCGGCATGTAGATGCCGGACCGATGCAGCACGCCCCACGCGTAGCTGCCGTCGCTCGCGACACCCGAGCGCGGCACGAGCACCCAGCGTCGGGTCGAATGCTCGAAGCGGAACATCCGGACGCTCGCTAGCCGAACCCGCTTCGCATCGCGGTCGAGCCGCACCAGCAAACGCGCGCCGGAGGCGTCACCGCGCTCGTCCACCTCGACCGCCGGGCCCGCGGCGCCAAAACTCGACCGCGGGGCGGGATCGTCGACCGCACGCACCCGGGGCGGCTTCTTTTCGGGTGTGACGAGCTCGAACGCCGCGCGGGGCGGCGGCACGTCGGGCGCGAATGCCTCGCGGCCGAGCGACCCGAGCGCCGCGACCTGGCGCAGCGCCGCCGCCCGCAATTGACTCAGCCCGACGTCGCCCGGGAGTTGGCGCGTCAGCCGGAACCATTCGCCCTTGCGGCGAAGATCGTCGTCGTCCTCGCGGTAACCCTCGCGCGTGCGCGCCGTGCCGCCGCCCGATCCTCCGTTGCCCCGACCGCCGCGCGCGACCGCGCCCGCCGGCTTGCGAACCCGCGATCCCTTGGCAGAAGCCATGGCTGCCCTCCTGGCGAAACGCACGGCGGCGCACGACACGGCGGGTGCGTGGCAACGCCCACGCTGGTGCCGGCGTGGCCCTGGCTGATGGTGACGAAGCGAAACTCGCGCGCGTGGTGCACGCGCGCGACGGATACACGCCTATCGCGCGGCGCGAGGCCGCGCACCGGCTCCTACTTGCGCGGGGCGCGCTTGCGCCACTCGCGCAGCGCAAGGATGCCGGCGACCGGGATCACGAACAGTAGCACCTCGAAAACCCCGGAGCCGCCATCAGGCGCCATGCCGAAGATACGCTCGATGAAGTCCATGTGATCTCCTTCCCGCTGCGTGCGCCTGCAAGCGTCCGGCGCGGCGACGTCTGCGCGCATGGAACGGAGTATCCCGCGCGGACGTTGTAGCGTACATTGATCGAACACGGTGTCAAGCAGAATATTCGCGCGGGGGTGACGCGATCCGGTCGCGCCGCAACTCGTCGTTCGCGACGCTTACGTCAACGGCAGCGAACGCCGCGGGCCGAACGCGGGGCCGCCTGATCTTCAACTGGAACGCGCGTTGCGATGGCGAAGAGCCGGGGCCGATCGCCGGCGTGCCGTCCGCGGTGCCGGTCCAGAGGCTCGTTCCGTCCGGCGCCAGCGGTATCGCCGCCGCGTTCGCGAAACGGGCCGGCGGGAGCAAGGCAGAGTCGGCGCTTTTGCAGTCGAAGTACGACACGCGGACACCGGGTTGTGCGCCTTCCGCCCCGTGCCCCGCTCAACCGCCGCACGCCACCGGCTTGCGATCGGGCGCGACGCACAGGGCTGCGTCGAGCCAGATCTCGAATGTGTCTTCCTTTGGCTTGGCGTTGCGCAGTGTCTGCATCACGACCGGCGCGCCCGCGGTCTCCTGCACGACCCTTGCCATCCAGCGGGCGAGGCTCTTGTCGCTTCGGCCGTGCACGCGAATCTCGGTACGGGCCGGTGCGCGCGTGCTGACCACTTCGGCGATCGGCACGCGGTAGGCGGCACCGCGCAGGCGCGCGGCGAGCACGTTCGCCAGCGCACGCTGCGCCTCGCTCGCGATTTCGATGAACACCAGCGGCAGCTGCCCCTCCGCCCGGGCGAGCGCGGCAGAGACCGAAGCGACCACCTCCGCCGTCCGCGGGCCGTTGTTCCTCGCGGCGTCGAGCAGGCGGCGGATGTCGGTGGCGTGCAGCGCGAGCGTGCTCGGCGTGGCGGACTGCAGCACCACCAGCACGTTGATCACACCAGAGAGGTCGGCCGGGTCTTTCGGTACGCCGTTGCGCTGCGCCTGCAACGCACGGCGCACGCCGAGCGACACTGCGTCGGACGTGGCTTCGGGGTCGACGATCAGGCTGGTGGTCGCAGCCAACCGCGCGTCCTTGATCGGGCTGAACAACTGCTCGACCTTGGCGTTCAGCTCGTCGAGCGCAGCGCCGGCAAGTGGGAGGCTGTGACGTTCGGCGGACTCGGCCTTCGCCGCAATCGAGGGAT
>Ga0062382_10000083_pt1 | contig 20288 bp, 13 predicted proteins | sample DOMMetBare2Fresh_FD_59507 | JGI IMG/M metagenome (GOLD analysis project Ga0062382, IMG submission 59507) | Wetland sediment microbial communities from St. Louis River estuary, USA, under dissolved organic matter induced mercury methylation -... | ecosystem: Environmental > Aquatic > Freshwater... | reverse complement strand
CTTGTCGTACGTCGCATCGAAGCCCGACTGGTAGAAATAGAAGGTCCGGCGATACAGAAACCCGTACAGACACGCCGCCGGCTTCCCGTTCAACCGCAGAACATAGAGCCGTAGCCAGCCACGCTCGAGCGCGACCTGGCTAAACTCCCGATGAAACTCGACCAGACCGGGCGTGTGAAAAGCGTCCGAGCCGCCGCGGTCGCGCCAGCGCAGGTTGTGCAGCGCCATGACCAGGTCGATCGACTCGCGGCATTGCGCCTGCGTGCGCACCTGCTCAAACTGCACCGTGTAGTCCCGGTTGAGGCGCTTCCATTTGCGATGGAAATTGTAGCGGTGCTCGGCGCCCAGCGTTGCGAGGTAAGATTCCCAGGATCTCCCGGCCAGCGGGATGAACGGGCAGGTGTTTGTTGTCGTCTCAGCGACGCTCCAACCGTTCTCGCCCAATGCCGAAGCGACGCCGGCAGCCAGGCAGCCGCCCCGCTTAAGCTGCGTCCAGTTGAGCATGAGACGCTCCCCGGCCAAGCGCGACGCCAGGGCCCGCCACGCCTCCGGTTCACGGCCTCTGCGGACGATGACATCCAGGTAATCAGAACCGACACTGCCGCTTCCCAAAAACTCCAGCACGGGAACCGGACGCCAGTGGAACAGACTGCCGGGGCGCAAGCAGCATGGAGCCAAGGCGGCCAGTTCTCCTTCGCAACGGACCGCCAGGACCAGAAGTCGTCTATCCCCGGCCAGATGTTTCCACCAGGTGCGGAGCCACTCCCAGGTCAGGAAGAGACCATCCGAGTCGCTCGATTGCAGGAGTTCGTCCCACTCCTGCTCCAGGACCGAGAAGCCCGACGCTTCGCGTATGGTCTCCACCGTCACGGAAGAGCGGTCGGCTAGCGTCCTTGGAAGGGTCTCTATCATTGTGCGGGCTGCAATTCCAGACGCAGCACCTGGTCGGCGATGTATTCCACCTGTGACCGGGTCACGTCTTGATGAATGGGTAGTTCGAGCACATGCGCCCGGAGATACTGCGCGTCGGTACCGCCGTTGCGGTTTGCCAGCGGATCTCCTTCGTTCCAGAACTCGACCGCTCCGATGCCCCGCTGCCATAAGGCTCGGGCTGCCGCATGCTTGTCCTGAACCAGGATTGGGAAGAACAGCGGGCAGACACCTTCGTTTAGGTCATTCCGCAGCATGGCTACCCGGCCTTCCAGCCTTCGCTGCATGAGGAGAAAATTCTCTCTTCGCTTCCGCCGGATCTGGTCATACTCCAGTCCCCCCATCACGGTATTGCTGATGGACGACATGGCAATATTGACATCGGCGACGTTCCACCCGATGTTGCCGACCGGCACCTGCCGCACGCGCGCCGCCCGCAACATTTGGCCAAAGGCCCGTTTGATACCGAACAAAGCCCTCCCGACGCCGTCCCAACGGGACCGTACCGCCTCCAACGCCAGCTCAGCGCTTCGGCCGGCGGCTGCGGTGCGGGGACAACGCTCCAGCTCCAACGCCGCCAGATCGCCCAAAATGCTGCGGTTTTGCACCAGCAGACCGCCGTTGGGCACCGGCAGCGTCTTATACAGACAAAAGACCGAGTAGTCTCCGAAGCTGCCGAGCGGCTTGTGGTCCGTCTCGCTGAGCAAAGAAAGGGCGCAATCCTCGATCAAAAGGCTGCCTCGCTCGCGGCACAACGCTTCGATCTCTTTCATCGGCTGCGGCCACCCCAGGTAGTGAATGATGTAGATCACCCGGGGATTCAGCTTGGCCAGACGCGAAAGGGCCTCCAGGTCCGGCTCCAGGTTGCGAAGGATCGGATAGTAGACGATGGAAGCTCCGGCCGCCCGAATCGCGGACACTTCGTTGCCGCTGTGGTAGTCGGGGACCAGAACAATGTCCCCCTTCTTGAATCGCAACGCGCGAAACAAGTGATAGATGCCGCTGCGAGCCACGCAGAAAGAGAGCCGGTTCTCGAACTTCAACGGAAATGGCAAGTTCCGGCCCGAGTGGGATGGGCACAGCTCGCGCAGGGTTAGCCCCGGCCAGGATGAAACGTACATTGGTTCCTCACTGCCTGCGCGGTAGCGGCTAGTCGCAGGACAAGATTGCGCAGAGGCTGCAGGTTGTTTCGTTTCAGCACCGCGACTAACTGGGACTTGATGAGATATAGAACGCGCCCTTTGAAAGCGCTGGAGAATACGAAGAGCCAGTAATGGGGCCTGGAGTGTTCAGTCCACTTCAACTTCCAGTCGGCAGTCTCTCCCAGAAAGTCGTACTCCCTTACATCTCGCTCGAACGCCTTCTGCAAGACCATCGAGAGGAGAAGGTTATAGGGAGAGTAAGGAGCGTAAGCCGGGTCGTACCCTACCTTGAGCAGATAGATCCGGTTCTTATAAGAGAGAGAATAGTCGAAGGCGATCCGCTGCGCGCCGGCCTGTAGGAAATGCAGCCGGATCCAACCGCGCTCTGCTGCGCGCCGCGCCAGTATCGAGTAAAACTTGGAAACGTCCGGATCGGAGGAAATGGCGGTGTGAGCCTCTCCCTTCCAGGCCGCGGCCTCCAGGTGCAACCCGGCTTCCAAGGCGTCCGTCAGCTTTTCGCCCGAGGTAATGGTTTCGAGGTCTGCCGGCCCGATCCCGTTGAGCCGCTTGAACCGGTTTCTCAGATTGCCGCGATGTTTGCCCGCCAAGCCGTCGAAGTACTGGCTCCAGGAGCTACGGAGCGGCAGGTAGGGAGAGGCGCCGGACAGCCAGGTTACGATTTGGCAATCGTCCGGCGCCGCGAGGCCAGGTATGGCCTCCAGGGTCGCGGATCCTTCCGGCAGTTGGCAGAGTTGCAGAAGATCCCAATCGCGGTTCCGGGAAAGGTGATTCCAGATGGCGCGGTAGGCTTCCTCCGGGCGCTGCGCGATGAGGAAGTCGGCGCGCGGGACGTGCTCATTGTAGAAGAACCCCAGCCGCCGTACTTTGATTCCCCACATCCGGATGGATGTCAAGATCAGCGGAGCGATGGCCACCGTTTGATCGCCTGCCTTCAACACTAGAATCCGAAGGGCGCTGCCGGCGCCGAAGCACTCCCACCAGGTACGTACCCAGGCGTGCTCCAGAAAAGGATGGTCGAGTCCGGCCGCCTCTGCCACTGCGTTCCAGACCGGCTCCAGATCGAGAAATGCCTGGTAGCTGGAAATGGTTTCAACACGGATTTCCGCGTGAACGGGCGCTGCCTCCGGCAAAGGTCGTGCTGTTGTCAGGCACGCCATCTAGGTGTGCCTCGCGCCGGCCGGATTCCAGATGTCGCGGAAACCGCGCGTGAAGTAATACAGACCGGCGACCGCCGCCCAGTTCATCAAAACGAACATGTAGGGTACCAGCACGATTTTGCGGAAGGTGTCTCTCATATCTCTCTCCTACCCCGCCCGAGTTGCAGGAGTTGTCGCGACGGACGCTTCCGAGTCGCGAGTGGAAACCAGCCAGCCGGCGCCGGCCAGCGCGTACCACAGGACCTGACCAATGAAGACCATGAGGTAAGCGCCGTGCAGCAAGAACAGATTTGAGATGAAAAGCGCCGCCAGGCAGTAAGGCACAAGCAGCCGGCCCAACTTATGGGAAACCAACTGCACGAAGATCGGATTGCGCCACGGCGCCAGCAGCTCGGGCATTTGAGCGAAGAGCTGGTAGTTGCCCGCCAGGGTCCGTGTCTTTCTCTCGTATTCCGGTTTCGTGCTCCGGCTCGCAACCTCGTATGCCCGGGCCGCCGGTTCGAAAATCACGCGCTTCCCCGCCAGCACAATCCTTAGCGGAATGACCACATCATCCAGGATGGTTCCCGTGGACAGCGGAGCAAAGAGCTCGCGGCGAATGGCGTAGATGGCGCCGGTCGCCCCGGGGACGGAGTGAATGTCGCTCTCCATTGCGCGCAATCCCTTTTCGTAACGCCAATACGCGCCCACTGCGTCGCTGCTTTCCTTGGCTTGTTCATCCAGCAGCACCAGTTCCCCGGACACGGCTCCGACGGAGGCGTCTGCGAAATTGGCCACCAGCTCGCGGACGGCTCTCTTGTCAAACCACTGGCGGGCGTCGGCAAACAACACGATCTCGCCCGTTGCGATCGCCACCCCGCTGTTCAAGGCGTTTGCTTTGCCCCGATGCACCGGCGAGTAGACAACCTCGACTCCCTTGTCGGCGTAGTCGCGCACCAGGGAGTCGGTGCCGTCGGTCGGGGCGTCGAGCGAGACAATCACCTGGAGCTTGCCGGGAGGGTAATCGAGATCGGAGCAATTCTGCATCTTGGACTGGACGTTCTTCCTCTCGTTGTGCATGGCGATCACCAGGCTCACGCTCGGCTCTTGGTAGAGCTTGCGAACGGGCCGCCGGCCCCATCTCCTCCAAGCCAGCAGCAGAAGCGGATAGCCCGCGTAGACGTACGCGATGCCGGCAAGCGCGGTCCAGAAAATCGCCTCTGCCATCTGTTCGGTCTCCTCGCCACCGGCGGCCGGTTAGTGTGTTGCGGCGATAGTGGCGATGTTGCTCGTCACCCCCAGGATGGTGATCTGTAGGGGCTGGTTGCCCGTGGGCAGGCCGGCCGGCGCCCGCGCGTTAATCTGATACAGGCCCACGAAACCCGGCGCTAGCCCGGAGAACGTAACGTTGGCGGGCAAACCGGCAATGGTCACGTCCGGGAGGTTGATCGTTTCGGCCAGCGGCGGAACGCTCGGTCCCCCGTCGCCGGACCTCACCGGAGTTCGCAGGGCTCCGAGGCCGGTGCAGTAGATCACCAGGAACTCACCCGGTCGCGCCGGGGAGCTGCTGCTGACGAGCGAGAAATCGCTAGCGTGCAGCACGGCTCCGGCGCTGCTCGCCGGATCGACAATGAAGATGCCGGGGGCGACGGCGGTTACATTCGCTGTCCGCACGGCGCTCACGGTGCTGCCTCGCCTCACCTGGATCGACACTGCGGAGCCGGCTGGCAGGTCAAAAGGCGCCTGCGCGTTGATCTGGCCATCGGATACGAAAAACAACGGAGCTGCAATCCCATTGAAGGTAACGCTGGTGTTGCCCAGGACCGTAGGTAAGGGTACGCTCGACGCGTTCAGGATGCTGCCCGCGAAACTTCCTCCGAAAACGGCTACGATCGCTCCCGGGGCGATGATATGAGCGAAGCTGGCGCCGTTGACCGTGGAATTCTCCGCCAAAGAAGGTTGGCCGGTCAGGCTCCCGGATACCATTCGAACGCGGTTGTTCACGCGATCGGCAACGTAGACACTGCCCGTGGCGTCCGTCGTCAGCCCCCACGGGAAACTCAGCATCGCCTGGGTGGCCGGGCCTCCGTCACCGGAGAATCCGTCCGTTCCCGTACCGGCTACGGTACTGATGACGCCGGAGCTGTCGACTTTACGTACCCGGTTGTTCCCGGCGTCGGCGATAAACAGATTGCCCGCGCCATCGATGGCCACGTCCTCTGGAATATTCAGCGACGCGCTGGTGGCGCGGCCCTGATCCCCGGCAAAGCGTCCTATACCATCGCCGGCCACGGTGGTGATCACCCCGCTCGGGCTGATCCGCCGGACGCGGTTGTTGTCGCCGTCGGCAAAATACAGATTACCGAAGGCGTCCATCGCCATCCCCAATGGAAACAGCAAGGAGGCGTTGGTGGCCTGACCACCATCGCCGGAGAAGCCTGGCGCCCCGTTGCCCGCGACAGTCGTGATCGTTCCGTTGCTGCTTACCTTGCGGATGCGCTGGTTGGAACTGTCGGCAATATACAAGCTACCGGCCGAAAAGAGTACGGAAGTCGGCCGGCCCAGTTGGGCACTGATCGCGGGGCCACCGTCGCCGGACGCACCCTCTACGCCGGTACCCGCAACCGTACTGATGATGCCGTTAGGCGTCACCTTTCGAACACGCCTGTTGCTGGCGTCGGCAATATAGAGGTTGCCCGCGGCGTCCAGCGCCAAACCGGTGAAATCGCTTAGGGAAGCATTCACGGCCAAGCCGCCGTCCCCGGCATACCCGGCAATTCCATTCCCGGCTATGGTGGAGATCATTCCACCCAGACTGACTCGCCGGATTCGCCGGTTGTCTACGTCGGAGATATACACGTTGCCGTTCGAATCGACGGCCAATCCCCGGGGGTGATTCAAACCGGCGGCAGCCGCCGGGCCGCCATCTCCGGTAAACGTCTGGCTGCCATTGCCCGCGAGCGTCGCGATCCTGCCCTGTGAGAACGCTGGCCAAGCGGTAAGAACCAGACACATGACCGGCACGAACAACAGGGAAACTCTTCCCTTCACATGGACCTTTGCTAAAGACATTTTCAATCCTTTCATCCGGTCGGTTCGAACGTGTTCCATCAACGTCCTCGACCGAACAACACATTCTTTGTGGTTTTGGGCAGCATCCCGGCTTCCAAGCCGAGCGACCGGTTCAGCCGGCTTTCGCGCGGCGGCGCGTCAACTGCGGCCCAGGTAGTGTCGTTGATAGTGCCGAAAGGCATAAGCGTAACGGGTATCTCCGTATTCCACATCGTTCAGCACCACGCCCAGTACATTGGTGGCGTCGAGGCTCTGGACGGCGCGGCGGAAGATCTCGCGCCCGGTCTGCCGGGCTCGCACGACGATCACTACTCCGTCGGCCATGCCCGCCAGGATGTGGCTGTCGGCAATCGGTACGATGGGCGGACTGTCGAGCACGATCAGCCGGTATTCCGTTCGCAGGCGCGCCAGAAGCTCCCGGGCCTGTGGCGAGGCCAGGAGACCGGCCGGGTTCACCGGCGCTGTGCCGCCCACAATCACATCCAGGTTCCCCAGCGTCGAAATGTAAGAGCCGATATCGCCGCCGGTCTGGGACAACAGATCGCTGAAGCCTTTCATCTTCTTCAGTCCCAGGTACTGGTGCACCTGCGGACGCCGCAGGTCGCTATCCACCAGCAGAACGCGTCCCTTCAGCGACGCGGAGAACGCCAGGCTCAAATTTAGAGCCGTAACGGATTTTCCTTCCCCTCCCGCCGCGCTGGTCACCACCAGCACCCGGCCGCCGCTCTTCTCGATCCACTGCTCCACTTTCATCGCGAGAATGCCGTATTGTTCCGAAGGAATGGACTGCGGGTCGCTTAAGACCGCGAGACGGTGCTTTTGAAAGTGCTGTAGCTGTCCCGGAGCGATGTCCTCGTCCGCGAGCTTCAAGGAGGCCACGCGGCTCGAACCGGAGTTCTTGCCCGGGCGCCTTCCGGCCGCGCGGTTGGGTATGGCCGGGACGGCCGACAGCACCGGGAGATTTGTGTATTCCTGGAACTCCTCGACGGAATCGAACGAGGTATCCATCTGTTCTACGACCAGGACTGCGATCAGGCCCAGCCCCAAGCCGACCACGAGACCCATGAGGATCATCCGGTTCCGATGCGGGCTCGAAGGGGCCACTGGCAGTTGGGCCGGTTCAGCAATCTTAAACGCGACGCCCGGAGCGCTCCTCTCCAGCCGCTGGTCCAGCTTCGCTTCTTGCTGCTTCGCGAGCATGGCCTCGTACTGCGAGCGTGTTAGCGCCGCCTCTCTTACGCGCTGGGCCAGTGTCGTCTCAAGCCCCGGAGAAGAGTCGATCCGGCGTTCATACATCCTCATCTCGGAGGCCAGCGCGGTGCGTTCCTGCTGGTAACTCCGCAAGCGCTGATCGATCGACTCCGCCTCGGCCTTCAACGCGACGTAGCGCAGATGGACCGCTGACGGTTCGCGGCGATTCCCGGCCGGGATGCCGCTCGCCTCCAGGTCCCGGATTTCCCTTTCGGTGCGTTCAATCTCGGGATTCTTGGCCGTATAGCGGGCCTTGAGTTGTCTCAGCTTGAGGCGTAGCTCGTCGAGACTGGCTTCGGCAGGAGTTCTTTCTCGCGGCTCCGCCTCGAGCGCTCCCTGTTTCTCCAGCGCCTTCATTTCCTCGATCGCGGCTAACCGTCGCGCCTGGCCTTCCGTTATCTGATCGGTCTTGGTCCGCACCTGCTGCTGCAGGTCCTCGCGGAGCTTGAGGTTGGTCGCGAGACGCTCGGGAAGCTCGTGCGCCACGCTCTGCTTGTAGGCTTTCAAGCTCTCTTCCTGCTCGCGGAGCTGTCTTTGCAGGCGCTCCACTTCCGCGTCCAGGAAGCTGTCCGCCTGTTCCACGCGCTCGCCGCGAAGGTCCGAGGTGCGCTCGATGAACAGCTTGGCTAGGCGGTTGGTCACCTGCATGACCTGCAGGGGCCGTTCACCCTCGAAGCTGACATAGAAGGCATCGGGCCCTTCCACCTGGATCTGGATTCTCGACTTCACCGCCTCCACCGCCTGCTCCGGCGTTCGGTCCCCCGGTTTGCTCAGGTGGAATTCGGCATTCACCGTTTCCAGCACCGGACGGCTCAGCAGCGTCTCCTGAATGGTGCGCAACTGGTCCTGGATGCTGGCGGTGGTCGCGGCGGCGGACCTGCCATTCAGATAATTCCCCGGGATCACGGGCTCTGCCACGATCAGCGTCCGGGCGCGAAAGCGTTCCGGCAGCCGCAGTGTATATACGCTGACCGCTCCCGTCACCAGCAGCGCCGGGATCAGCAGGTATAACTTGCGACGCTTGAGAGCCCGCAGAGCCGTGAATACAGAGAGTCCTTTCCCTGTTTCATTCGTTTCCATGTGCTATCTCTCCTCCGGAGCGCGTGCCTCCGCTGCCTGGGGTTCGACGGACTCAACGGGGGTTTTTCCGCGCCCACGGCGGGCGCTTTCTGGCTCCGGCGGACGCGACAAAACAATCTCCAGGCCACCGAAGTATCGCCTCCGCGACAGCGGAGATTCTGAGAATTGGCTTACGTTCTGGCCGTAGTATTCCGCGCGGGCAAACACGATGAGACGCTCGCTGAGCTTGTAGTCCAGGCGCGACTGAGCAAACAGGCTCCTGACGCCCCGATCTTGAGCGGTCCCTCTCCCTCGCTGCCCGTTGAATTCCAGTCCCACACGCTTGGTTAGCTTTCCCCGGGCCCGCAACGTCACCGCTTGGAACAGGGAGTCGGGCGCGAGACCATTGCCGAAAACAGCAGTCCCGCCCGCCGTGCCGCCGCCGGGCGCGAGACCTCCGAAGAATGAGAGATACCGCTGGTAGCCTGCCATCATCCACAGGCGTCCAAACTGCTTCTCCACCGCGCCTCCGGCTGTGTACGCGAACTCGCGCCCGCGAATCACGCCGCCGGTCACCCGGAAGATCAGACTGGGATTGACGGTGTACATGTAACCTGCATTCAGGCTGTGCACCGCGTGGAAAGAGAACCCTGCTGGTCCGTTGCTATCGAGCGGACGGACGCGCAGATAGGCATAACTCCCCGTCACGGAGTGATGGCGGCTCACCGTGTGGTCTAGCGTCACCGTTCCGGCGTTAGTCATCTGATCGAGCCGATGGGCCTGCAGTCCTGACAGCGCCATGGTCGTGATCGCATTGTCGAAACGGAAGAACAATTGAGTTCGCCGGTCCACCCGATACTTCAACCCGGCAAAGGCGGAGTTCTGCTGGAAGCGTCCGCGCGGCAGCAGGAATTGACTGTCGGCCAGCCGGCGGCTTGCGTCCGAGGTGGACAGAAAGGAATCGCCGGCGTCGATGCTCAGCCGGGAATTGACCCGGTAACTGTAACGCAGATTCGCCGAGTGGTTCCAGGCATTCAGGTCCTGATAACGAGCGAAGACTTCAAACTCCGGTTGGTAGTCCACGGAAAAGCTCGTGCGATGGGTGCTTCTGATCCAGGAGAAGGTCGGCGCCGTCAGAATAGACACGGTGTCGTCCAGCGTTCTGGAGTTATCGACGAAGTTGTCGTCGTAGCCGGCGCTTAGGCTCAACGGCGAGGTAAGGTAGAATCCATTGGGCCGCTGTTGCGCCCACCCCGCGACCTCTACGAGAAGAGCCAGGACAACGCCCAGCAACAGCAATGGCCCGCGTCTCATGCTTGCTTCACCCTCCTAATCGCTTGAAGCCTTCCGGCTGCCCGGTGGCTCTCTGGCTCTCCGCAACTGACAGAGCCCGGATTGTCCGCCTCCGCCTACTCCACGTAGACCGTATCCAGCGTCCGAAGATAGAATGGCGTTTCGCTATCGTCCGCGACCAGGCGTTTGATGTTGATCTTGATTCGTTGCGGGCCGGCCGGTGCATTCCTCAGTACAATCACCTTGTTCGGCCGGGCGAGGTCGGTGAAGCCTCCGGCCATCGCAATGGCGTCGAGCACGGTGACCCGATTCTTGATTCTGTACACGTCAGGCTTGCGGACCTCACCCAAGACCGAAATCTTGAGGCTGTTAACCTGCTTGACCATGACGTTGACCACCGGTTTGACGACATAGTTGCTCAATCTGGCTGTGATCTCCTGCTGAAGTTCGAAAGCCGTCTTTCCGTTCGCCTCGATTTCGTTTGCCAGCGGGAGGGAAATCCTGCCATCCGGACGTATTACGACCGTCGTCCCCAACTCGGGCTCTTTCCACACGAAAACCTCAATCACATCTTCGGGCCCCAGGCGGTATTCGGCCTCGGCAGGAGTCGTGCTGGCGGGCGGCCCATGCACGTCCGCTGCTATAACCAGCGCCGCGCTGGTCATGAGAAGCATCAGTAAAAACGCGGCGTATTTGGTATGTGTTTTTCGTCTCATGTCAACCTTCGGGCCGGCGCCGGGGCTTCGGTTCTCGTTCCCCTAAGTGAATACCTGAGCTAACGTAACAAGAAAACACGCTCGGAGTCTGGTCAAAAAGGATCATGGCCCTCGGTGTTGTGGGCGGCCGCTGCCCCCTGCCCCTCGGCGTGGCAACCCCGTCGCGCGGCCGCCGGCACGGTGAGGCGACGCCATTTGCCGCAACCGGGCGCCGCTCGTCGACGCCGCACTCGGCCGGGTGTCCCCGATGTGCGGTGTATAGCGGGATCTGATGGTCACTTCTGACCAGACAACGAGCACGGCCTCCGTTATCGTGGGTCATGGTTCGAGATCGACACCACTAGACAAAGTGGATCGGCTGGCCACGGCGTCAAGGCGAAAACACTTCGCTGTGCTGGCGCTTTGGCGCACGCTTGGCAGTTTCCTTGAGGGGCGTCTGGTTCACTGACCGGAGAAGAGTCCGTGCGGCTAGGGTGACGGAGTTGTGTTTGTGGTGCACGCAAAGCAGGCCCGTGATCGAGTGCTATAACGCGCCGTCGGGCTCCTCGGCGCCGCCAAGAGTACTGGGCTACGGGAATAGCCATTACGTTTATGCTTACCGCTACCGTCGACAGCACCGCGTGGGCCGGCATTTCGACAGCGCCTGGCAAGGCCCATCTGAAGGTGCGGGCGCACCGTCTCGCACGCCCTCGCGGGGCTTTCCTCGCCGCGGAACTGACGCTGCTGGCGATCGCTTTCCTGCACACCTCTTGGGGCGGACACAGCCTGGGGACACTCATCCTGATCGCTTCTTGTGCGATTTGTTTTCACATCAATAACCTCGACAGGTCCATTGTCGGCTCCGTGTCACTGCAGTTCTGGATCGACCTCTTGGAGTCTTTTTCCTTGGGATTTCTCGTATCCGCGTTGCTGTTTTGCATAGTTCCTGCATTGGTTCCGCGCATTGACATCGCGCTCACGGCTGGGCTACTGATTGGTCTTTTTCCGGTGATCCTGCGGTTGCTCTTGCGGCAGCTGGTCACTCGCGGGAAGTTCGTGGAAGAAATCCTGATTGTCGGCACGGGAGATTTGCCGGCAAAGCTACATCGCGCGCTGGACCGTGGCATGGGCCACGCGAACCGCAATACGCAGGTGGTCAGTCTTTCTGGAAGTCTGGTGGACCGGGGAGTGGCGATCGATCTCACCGAACTCAACGGGTTGGTGGCAAGGGACCAGATCTCGCGAGTCGTCATAGCCGAGCTAAACGCCCAGAACCGGGAGAGATTGGCTGCCGCGCTGCTGGATTCCCGGCTTCGCGGCTTACAGGTCGACGACGCTGTCGATTTCTATGAGAAGCTCAGCGGGAAGATCTGGGTGGAAGCGTTGAATCCCCAGTGGTTCGTCTATACCGGTGGATTCAACCGTTCCCGAGCCGGCATCTTTCTCAACCGCTGCTTCGACGTGACGTTTGCACTCCTTCTGATTCTGCTGGCCTCCCCGTTGCTCCTGCTGATCGCCATCGCAATCAAGTTCGAGTCGGTGGGGCCCATACTCTTCCGGCAGGTCCGGGTGGGCTTGCATGGAAAGACGTTCGTCATTTACAAGTTTCGGTCCATGCGGCACGATGCGGAACTCGAGACCGGGCCGGTGTGGACCGCAGAGGGTGACGAGAGGGTGACGAGAGTCGGCCGATTGCTGCGCACCTTCCGGCTCGATGAACTGCCGCAAGCGTTCAATGTGCTGAAAGGGGATATGAGCGTGGTGGGCCCCCGCCCGGAGCGGCCTTGTTTTGTCGATCGGCTCGAGCGAGAGATCCCCTTTTACGGTCTCCGTCATTACCTGAAACCGGGTATTACGGGGTGGGCTCAGGTCATGTATCGGTACGGAGCATCCGTCGAGGATGCCTACGAAAAACTGCAGTACGACTTCTATTACGCCAAGCACAAATCCTTCCGCTGTGATGCTACGATCCTGCTGAAGACGGTAAGGATTGTGTTGTTCGGTCGAGGACAGTGAACAAACCTGGGGCGGATCCCCCTGAATCCCGGGCGGTTCGGGTCATGATTGCCGAAGACGAACGCGCGCAGGTCGCCGAGCGGCGCCGGCGCACGAGACGTTGCCCGAAGGCGTCGGATGTGTTGTCCGCAGACTAGACTCATCATCAAGCGGTCGCGCTGGCAGGCGTCGGAAACTCCGGCAATGAACCGGCTGTACCGGCGCTGACAGAGTATCGAATGGGCCACCAAAGTGCAATTCCTACCGCGGAGAATGCATGTCTTGCGTACAACGTCATACCGCGCGATCAAGCGAGACCGAGCCGATGAACCCCTTGGCGCGCCGGTACAGAGTGGCGGCTCCAGCAGGACGCCTCGTCGCCGAAATCTCATCGAAACGCACTTGGCCCCCGCCGTGCAATACGTGGAAGCAAGAGGAAGACATCAAACCATGCCAGCAACGACAACTGCAACAGCGCCGTTTCCAACTCACATCGATTTACCTGAAGCCGATCGTGAGCCTTTGATCGAATTGCTCAACGGACGCCTCGCCGATACGGCTGACCTGTACTCGCAACTCAAGCAGGCGCACTGGAACGTGAAGGGTCCAAACTTCTTCCAGCTTCATCAATTGTTTGACCAACTGGCGGAAGAGGTATTTCCCTATATTGATCTCATCGCGGAGAGAGCGACCGCTCTGGGCGGAGTGGCCATGGGAACCGCGCGGATGGCGGCGGCCAACTCAATCCTGCCCGAGTATCCCGTGGAAGCCGCGGAGGGAGAAAGGCACGTAGAAGCCCTGATCGACCGCTATACCGTATTCACTACCAACATTCGAAAGGCAATTGACGTTGCCGACAAGCGCCACGACCGGTCCACTGCGGACCTCTTCACCGAGATTTCGCGAACAGCGGATAAGCAGTTGTGGTTCCTCGAAGCGCACGTTCAACATTAGCCTGAGAGACCCAAGGGCGCCTGGAAGGAAAATCTCAATGCCATACATTACTGTCGGGACGGAAAACTCCAGCAACATCGATCTCTACTATGAAGACCACGGCTCGGGTCAGCCGGTTGTCCTTATCCACGGATACCCGCTGAGCGGCGCTTCCTGGGAGAAGCAGACTGCAGCGCTCCTGGCGGCGGGTTACCGTGTCCTCACCTATGATCGCAGAGGATTCGGCAAGTCCGGCCAGCCAGCAACCGGCTACAACTACGACACCTTCGCCGAGGACCTACACAAAGTCGTGAGCCGGCTCGAACTACACGATTTCGCGCTGGCAGGTTTCTCCATGGGAGGCGGAGAAGTGGCGCGCTACTTGGGGAAATACGGATCGAAGGGCGTTAGCAAGGCGATATTCATTTCGGCGGTTCCGCCATTCCTGTTGAAGACGCCGGACAACCCGGAGGGAGTGGACGGCAGTGTGTTCGAGGGGATACAAAAGGCCATCGTCGCGGATCGTTACGCTTTCTTCGGCGAGTTTTTCAAGAATTTCTACAATACGGATCTCCTGCTGGGGAAGCGGGTCAGCGAACAGGCCGTTCAGGCTAGCTGGAACGTTGCAGCCGGCGCGTCCGCTACGGCCAGTCTCGCTTGTGTGTCGACATGGCATGAGGACTTCCGCAAGGACCTGATCTGCGTCGACGTGCCCACGCTGGTCATTCAGGGAGATGCGGACCGAATCCTGCCGATCAGTGCATCGGGCCTCCGGACCGCCAAACTGATCAAGGGATCCCGCTTATTGGTCGTGAAGGACGGGCCGCACTGCATCACATGGACCCACGCACACGAAGTGAACCGCGAGCTGGTGAACTTCCTTGGGGAAGGGATTGAGAAGTTGCGCCTCGGAGCTACGCGGTAGTTCCATTCGTTCCCCCGTCCGTCGAGCGAGAGGTCGTGCAGTGTTCGCGAGCGTCGCCGAGAGGCAACGAACGACGAATACGGGAGCGGGACACGTCCGTGCGGACGGAGGTAATCCACCGAAACCGGTCACGATGTGGCCGCGCGGCGGCGGCCTCTGGTCACTCCGAGAGTGTCAAAGGAATCCCGCGCGATCGATAATGAGGCTCCGCATCGGCGATCGTAGATGGCGATTCGCCCAGGTCCGAATGGGTTCGGTCCAATATTGCGTCCTGGTCGGCAGGGGGCATGTCGCGGAGCCAGGGCAGAGCCTGTGGTGACGCACCCCGGCGCCTCCCCCAAGGCCGGCGCTCAACCGGGAGGTAGTCTACGGTAGCGTACGGACGTGGGCAGCCACATGGAGCCCAGCGAAATCGCGCCCTGGACCTACGGCTGGGCCGAGGCCCCAGGCTCCGAGGTTGCTGGAGGATCTATGGTAAAATCCCGTACCAATGGCTTCGGACCACAGTGGTGGTGAGAACGGCTGGGGCGCAACGGGGAATGGTTGGTCGGAGTCGCAAAAAGAGCGGGTCCGCGCCCAACTCGGCAAAGTGCTGGAATACGCTCAGTTCCGTTCCAGCAAGAGGTGCAGCCACTTTCTGCGCTTCGTTGTGGAGCATGCCATCGAGAACCGGCTCGATTCCCTGAGGGAGAGAACCCTGGGAGTCGAGGTCTTCGAGCGCGATCCGCACTACGACACGAATCAGGATCCGGTCGTACGTTCCACAGCCGGAGAGGTCCGGAAACGGCTGGCGCAATACTACCTGGAGCCGGGGCACGAAGAGGAACTCCGCATCGCTTTGCCGACCGGGTCCTATGTTCCGGAAATACACCCGCCTCAGGAAAGACCCCTGCCCGGCGCCCGGCTCCGTCCGGCGCTCAGATCCGTCCCTCAGAAGGCGTGGCTCGCCGTGGCCGGGGCCGCTCTTGCGGCCGCAGTCGTAGTTGTATCGTTCGCTCTCCGGCGGACCGATCTCGACCGCTTCTGGGAGCCGGTCTTGTCGGCGCCGGGGCCCGTCATAGTCTGCGTTGGCCAGCCGCGAGCGTACGGATTCTCCGCCAGCCGGCAGGAGCGGATCGAGACGTGGCTGGAAGGGCATGGGGAAAAAGAGGTTCCGCCTCCGGAGCTGGCCACGGTCCCTTTTGACGAGATCGTGCCAACCTGGGACCGATACATCAGTCTGCCCGACGCCTACGCGTACGAGCGCATGGCGCGTGTGTTCTTCAGGAAAGGGAAGGATGCAGAACTCCGGGGCAACCGCTCCGTTTCGCTTTCGGAACTCCGGGGGAAACCCGTGGTATTGATCGGCGCCTTCAACAACGAATGGACGCTGAGCCTCGCCGGTGAGCTGCGGTTCTTTTTTCAAACCGATCCTCAGAACGGCTGCAAACTGGTGCGCGACCGGCGGCGCCCGGATAAGGACGACTGGCGGGTCGTCAACGTGTGGCCGGACCGCAAGTTTCCGGTCGACTACGCGATCATAACGCGGGTAAGGAACCCGACAACGGAGCAGACGGTGGTGATCGCCGCCGGAATCACGCGTTTCGGGACGCGCGCCGCCGCGGAGATGGTGACGGAGGACGGGTACCTCCAACAGGCTCTCCGGGGCGCCCCGCGAGACTGGGAACGCAAGAACATGCAGATCGTCATTTCGGTCAAAGTGATGTCCGGAACCGGCGGACCGCCGCAGGTTATGGACCGGCATTTCTGGTAAGAACAACCGTACGGCACCGTAGAGCACCTTCCGTACGCGGCAAGGAGCGCTTAATCTCCAAAAACAATCTAATTCAGGTTTGGAGGTGTCTCTTTGCTTACAATCGTTCGGGTTGCCGTTATTCTGTCACTCGTCTTAACGGCGGCTCTCTTTGCTCAAAGCGACCGCGGAACCATCACCGGAACAGTGGTGGATGCGACCGGTGCGGTCGTCCCCAATGGCCAGATCGTCCTGACGAACACTGAGACCGGGTTGCGGCAGGAAACCGTCACAACCTCCAGTGGCAACTACACACTGGCAGCGCTGCCCGCCGGAGTGTACAACCTTACGGTGGAACATACGGGTTTCAAAACCCATCAGCAGACCAACATCCGAATCCAGGTAGCGGTGACGACACGCGTCGACGTGACCCTCGCAGTAGGTCAGACGACCGAGTCGGTGGAAGTAGCGGCGGAAGCTACCATGCTCCGAACCGAAAGCGCCGAACAGTCCAGCACCATATCCGGCGACACCATTAACGACCTCCCGATCAACTTCGGGATCGGTGCCGGCGCGATTCGCAACCCTCTTTCCTTCGTGCAGTTAACGCCGGGTTCCACGATTACGGGCTGGAACACGATCCAGGTCAATGGGTTGCCTGCGGGATCGTTCCGCATCCTCTTCGAAGGCCAGGAGTCGAACCTCGGCCTCGATGGCCGAGCCTCGGACGAGGTGCAACCCTCCGTTGAATCGATTCAGGAATTCACCCTGCAGACATCGAACTTCGCTGCGGAGTTCGGCCAGGTTGGCGGAGGGCTGTTCAATTTCACGGCGCGAAGCGGCGGCAACCAGTTCCATGGCAGCGCGTACGGGTATTTCGCCAACGAGGCGCTGAACGCTGGCATGCCGTTTACCGACGACCTTCAAGGCCACCACAAACGCCCCAAGGTCAGGAGGCAGGACTTCGGTTTTTCCGTCGGCGGACCCATCTTGGTCCCCAAGGTCTATAACGGGAAGAACCGGACCTTCTTCTTTTTCAACTATGAGCGCTACCGCGACATCCAGTTCGCCTACATGGGTCTTGGCTCCGTTCCGACGGCAGCGATGCGCGGTGGAGATTTCAGCGCCGTCCTGACGGGGCGTAACCTCGGGACCGATTTCGCCGGGCGGGCCATCCTGGAGAACACCATCTACGATCCCAGAACGCGGACCACGGACGCGAGCGGCAGGTTTATCGTCCAGCCCTTTGCGGGCAACGTGATTCCGTCCAGCCTCATCGACCCGGTGGCGCTCAAGATGCTGGGTACCATCCCGGCAGCCGCCAACTCAAGCCTGGTGAACAACTACACGCTGCAAAGCCCCTTCCGCAAGATTCAAAGCGTTCCTTCCATCAAGATCGATCACAACATCACCACGACCGCCAGGATCAGCGGCTACTACTCGCGCCAGATCACGGACAAAGACGTCGGCCAGGACGGCTATCCGGACCCGATTTCGATCCGGCGCGATCTCCACGTTGTCGGCCCCACGTTCCGGCTGAACTACGACCAGTCGCTGACACCGACCATGCTGCTGCACCTGGGCGCGGGCATACAGCGGTATGAGAATCCCGACTCCTCGCCGAAATCGATTACGGAGTATGATGCGGCGGGCAAACTCGGAATCAAGGGCGCCCCTGGCTCAGGCTATCCACGCCTCTCCGGAATGGGCGACAACACCTACGGCGGCTTGGCGCAATCCTCGCTCGCTACCTCTGCCAACTTTGGGCCGGTGAATCGCGGCGTGTACTATGACACGAAGCCCACGGCAGTGGCGCAATTGACCTGGGTACGCGGCGCTCACACGTACAAGGCTGGCGGGGAATGGAAAATAGACGCCTTCACCAACCTGTCGGCCATCGGCCTGAGTCCCTCCTTCGGGTTCAACTCCAGCCAGACCGGTCAACCGCTGTACGGCACGTCGTTACCCGGAGGAACGACGATCGGTCATTCGTTCGCCAGCTTCCTGCTCGGCTACTTCAATAGCGCCGCCATTTCGAATACCTCGAACCCGCAGTATCGCAAGTCCTCTTGGGGCCTCTTCGTGCAGGATACCTGGAAGATCTCCCGGAAGCTCACGCTCGATTACGGCCTGCGGTGGGATCTCCAGAAGCCTTCCCGCGAACTGAATGCCCGTACCAGCATCTTCAGCGCAAAGGTTGTCAATCCGAACGCTAACGGATTGCTGGGCGGCGTGATCTACGAAGGGTCGGGACCGGGGCGCTGCAATTGCCGCCTGGTCGACACGTACCCCTACGCGCTGGCTCCCCGCATCGGCCTGGCGTATCAACTGAACGAAAAAACCGTGATCCGCGCCGGCTGGGGTTTTGTCTATGGCGCCACCAATACCTTCAGCTACATCGGCGGCGGCAACAGCCAGGGTATGGGATTCAATACCATCAACTTCACAGCGCCCGGCAACGGTGTGGAAGCCGGCAAGTTGGAGAACGGGCTCAGCTGGGATGGCGCGGTCCTTTACGGGGCCAGTTACAATCCCGGCCTGCTGGTGAACCCTGGCGGCGCGGTACAAGGCGCGCCCTCGGTCTTCGACCCGAACGGCGGCCGCCCGCCCCGGATTAACCAGTGGAACATCTCCATCCAGCGGGAGGTTACCAACAACCTCCTGGTGGAAGCGGCCTACGTCGGCAACCGCTCTGCCTGGCTGAACGCCAACAGCCTGGTCAACTACAACACGTTCCCGGAAAGCAAGCTGAAGGCCTTGGGACTCGACATTACGCAGGCGTCGGTCCGGACCCTTCTCACCTCTTCCATCACCTCCGCGACGGCGGTAAACGCGGGCTTTACGAAGCCATACGCCAACTTCCCCAATTCGGGAACCGTGGCTCAGAGCCTCAGACCCTTCCCGCAGTACGGCAATATTGGAAGCACCTGGGCCCCCCTGGGCAACTCCTGGTACGACGCGCTCCAGATGAAGGCCACCAAGCGGCTTTCCAACGACCTGAACTTCACCGTGTCGTATGCGTTTTCGAAGAACCTGGACAACGTCTCCGTGACGTCGGGCAACATCTACGACCGGAGGGGTTTCAAGAGCCTTACCGCGAGCAGCCTGCCGCACGTGCTGGCCATCAGCGCCAGCTACACCGTGCCGGCCTTCGGGTTCGTGGCCAACAACAAGGTCGCGAAAAACCTCCTGGCGGATTGGAACATCGGAACGGTCCTGGGCTACCAGAGCGGCGGGTTGCTGGCCGCTCCCTCATCGAACAACAGTCTCGGGACATATCTCTTCGGTTCGGCCTCGCGACAGTTCCGCAACCCGGGCGCGCCACTATATCTGAAGAATCCCAATTGCGGCTGTATCGACCCCACGCAGGAGACCATTCTGAATCCAGCCGCCTGGAGCGACCAGACGACCGGCGTCTGGGGCACGACCGCCCTGTACTACAACGACTTCCGGGGTCAACGGCGGCCTTCGGAGTCCGTCAGCCTCGGGAAGACTTTCGCCATCCGCGAGCGCATGCGAGTCAGCTTCCGGGCGGAGTTCTTCAATATCTTCAACCGGCTGATCTCGTTCCCCAACCCGGTCACCTCAAACCCGGCCACCCCGCCGACCCGTTCGAACGGCGTGCTGACCGGCGGCTTTGGGTTCATCAACTACACGCAGATTACCAGCAACAGTCAGAACAACACCTATCCCGCTCCCCGCACCGGGCAGATGGTGCTCCGGGTGGAGTTCTAGCGGAGCCGTACCACCCACTGGAACGCCGGCGGCCTCGGTTGGCCGCCGGCGTTCTTCCGTCTCCGGCGATTGCGCCAGCGCGGACCGGGATGTACACTGAGACGCTCATGCGGTCCGTTTGCGCCATCGCGGCGGTGGCCGCGGCGCTGCTCCCCGTAACGTGGGCGCAGATCCGGTTCGAGGAGATCGGCGGGAAGGCCGGGTTGGATTTCCGGCTGCAGAATTCCGCCGGGCAGCGCTTCCACCAGATCGAGTTGATGGTTGGCGGGGTCGCGGCGCTTGACTTCGACAACGACGGCTGCGTGGATCTTTACTTCACCAACGGCGCGGCCATTCCAAGCCTTCGCAAGACCGGGCCGGAGTTCTACA
>Ga0062382_10000078_pt1 | contig 20890 bp, 17 predicted proteins | sample DOMMetBare2Fresh_FD_59507 | JGI IMG/M metagenome (GOLD analysis project Ga0062382, IMG submission 59507) | Wetland sediment microbial communities from St. Louis River estuary, USA, under dissolved organic matter induced mercury methylation -... | ecosystem: Environmental > Aquatic > Freshwater... | reverse complement strand
GAAGCGTCGCCGGGCGACCGCTCCTACTTCCGCACCAGCCTGAACGACTACCGGCGCGGGCGGGCGCAGGTGCGCTACCAGGCGCTGCCCTCGCTCTCGCTCAACGCGAACTTCGGCGTGCTGAGCAACCGGAATCCTCAGACCGGGGTCGACTATCACTTCCTGAGCCGGGACAACACGGTTTCAGCCTACTGGACGCCGGCGGAGGGAAAGCGCTTCACCGTGCTCACGGAGTATTCGCGGACGACGCTGCACTCCGACCTGCAGTACCGCAACCCGGGAACCGGAACGCCCGCGTTGTCCAACTACCGTGAGCAGGCGCACACCGGAACCCTGACGGCCGGCATCCCGCTGCCGCTTCCCGGCGCGGTTCAGCCGAAACTGGACCTGGGCGGGGCGTTCTTCACCTCGGGCGGAACCAGCCCGGCGCGCTACTACCAGCCGTTCGGGCGGCTCATGGTCCCGGTCGGCAAGCACGTGCAAGGCTACGGCGAGTGGCGCTGGTACGCCTTGACGCAGTCTGCCTATCTCTACGAAGGCTTCCGGTCCAACCAGTTCGTTCTCGGTCTCCGGCTGATGATGCAGTAGCGGCGCATCCGGCGGCGGATGCGCCGCTACTGGGCCCGCGCGCGTCAGTTCACCAGCCGCTGGAGCGTGAGGAACGTGACGCGCTGCTGGGATGCGGGAGCCAGCGGAGAATAGTAATACCAGAAGGTGGCTTTGACCTGCGCCTGGACGCCGCGCGCCAGCGGAACGTTGAACACCTCGGCGCGCTTCTCTCCCGGGCCGAGCCGTGTGTCGGAGAGCGTCTTGGCCGACTTCACCATCGTCAGGTGCTCGTGCTTCAACTCGACGCCCTGCTGGTCCGCCACCACGCGGCGGTAGAGCCGCTCCTCGCGAAAGTGATGGCCGCTGTAATCGTCCACCGAGAGCTCGAGAATGATCTGACGCAGCGGCGACCCGGTGGGGACGAAATGCCCCGCGCCTTTGTTCGTCACATCCAACGTCACGCGCAACTGGTCGCCGTCACGTGAACTCGAGAGGTTCGCCCCGATGGTCTTGTTCAACTGGTCGATCGAGTGGCTGCCTGGCATCTGGTGCAGGTTGACTAGCGCCCCTTCGCTCCGCTTCACGCGCGGATCGACCACCTTGCCGGCCACCTGGAACATGTGGCAGGACTGGCAGGGCTTGCCCTCCCGCGCGGCCTGGCTGCCCTTCCACTCCGTGTAAGTCGTCAGTACCGCAAAGCCCTGTGCGTTCTTGTACTCGTGGCACGAGGCGCATACAAGCGACGAAGTGTGCATGGGGGAGAAAAGCGTGGCGTGCCCGTTCGACTCGGCGTCCTTGAGCGGACCGCTTTTCACCAAGCTGAACTGCACTTTGGCCGTGGGGTTCACGCCGGCAAGCGACACGTCCTGAATGGAATGGCAGTAGTCGCAGGTCACACCCTCCCAGCTCACCTTGCGCCGGAGGCTGAGGTCGCCAATGCGCGCGGCCACGGGCGCGTGGCAACTCAGGCAGGTGCGGCGGGTCGCGGGGCCGATCTCGCTTTCCGCCAGATCGAGCGCGTCCTGGAACAGCCGGCTATCCATGGCGTGGGCGTGCACGGACTGCGCCCACGCTTCCTGTATCGCGCGATGGCAACGTCCGCAGACTTCAGCGCTCTCGGGCGGCTCCATCGCGGGGACGCCCAGACCCAGCAGCAGGCATAACAACAGCCCCATACTTCACCTCCTGCCGGCCTCCACGGACGCCGGCGGGGTTCCTTCAATCTGGCGAATCGCCAGCCACAGGCCTATGATCGTCGCCGCGATCGCGATCAGCGACGCGGCGAGGCCCAGACGGCGGAGGTCCCGTTCCTTGAGAGCGCCTTCCCCCGCACGGCGCGTCTCCGCGGTCAGCGCGAGGCCCGCCTTAGCGGGTTCGCTCACGGCGCCTACCCGGAAGGCGTGCACCGCCACGCGCGCCTTCACCAGCGTCTGCCGCGCTTCTTGCTGCCGCAGGACCGCCTCGGACACCTCCATGCCGGAACGGGCGGCGCGTTGCAGCGTCTCGTCCGAGCGGTCCAGCGCAGTTCCGAGCCCGTTGATCAGGCCCGCCATCGCGACGGCGGCTTTGCCCCCAGCCGAGTCCGCCTCGTGGCATTGGGTGCAAACCGCCTTGTCGCCCGCCAGCATCGCCGGCGACGGCTTGAGCACGCCGTGATTGCCGTGGCACGTCACGCAGCCGGCCGCGCCCATCGCCGCGAACGCGGGCCGATGCGGGCTCTGGTTGTAGAGATCCTCGATCAACGCGTGGCAAGACCCGCAGACGTCGGCCACCGAGGCGACTTGCGGCGGCGTGGCGCCGTGGTTCCCATGGCAGGATGCGCAGTTCGGCGCCGAAAGATCGCCGCGGCGAGCCAGCGCCTGCCAGTGAACGCTCTTACGGTACTCGGCGAGCTGGTCGGTCGGGATCTTATACTTCGCCATGTGCGCCGCGTCGGAGTGGCAGCGGGCGCAGGTCTCCGGCAACCGCAGCGGGTGCATCGGCGACTGGGGATCCTTCACTTCGCGGATGTCGTGCACGCTGTGGCAGTCCACGCAGTTGGCCACGGCCGCGTCGCCCGCGGCCAACCGCTTCCCGTGCACGCTGGTTTGGTATTGCGCGTACTGGTCGACCCGTTGCTGCGGCAGGTACTTGTGAATCAGATTGGCGTCGCTGTGACAGCGGGCGCACAGCGCAGGGACAGCGGTGCGGGCGATCTTCCCGGCGAAGCCCTTGGCGCGGCTCATCGCCGCCTGTGGATCATCGGCATTCCGGTCGCCGCCGTGGCAGTCGGCGCAACTGAAGCCGCGGCGCCGGTGAACGTCGTTGGCGAACGCCGTGGCTGGCGCTTGCAGTTTGCCGTCCATGACGGAGTGGCACTCGACGCAGGAGTCCTTGGCTGGGGCCGCCGCCGGCCAGAGCAACAGACACAGCAAGAGAGGCCGGCTGGTCATTTGTAGTACCCCAACAGAGAGAAGGTCGCCAGATAGAACAGCAGCAAGATCGCTGCCCCGGTCACCAGGCGGGTGCGCTCGACGCCTTGGCGGTTCGCAGCCCAGAAGGGCAGGACAGCCCAACAAACCGCCAGCGCGCCGAATCCGATCAGCCCCAGCAGTTCCCCTTCGACAAACAGCACATGGCTCGGTATGAGCTTGAGCGTGTAGAAGGGCGCGAGGAAATACCATTCGGGCCGGATGCCGGCCGGCGCTGACGCGAACGAATCCGCCTTCTCGCCCAGTTCCCAGGGGAACAGGGCGGCGAGGGATCCCAACGCGCCCAGCGCGGCGTACCAGGCCATCATTTCCCGCAGGAAGAAGTTGGGGAAGAAGGCCATCTGGGGCGGTCTGGCGCCGGAGGGCGGGTATTTCCGTTCCACCCACGGCGGCGAACTCATCCCGTGCTTCTGCACCAGGGCCAGATGGACCAGTAGGAGCACTGTGGTCAGGCCGGGCAGCACCGCGACATGAAACCCGAAGAAACGGGTCAGCGTGGCGCCGGAAACATCCTCGCCGCCGCGTAGGTACCGCGCCAGCGCCGGCCCTATTCCCGGGACGCTCGCCGCCATGTCCGTGCCCACTTTGGTGGCGAAATAGGAGATCGTGTTCCACGGCAGCAGGTATCCGCTGAAGCCGAAGCCCAGCGCCAGGCCCAGCAGCGCGATGCCGCTCAACCAAGTGACCTCGCGCGGCCGCCGGTACGCCCGCAAAAACACCACGCTGAACATATGGATGAACGCCGTCAGGATCATCAGGTTGGCCGACCAGCTATGGATCGACCGCACCAGCCAGCCAAACGCGACCCTGGTCATAATGAACTGCACGCTCTCGTACGCCTCGGTGGTGGTCGGGCGGTAATAGAGCAGCAGCAGGATGCCGGTGAGCACTTGAATGACAAAGAGGAACAGCGTGATCCCGCCGAAGTAATACCACATCGTGGCGGAATGCACGGGGACGGTTTTGTGTGCGATGAACTCCCGGAGCGAACTCAGCCCGAGCCGTTCGTCCAACCACCCGGCCGCGCCCCGCGTCCTCTCAGATACCTGCACAGCCCCCTCCTGGCTAGCCCCGCCGCCCAACCACCACTTCATCCCCCCGGAGCCGCACCACGTACTCCTCCAGCCCCTTGGGTGGCGGCCCCGCCACGACATTCCCGTTCAGATCGTAGAAGCCGTTGTGGCACGCGCACCAGATCTGCCGCCTCTTGTCGTCGTACTGCACGGTGCAGTTCAGGTGGGTACAGATCGCCGAGAAAGCGCGCCATTCCGACTCGCTGACGCGAACCAGGATGACTGGCCGGCTTCCGAACTTGACGATCTTGGCGGAGTTGGGCTTGAGGTCCTGAGCTTTGCCCCCGGGCGCCTCGTTGACTGACGCCTCGGAAACCGCCGGCGGATTCATGAACCGGATGACCGGGTAGAGGAACGCCGCTAAGGAAGCCAGGAACCCGCCACCCAGCAGAGAGTGAACGAGCCCACGTCTTGAGAAGCTCACTGAGTCACCGTTGACGGAATGCTACTGCTGCTTTTTGCTATTGTCAATAGAAATATTAATTGATGGGACCAACCGGCTCCATCTGGAAGGTCATCCCCGGACTTGACAGACCTCGAGCGGTAGACGACTGATTCCTAAGGCCCTACCGGACGCTGCAGGAGTAGCAGAACACAACGATCCCGTTGAACGATCGACTTCGTCTCGTAGCACACACAAGCCAATGGCCTTACGGCTCTCAGCGCGCGCCCATGACGTGGCATTTCGCAATGGGTGAACAAAATTTCTCTTGGCATCGTGCGGCATGTTGCAATATACTAAACCCTGATTTAAGAACCAGTTAATCGTTAGTACAACAGCATGCCATCCGCTGGGCCAGTAAACTGCACATTCAGGCCTGAAAGGATGGTGGACGTACAATGGTAGCTCTGTTAGTTTTGGCAACGTTCCTGGTCGCGATTACGGTGGATGTTCTGCTGAACCGAGAGAAGTACAGGTTCCGGGTGGCGGAACCCGAGGGCGCCCCCACCCAGGGCGGTCCAGTTCCCGTTGTAGCCGGCGTCGCCCTGCCCGAGACCTTGGCATATCACCCAGGTCACAGCTGGGCGATGGATGCGGGGAACGGGCGGGTGCGAGTCGGACTGGACGAGCTGGCTTCCAGCTTGCTCGGCGCCATCGAGCGGATCGAAGTCCCCCAGAGGGGTCGGTGGTTCCGGCAGGGAGAAAAAGGATGGACGGTCGTGACATCGCACGGCGAAGCCGCCATGCTGGCGCCGGCCGAGGGGGAGATCGTGGCGGTCAACGACAAGATCCTCTCGAATCCCGAGCTGATCTCCGAGGATCCCTACGGGCGCGGGTGGCTGCTCGAGATCTTTTCGCCGGATTCGCCGGTCAGCTTCCGCAATCTGATGTCGGGAGGGCTGGCGCGCCGGTGGATGGAGCAGTCGGTAGCGGATCTGCGGCAGGCGCTCTCGCCCATGGCGCCGGCGACCGCGCTGGATGGCGGGAGAATTGCTCCCCAATTGGGATCTGACCTGCCAAAGGAGAAATGGAGCGAATTGACTCGTCGATTCTTTCGCAGTTAGGAGGCCCATGAATGCGGGCTTTGTTGTTCGATAACACGAAGTGCATCGGGTGCGGCTCGTGCATGATGGCGTGCCGGGAGTCGAACCATCTTCCGGAGACGGACGCCCCGGACCTGAGCGACAAGCAGTTCACCGTGCTCAAGAAGACCGCAGGCAAGGATGGCGAGGTGAACTACCGGCGCTTGTGCATGCATTGCCAGGATCCGACCTGCGCCTCGGTGTGCCCGGTGGGCGCGCTGCACAAGACGCCCAGCGGCCCGGTGGTCTACAACGCCGAGATCTGCCTGGGATGCCGGTACTGTTTGCAGGCCTGCCCGTTCAGCATCCCCCGCTACGAGTGGACGTCGTTGAATCCGCGGGTGCGCAAATGCACGTTCTGCGCGGATAGGCAGGCGCAAGGAAAAATCAATGCGTGCGCCGAGGCCTGTCCGACCGGCGCGACGATGGCGGGCGAGCGCGATCAACTCCTCAAGGAGGCGCGGGCGCGCCTGGCGGCCGGACCGGATAAGTACGTCCAGAAGATTTATGGCGAGCGCGACGCGGGCGGCGCGTCCGTGCTGTACCTCTCCTCGGTTCCCTTCTCGCAGATGGGCCTGCCGGAGAACCTGCCGCTCGAGCCGCTCCCGCTGCTGACGTTCCGCGTACTCTCGAAGATCCCGACCTTCGTGGGCGCGGGCAGTTTCATGCTGGCGGGTCTGTGGTGGCTGACTAATCGCAAAGCGGAGGTGGCCCGGGTGGAGCAGCGCGGCGGAGGACAGTCATGACGCGACTACGTTCTGTGTTCTGGCGGGTGATCGCGCTGGCGATCCTCTCCGCGGGCGCCTACGCCACATGGGTGCGCTTCGCTCACGGTCTGGGCGCGGCCACCCGTCTCAACGACAGTTACCCGTGGGGACTCTGGATAGGGTTCGACATCCTGTGCGGCGTCGGCCTGGCGGCGGGCGGATTCACCATCACTACCGCGGTATACATTCTGCACCTGGAGCGGCTGCGCCCGATCGTGCGGCCCACGGTGCTGACGGCGTTCCTGGGTTATCTGCTGGTGGTCTGCGCACTCATGTTCGATCTGGGGCGGCCGTGGAATATCTGGCGGGCGATGGTATGGTGGAATCCGCATTCGGTGATGTTCGAGGTTGCCTGGTGCGTGATGCTGTACAGCACGGTGCTCTCGCTGGAGTTCTCGCCCGTGCTGTTCGAATGGCTGAAGTGGCCGCGCGCGGTGAAGGCGGTCAAAGCGGTGATCGTGCCGCTGGTGGGTCTCGGGTTCATTCTCTCTACGCTGCACCAGTCTTCGCTCGGCAGCCTCTACCTGATCCTCCCCACCAAGCTGCATCCGCTGTGGTACTCGCCGCTGTTGCCGGTTCTATTCTGGCTGTCGGCGGTGGCGGCCGGCCTGGCGATGGTGATTTTCGAGAGCGGCATGAGCGCACGCGCCTTCGGCCGGGCGCTCGAGTCTCACCTGCTCGAAGGCGTCTCGAAAGTGATGGTGCTGTTCCTCGGTATGTTCCTGGTAGCGCGCTTCCTCGATTTGGGCGCGCGGGGCTCGCTCGGGGCGGCGTTCCGCTTCTCGGGTCCGGGCTCGTTGGAAGCCGGCATGTTCTGGCTGGAAACGGCGCTGCTGGCCGCGCCAATGGCGCTGGCGGCGTTTTCCAGGGTGCGCAGCCATCCGCAGGCGCTGTTCGCCTGTTCCACGATGGTGGTCGCGGGGTTCCTGGTCAACCGGCTGAACGTCTCGACCACCGGGCTGTACGCCTCCTCCGGCTACAACTATTTCCCGTCCTGGATGGAAATCGCGGTGACGCTCTCGGTGGTGGTAGTGGGCTTGTTCGTCTTCCGGCTTGCGACGCGCTTCCTACCCGTGTATCATAGCGCCGCGCCTCAAGCGGCCCAGGAGGGAGAGCCGCAGAGCGCGGCTTATGCGCAGTCTTAGCGCAAAATTGATCGCGGGTCTGCTGGTAAGCCTGGCCGGGATACTGTTCTGGCTGGGCGAGGCGAATCGTCGTGTGCTTCGAGACAACCTGCAGGCGACTGCGCTGCTGACGGAGCAGCGGCTGGCGGGCGTCATCTTCCAATCCACGCGCACGAGCATGCTGCGCAACGATCGCGAGCAGATGCTCGAGATCGTGCGCTCGATCGGCGGGCAGCCCGGCGTGCGCCGCGTCCGGATCATGGCCAAGAGCGGACGGATCCAGGTCTCCACGCTCGATTCGGAAGTCGGCCAGATGCTCGACATGCGCGCCGAGGCATGCGTCGCGTGCCACAGCAGCTCGAAGCCGCTCGAGAAACCCGACGCCAAGCAAACCTACCGCTACTACCAGATGAGCGGCGAGCGCGTGATGGGCCTGATCCGCCCGATTGAGAATGAGCCGGCGTGTTCGAACGCAGCCTGCCACGCGCACCCGGCGTCACAGCGCATCCTTGGCGTGTTGGATGTGGTGCTGTCGCTCGATTCGATCGATCGGACGCTGGCGGAGCACGAGCGGCGCATGTGGGCGCAGGTGCTGGTGTCGGCCGCACTCATGACGGGCGCCACCGCGCTGCTGGTCTGGCTGCTCATCCGGCGCCCGATTCAGCGGCTGATCGCGGGGGTGAAGATCCTCGCATCGCGGCGGCTCAGTTATCGCTTCGGGTTCCACCGCCGCGACGAGATCGGCGAGCTGGCCGCGGCGTTCGACAATATGGCCGCGGAGCTCGAGGGCGTCCACCAGACGCTGGAAGACCGCATACAGCGGAAAACGGCGGAGCTGGAAGCGGCGCAGGAGAAGCTGATTCATTCGGAGAAGCTGGCGTCGCTCGGGCAGTTGTCGGCCGCGGTGGCGCACGAGATCAATAACCCGCTGGCGGGCATCTTCACCTACGCGCGTCTGCTGGAGAAGAAACTGGCCCCGCCGGCGCCGGCGCTCGAGTGGATTCGCACGATCCAGCGCGAAAGCAAGCGCTGCGGCGACATCGTTAGCAATTTGCTGGTGTTTGCACGGAAGCATCACACCGAGATGGCGCCGGCCGACGTGAAGACAATCATTGAGCGCACGTTGGCGGTAGTGCAGCACAAGCTGCAGATGCACTCGGTGGCGGTGTCCACCGAGATAGTGGAGCTGCCGCCGGCTTTTTGCGACGCTTCGCAGATTCAGCAGGTGCTCACGGCGATCATTATGAACGCCGTGGACGCAATCGCCAGCCAGGGATCGAAAGGCGGCGCGCTGCGCATCGCGGCGGGGCCGGCGGCGGACGGGCGGTTGGACATCGCCGTGAGCAACGACGGGCCGCCGATCCCGAAGGACGTGCTGCCGCACATTTTCGAGCCGTTCTTCAGCACCAAACAGGCCGCCAGCGGCGTGGGATTGGGCCTGGCGGTCACCTACGGCCTGGTGAAGCGCCACGGCGGCGACATACAAGTGGAAACCGGCGAACGCACTACATTTCATGTGATTCTGCCGATGGGGGAGCCCGCGGCCGAGCGGGCCGGCGGCAGTACGGAGTCAGGCAATGTCGGAAGAGAAACTGTCAATACTGATCGTTGACGACGAGCAGGTGGTTCGCGACTCGCTCGTGCATTGGTTCATCGAAGAGAACTACGAGACGGATTCGGCGGCGAGCGCAGCGGACGCGCTGGGTAAGCTGGCTGGACGGGAATACGACCTGGTGATTGCGGACATCCGGATGCCGGGCATGGACGGCATCGAGCTGCTGGAGAAGATTCGCAGCGAGCAACTCGACACCGCGGTGATCGTGATGACGGGCTACGCCTCGGTGGAAACCGCCGTGCGCGCGCTGAAGCACGGCGCGTTCGACTACATCACCAAACCGTTCGATCCGGACGAGCTCTCGGTGGTGGTGCGCAACGCGCTCGAACAGCACCGGCTGAAGCGCGAGAACCGCCTGCTACGGCAGCAGCTCTCGGACAACCATCAAGCGTCGCTCAACGAGCTGATCGGGCAGAGCGAGGCGATGCGCCACGTCCGGGAACAGATCGAGACGGTCGCGGCGGTGGATTCCACCGTACTCATCGAAGGCGCGAGCGGCACGGGCAAGGAACTGGTGGCGCGCGCGATTCACCGGTTGAGTCCGCGGCGGTACAACCCGATGGTGGTGGTGCACTGCGGCGCGCTCACCGAGACGCTGATCGAGAGCGAGTTGTTCGGCCACGAGAAGGGGGCGTTCACCGGAGCGCAATACCGCAAGAAGGGTAAGTTCGAAGCGGCCATGGGCGGTACGGTGTTCCTCGACGAGATCTCCGACATCAGCCTGAAAACGCAAACCGACCTGTTGCGCGTGCTGCAGGAGCGCGAGATTGTGCGCGTCGGCGGCACGCAGGCGCTCCACGTCGATTTCCGCGTGATCGCGGCCACCAACCGCAACCTGGCGGATATCGTCCGCGAGAGCAAGTTCCGTTCGGATCTGTTCTATCGCCTGAACGTGTTCAGCATTCGCCTTCCCGAGCTGAGCGAGCGCCATGGCGACGTGCCGCTGCTGGCCACGTATTTCCTCGACAAGTACAGCAACCAGATGAACCGCAAGTTTACCGGATTCGACCGGGGCGCGATGGATCTGCTGATCGCGCACCATTGGCCGGGAAACGTGCGCGAGCTGGAGAACATTGTGGAGCGCGCGGTGGTGGTGGGGCACGAGCCGCTGGTGCGCGCCCACGACCTGGCGCTCACGCGCCCCGCGGAAGGCGCGGAGGATCTTACCATCGAAGGGATCGAGCGCCGGCATATCGTACGTGTGCTGGAGGACTTCGCCTGGAATCAGACGCAGGCCGCCAAGGCGCTGGGCATCGACCGCGTCACGCTCTATCACAAGATTCGCCGCTACGGATTGAAGCCGCCCGCCAAAACGGTGCGCGTCTAAGCGCGAGGGCGTGCGGTGATCCTGGCGGCCATTGGCGAGTTTTCCGTGGAACTGCTGGTGAATCTGGCGCGGCGCTCCGGACTCACGATCGGGCAGGCGCGCGTGGATCCGGCGGCGGCCTGGAACTCCGCACGCAGCCAATACAATTCCACTCAGCTTCTGCTCGAGTTGAAGAGCCGCTACGAAGAGCCGGTCATCGGCGCCACGGAGTGCGATCTGTTCATCCCCGTGCTGACTTTTGTTTTCGGGGAAGCCGAGATGTCCGGCCGAGCGGCGATCTTCTCGATTCACCGCCTGCGCGAGGAATTCTACGGCTTGCCGACCAACCTGACGCTGCTCGAGGAGCGCGCGCTCCGCGAACTGCGCCACGAGCTGGGACACTTGCACGGGCTGGCGCATTGTCCGGATTGGTCCTGCGTGATGAGCTCGTCGCACTCCGTAGAACGGGTGGATTACCGCGGCGAGGACTACTGTGCGGAGTGCCAGCGCAGGCTCACCGCGCTGAAAGATGGGGCATTTCGCCCAGCGTGATTCGGCCAGGGAGCTATGTGCTTGTGGAACAAGCGCCGGATTGTGGAGGCTCAATTGCCTTAGAATGGACGAGCTCGGAGGTCCACCCTTGAAGAACTTCGATGAGGCGCCGTTTCTGGTGATCTGGGAGGTGACGCGGGCCTGCGACCTGGCCTGCGTGCATTGCCGTGCGTCAGCCGATCCGGCGCGCAACCCCGCCGAACTGACCACCGAGGAAGGCTTCCGTCTGCTCGAGACGATCAAGGAGTTCGGCGACCCGATCATGATCTTCACGGGCGGCGATCCCCTGAAGCGTCCGGATCTGTTTCAACTGCTCGCCAAAAGCGTTTCACTCGGCCTGCGCACGACGGTGTCCCCAAGCCCTACGCCGCTGCTGACGCCGGACGCCATCCGCGAGTTCAAGCGCGTGGGCGTCGCGCGGATCTCCGTAAGCGTCGACGGCTGGGACGCCGCTTCGCACGACGATTTCCGTCAAGTCCCCGGCTCATTCGCGCGCGCGATGGAGGCGCTCGAGGAAGCGCAACGGATCGGCCTCTCGACCCAGATCAACACCACAGTGAGCCGGCACAATTATCGACACCTGGAAGAGATCGCGGATATGGTGGACCGCGTGGGCTCGGACATGTGGGACGTGTTTTTCCTGGTGCCCACCGGCCGCGGGGCGTCGCAGGCCGAGCTGAACGCGCAGGAATTCGAGGACGTGTTCGCGTTCATGTACGAGCGCTCGAAACGTTCCCGCGCGGTGATCAAGACGACCGAGGCGATGCACTACCGCCGGTATCTGGCGCAGCGGCGCAAGGCCGAGGGCGCGAACGGAAAGACCCATCCGGGCGAGAACCCGCTGAATCGCATGTCTGGGATCAACAGCGGGCGCGGGTTCGTCTTCGTCTCGCGCACCGGCGAGATTTACCCGAGCGGCTTCCTGCCGATCTCCTCGGGCAACGTACGGCGGGAATCCCTGGTGGAGGTCTACCGCGACGGCGCGCTATTCAAGGTGCTGCGGGACAGCGACTGCCTGAAGGGCAAGTGCGGGCTCTGCCATTACCGCAACCTGTGCGGTGGATCGCGCTCGCGCGCCTACGCGCTCACCGGCGACTACCTCGCCGAGGAGCCGCGCTGCACGCATCAACCCGGATCGGGGTGAGACGAGCGATCCTCGGCCAGCGACACAATGGGAAAAAGCTCGTTGTATTGCTTCTGCATGAACATCGCGCTACGACGCGAAAAGAGGCGTTCGGCCACCTGGTCCGCGATCTCGATCACCATGCGCTCGTGAGCGCACAGCAACGGCGAGACGCTCTCGATGCTTCCGGTGGCTTGCCGATTCAGGCAGCCGCAGAAATGGTTGCACCGCTCGCGGATGGCGCACTCCGTGCACGGCTGGTTCTCTTCGGCGTTCTTCTGATAAAGCGCTTCGCGGCGCGCTTCGTCGAGGCCGTTCCACACGTCGCCAATCGAGAACGCGGATTCGCTTCCGTCGCCGATGAACTGGACGCACGGGAACAGGCGGCCTGTGGGCGCCACCGAGATCTGCCTCCGGCCCAGTTCGCAGCGCTCGCGCCGGCAGCTCCCGGGAAAAACGTGTGAGGCGATCTTTACGTCGAACGGACTGAAGTAGAACTTCTCCTCCCGCCGCGTCTGCTCCTCATACCATCGTGCGAGCTCGCGGTATTGCCGCTCGAGTTCGCGCAACGCGCGCTTCGGCCACTCGATCCCATAGTTCAACGAGCAAATCAGGTAGCGGAATCCGCATTGGAAAAGGTACTTCACGGAATCCGCGTAGCATTTGACCGTCTCGGGAGTCGTCACGAGCATGACCGGCGAGTACGGCTTCGATTTCAGAAGCATGGCGATGACCGGCCGGAGCCGGTCAAACGTGCCCTGCCCCGCTGCGTCCACGCGATGGACGTCATGGGCCGCCGGAACGCCGTCATGACTCAGGGCGACGAAAATCTCCGAGGTCGGATCGTCACGGAGGAAGCTTTCGTCGAGCAGCGAGCCGTTCGTCGTGATCTTGTAGTGGAAGAACTGGCCGGTGCGCCCGGAGAGACCGCGGCAATGCGCTACGATCTGCGCGATCAGGTTCCGCTGAAGCAGCGGCTCTCCGCCGAAGAAGACGACACCAACGCTCTGATCCGGATTTTCGAGGCGGGAAACATCCGCCGCCAGATCGACCGCGGCCCGCGCGGTCTCCCAGGTCATGTCGCCGCCCGCGTGCGGCGCGGCGTAGCAATAGCCGCATCGAAAATTGCACCGGGCCGTAAGATGCAGCGTGAGGTGCATGTCAGACGACGCCCTGCGCCTTGAGCCAGCGAATGAAATCGCGGACCTGTTTGCGCAGTTCCTGTTCGCCAAGCTGGTGCGCCGCCTGATGCGCCTTTCGTGTATCGCCGGTCCTGATTGTGGCCGAGTCCAGTCGCATCCTTGCCATAGGATCGTAGAAAACGCCAAGCCACGGCGCTGACCTGCGCCGTGCAAGACCTGCCTCAAGAACTTGCGCCGCTTCCAGGATGTTCATCGATGAGACCGTGGTCAATTCACCAAGAGCAACCCCTTTGTCTTTCCAAGCTTCAAAATCCGCCTCTGACACAAATGTGTAGCCCGCATTGCTCTTGCGGTCGAAGCCGTCGAGGACGAGGTCTCCAGTTCGCACGGAGATCAACCCAAAGGGGAGGGAAATCAAATGCCGCTTGGTCACTGGGATGGGAGCGTCGCGCAGGACGTATCCGGCCGTCCCAAAGTCCAGTCCTGCTTGCTTCGCTTCATCCTGGACGACTTGGCGCGCGTCGTCTTCCGTCAAGAACACGGGTGGATTCACGACAACGCAGCCAAGGGCGCCCCTACCTTCACCATGAATGAAAACCGGCCCGGCGCGCGGACCCGCTCTGCATCCCTGGTTCGCAAGGCTCAGACTCAGCACGCCGCTCAGCGCCGCCAGCGCCAGGCGGTTGCGCCGCCATCGCTGGGGCACAAGATAGAGCAGCTCCGGATGCCGATTGAGAATGTCGCGCGTGGGATACGCCGGAGATCTCCACCGCTTAACGGGAACCAGTTTCATCTCCGCCTATCCATGGACTTGCTGACGCTACACCTCTTCAGACACCGATCCGGGCCAATTGGTTCCGCCTCTCAGATCACGCCTTGAGCTTTCAACCAGCGAATGAAATCCCGGACCTGCTGGCGCAACTCCTCTTGGCCCGGCTGAGGTCTCCCAATAGGATTCACCCTGGTCGCTGCTGGATCATAGAAGACCCCCACCCACGCGGGCCGGTTCCACTGCGCAAGGCCCTTCGATAGCGTCTCAGAGGCGCCGATGACATCGTAGTACTGAACCGTCGACAAAACCTGTCCGTCTGACCAAGCCCTGAGATCGGCAGCGGAGACGAATTCGTAAGCCACGTTGCGCCGCCGGTCGAAGCCGTCTAGCACGAGTGGTCCGTTGACCGTACCCATCGCGCGGCTGCTCGCCGCAAGGTGGGTCCGAGGAATCGCGGCGCTGGGAATCGTCAACGCGCCTGGCGCGAACTCCAGGCCCGCCTTTCTGGCCTCCTCTTGAATAACCTGCCGCGCCTCGTCTTCCGACAGAAACACCGGAGGGTTCACCACCTCGCAGCCAAACGAGCCGCGGCCGGCCCCGTGCACGAAGATCGGCGCAACCTGCGGCGCTTTCGCCGCCGCAGGATCGCCCGCGACGGCCTGCCCCGCCAGGCTCAGGCACACTGCGCCCCTCAGGGCCGTCAGCACAAGCCGGTTGCCACGCCATCGCTGCGGCACGGTGTACAGAAACTCAGGGTGTTCGTTCAGCGCGTCGCGAGTCGGGTAGCGCGGCGCCTGCCTGGTCCTGACAGGATGCAGTCTCATCCGCATACGCGGAGACCAGCATATCATCGTCTACGGATGGGCGAATTCGGAGGCTCGCGGGACGAGATCGAAGTAGATGCGCGAGGGCAGGTCGGTGCGCCACGCACCGGTCCACTGCGCGTACGCGATCACGCCTAGAAACACAAGCGCCATTCCCGCAGCCATCGCCCAGGCCGGCGCACGCCGCTTCCGGACGATCACCATGTCCAGCGCGCCTTCGGCCGGGCAGACCGCGACGCACTCCAGACACCCCGTGCATTCGGCGGACTGGATCGTCACGAGCCGGTCCACCGGCAGCGCCGACGGGCACGCCTTGGCGCACTTCGCGCAGTCAATGCACAGGTTCGCATCGCGGCGAATGCGCAGAGGACTGAGCAGCGCAGGAAGTCCCAGCAGCGCGCCGTAAGGACAGAGGTAGCGGCACCAGAAATTCTGCACGAAGACCGACAACAAAGCGATGACCGCCAACGTCAACGCCGCCGTAGCGCCCAGATAGCGGAAGAAGTTCAGCATCTTCACGTCGGCGATGATGCCATAGGGCCCTTGCAGAAACGCCTGAATCGCTTCCACTGACATGTTGCCCACTGCGTACGCGAACAGCCCCAGCAGAATGTACTTCACGCTGCGCAATGCCAGATCCGCCCAGCGCGGCAAACGGAAGTTGCGCCGGAATGTGCGCCGGCCCAAGCGCCAAAGAGCCTCGGACACGGTCCCGGCCGGACACAACCAACCGCAGAACGACTTTCGGAAGAGGAACGAAATCGCGACAAACGCGATCAGAAGAAATATTCCCGCGGGATGTATCGCGGGCGTGCGGCCAGTCAGCAGCCAGGCCTTGAGGTTCATCAGCGCCGCGATGGGCAACCAGCCCTCGACCCCCGGCGGACGCTCGGCCCAGACCGTGCGCCCGCCGGTTTCGTAGTAACGGACAAACAGGTAGAACTCCGCGCCGATCCAAACGTTCAGCGCGAGGAAGGCTAGCTGGAAGGCCCGCCGCAGGCGCTGCGAGTAGTCGCCGCGGCGTCGCTTCAGCATCTTCTTCTTCACGGGATGTGGAGCCGGAGCGACGCTGGGTTGAGCCGCCATCTCCTCTAGAATACGGCTGGTCAGTTACAAACTCCGTGACCTCGGTCACGCGTCTTTCGGGCTGAACCAGCCATAGAGGATCGGCAGAAGGAAGAGCGTCAGCCCGGTGGAGGTAATCAGCCCGCCGATCACCACAGTCGCCAGAGGCCGCTGCACCTCCGCGCCAGTCGAGGTCGAGAGCGCCATCGGCACGAAACCCAGACTGGCCACCAGCGCGGTCATCAGCACCGGGCGAAGCCGCGTCGCCGCGCCTTCCACCACCGCTTCCTTCAGACCACGCCCTTCGCCGCGCAACCCATTGATCGAGCTCACCAACACAATGCCGTTCAGCGCCGCCACACCGAATAGCGCGATGAAGCCAACCGAGGCGGAGAGGTTCAGCGTCAGGCCGCGGGCCCACAGGGCCGCGATCCCGCCCACCATGGCAAACGGCACGTTCAACAGGATGAGCAGCGCTTGCGGCACGGAATTGAACGTGGAGAACAGCAGACCAAAGATGATCAGCACGGAGGCCGGCAACACGATCATGAGACGCTTCATCGCCCGCTGCTGGTTCTCGAACTGGCCGCCCCACTCCACCGAGTAGCCGGGCGGCAGGCGTACTTCCGCTTCGAGCTTCTTCTGCGCCTCGTCCACAAAGCCGCCCAGATCGCGCCCGCGCACGTTGGCCTGCACCACAATGCGCCGCTGGCCCCCTTCGCGCGAGATCACTTCCGGCCCCCGCGCCGATTCGATACGGGCGACCTGGCCCAGTTCGACGCGCTCGCCGCCGGGCGCGGAGAGCGTCAGTTCCCCGATCGCCGCGGGATCCCTGCGGTATGGCTCGGGCAACCGGAGAACGATGGCGAACCGCCGCTGGCCTTCGATCATGTCGGAGATGTAGCGGCCGCCGATGGCGGCGTCCATCACGTCCCGCACATCCGACACGTTCAGACCGTAGCGGGCGAGCGCCGGGCGGTCCACCTCGACGCGCAGTTCGGCGACGCCGGAGGCCAGTTCCATCTGCGCGTCCGCCGCGCCGCGAACGCTCGAAACGGAGCGCAGCGCGCGCTCGGCCAGTTGTTCCAGCGTGCGCGGGTCCTCGCCGAAGATCTTCACCGCGACATCGGCCTTGATGCCCGAGATGACCTCGTCCATGCGCATAGCCATCGGCTGGGTGAAGTTGAATGCGACGCCGGGAATGGCATTGAGCGCGCCAGCCATCTTCTCCACCAGCTCCTCCTTGGTGCGGGCGCTTTTCCACCGATCGCGCGGCTTGAGCAGCACGTAAACGTCGGCCTCATAAACGCCCATCGCCTCGGTGGCGAGATCGGGGCGGCCCAGCTTACTGACCACTCCCTCCACCTCCGGAAAGCCGCGCACCACCCGTTCGACGCGATTGCTGATCGCGATCGATTCCGTTAGCGAAACACCGGGCAACTTTCGCGTCTGAATCAGCAGAGATCCTTCGTCCAGGCGCGGCATGAAGTCGGTGCCCAGCCAGGCCAGCGAGCCGGCGGCGATCACCAGCGTCGCCACCGAAACCCCGAGGTTCAGCCAGCGATGGCGCATGACCCAGCCGAGCGTCGCCAGGTACCGTTCGCGCAGCCAGCGGAACCAACCCTCGTCCTTGTGCTCACGTTGTTTGCCGCCAAACGCCAGCGCCGAAGCCGCCGGCACCACCGTCAGCGCGAAGACAAGCGCGCCGACGAGCGCCGCGCACACCGTGATCGCCATCGGCCGGAACATGCGGCCTTCCAGATCCTCCAGAAACATAATCGGCATGTAGACCGCGATGATGATGGCGACGGCGAAGACAATGGGCCGCGCCACTTCGTGCGCCGCGGCGCGCACCCGCTCGACCGGACCCTCAGCCGGCCCGCCGCCGGGCGCGTGAAGACGGCGCACCGAATTCTCCATCATGACCACCGCGCCGTCCACGATCATGCCGAAGTCGATTGCGCCGAGACTCATCAGGTTCGCCGACACGCCGAACACTCGCATCCCGATGAATCCCACCAGCAGCGAAAGTGGAATCACGGACGCCACGATCAGCGCGGCGCGGATCTCGCCCAGAAACAGCAGCAGCACCAGCACCACCAGCACGCCGCCCTCGAACAGGTTCTTCGTCACGGTGTGAATCGTAGCGTCGATCACAGCGGACTGATCGTAGAACGGCAGCAGACGCACGCCTTCGGGCAGCCGTAGCGAAGCCAGCTTCGCTTTCACCCGCTCGATAACGCGTTTCCCGTTCTCGCCCTTGAGCATGATCACCATGCCCGACACCGTCTCGCCTCCGCCATCGCGCAATACCGCTCCCTGACGCGGCATCGGCCGTACCTCCACGGCCGCCACATCGCGCAGCAGCACCGGCGTTCCGGCGCGCGCCAGCAAGACGATGCGCTCCAGGTCTTCGACGTTCCGCGTCCGGCCCAGGCCGCGCACCGTGTATTGCTCGGAGGCGTGCTCTATAAAACCGCCGCCGAAGTTCGCGTTGTTCTCGCGGACGCGCTCGTAGACGTCGCGCAGCCCGATCCCGTAACGCTGCAAACGCACCGGATCCGCTTCGACGTGATACTGCCGCGTTTCCCCGCCCCAGGTGTTGATCTCGTTCACGCCGGGAATCGTGCGGAGCTGGTTCTTCACCTGCCACTCGTGCAGCGTCTTCAGGTCCATCGCGGAGCGGCCCGGCCCGCTGAGCGTGTATTGATAGACCTCGCCGAAGGCCGTCGCTACTGGACCGAGCGCCGGCTCGATCCCCTCCGGCAACCGCGTCCGCACCTCCTGCAGCCGCTCATTCACCACTTGGCGGGCGAAGTAGGTTGGCACGGAGTCCTCGAACACCAGCGTGACCATCGAGAGCCCGAGCTTCGAGACCGACCGGATTCCCTGCGTCTGCGGCAGACCCATCAGCGCCGTCTCAATCGGGAACGTGACGAGTTGTTCGACCTCCGAAGGCGCCATGGCGGGGCACTCCGTGATCACCGTCACTTGGTTGTTCGTGAGATCCGGAAAGGCCTCGATCGGAATCTGCGTCATCGTGTACACGCCGAGCCCGATGACGCCCGTCAGCCCTATCAGCACAAACAGCCTGTGATCCAGGTGGAAATCGATGATCCACCGCAGCATGATTCACTCCTGTCCGAGCGTGGCTTTGAGAAGCTGCGATTTCAGCACAAAGCTGCCGTGCACAGCCACTGTTTCGCCGGTTCGCAGACCGCTGGTGATCTGTTGCGCGCCGTCCAAGGTCCGCCCAATCGCCACCGGCCGCACTTCAAAGCGGTCCGGTCCGCGCTTGACGAAGAGAACGGTCTGCCCGCTGACCTCCTGGGTCGCACCCTGCGGGACGAACAGCGCGGGATCGGAACCGCCCAGCTCGATCTCGGCCGTGGCGTACATCTCCGGCTTCAGTCGTCCGTCGCGGTTCGGCGTCTCGACCCGCACCCTCACCGTGCGCGTGGTTGGATCGAGTTCCTCGCCCAGCCGGGCGATCCTTCCGGGAAAGCCGTGGTCCGGATACGCCTGCACGAATATCCGGACGGGCATGCCTGCGCGCAGCTTCGACAGGTACTCCTCGTTCACGGACGCAATCGTCCACAGGTTCGAGAGATCGCTCACCACAAACAAATCGGCCGAGGGCTGCACCACCGCGCCCGCCGTCACGCTGCGAGTCATCAGCGTGCCCGCAGCCGGCGAGTTGATCGGGATCAGATCCTGATCGTCCTCGTGCGGGCCGGAGGGATCGTGCTCCGGGACGTCCGCCGGAATCTGCAGGAACTCGACCAGGTGACGCCGCGTCCGCTCCACGTCGACCGCACCGTTCGCCGCCGCCGTCTGCGCATTCCGCAACTCCGTTTCGGCATGCTCCAATTGCTCGACCGATGCGGCCTTCATCTCGAGCAGCCGCCGCGCCCTGTCCCTGACCCGCAACGCGTAGGTTTCCGCCGCCTGCAGCCGCGCCAGCTCCCCCACCGCTTTGCGATAGTCCGCGCGGCCTTCATGAATGATGTGGCTGTGCATACGCGCCAGCGTCTGGCCCTGCTCGATGCGGTCGCCGGGATTCACCAACACGCGCACGATGCGTCCTTCGGTCACCGCACCCACGCGCCAGGTCTGATTTTCGTTGAGTGCGATGCGCCCGGAGGCGTGAAGCGCCTGAGGTATCGAGCGGATCGACACTGCTTCCACCGTCACGCCGGCCTGCCGCTGCGCCGCCTCGGCCAGAGCCACCTCGCGGACGCCCGCCGCCGCGCTCGCCGCCGGCGCCTGCGCTTCCGGCGGTTTCTCCCGTGAACATCCGGCGATCAGCGCCAGCATGAGCGCCAGTACGATTCTCATGGTTCCACCCCCATCGCCGCCTCCAGGTTCGCCTTGCTCTGCTGAAACTCGGCCAGGGTTCGATAATACAGTACTTGTGTTTCGGTGCGGACCCGCTCGGCGTCGAGCAGCCGCAGCAGGTCCGTGCCGCCCTCCCGATAGGCGGCCAGTGCGATCCGCGATGACTCGGCCGCATGATCTCGCAACGCGGGCAGCGTCTGTTGGACCTGCTTGCTCCGCAACTCGAATTCGCGCGCGGCCGCGTGAACCTCGGCCCGCACCGAAGCTTCGGCCGCCGCCAGCGCGGACTCCGCCGCCCGCGCCTCCGCAAGCGCGGCCGCGATGTTCCCTTGGTTGCGATTGCCCAGCGGCAGGTTCACCTGAACGCCGGCGATCATGGTGTTGAAACCCGCGGCGCGTTTGTAGCCTGCCAGAACGTCCACATCCGGGGCGGACGCCGATTCCTGCAGTCGCGCCTGGGCGCGCGCCTGCTCAACCGCCGCGCGCGCGAGCTTCACCTCGGCCCGGACCTCGAGCGCGCGCGCCACGTCGGCTTCGACACCCTCCGGCGAGGACCCCTCCAGCGGCTCGGCAAACTGCACCGCCGGGAACTCGCTCCGCCCCATCTCGCGGAAGAGCTGGATGCGGGTGCGCTCCGCCTCGAGC
>Ga0062382_10000068_pt1 | contig 22140 bp, 12 predicted proteins | sample DOMMetBare2Fresh_FD_59507 | JGI IMG/M metagenome (GOLD analysis project Ga0062382, IMG submission 59507) | Wetland sediment microbial communities from St. Louis River estuary, USA, under dissolved organic matter induced mercury methylation -... | ecosystem: Environmental > Aquatic > Freshwater... | reverse complement strand
CTTTCGGGCGTAACCTACAATGTTACCTACACCGCCCCATCGCCTGCTGCCAGCATTACGACTGGCTCGGAACTCCCAGCGGCAGTCAGTGGAACCTTGACGGTTAACAATTCCAACGGAGTCATCTTGAATAGTCCGCTTACGGTGAGCGCTGGCTTAACGCTCACCAGTGGCCTGCTAACGACCACCGCAACTAACCTTTTGACCCTCGGTTCAGCCATCACCGGCCCAGCCGGCAGCTCCACCAGCTACGTGAACGGTCCGCTGGCGATTGATATCCCGACAACGGCAGCTATCTCCCGAATCTACGCCATCGGCAAGGGCGTTTCGTTTCGTCCCCTGACGCTTTCGAGCTTGACACTCAGCGCGCAATCAACCGTGACGGCCGAAGTTGTCAACAGCCCCTCTGGTGGTACTCCCGTTCCCCCTCTGGCGACGCTGGATCCAACGCGCTACTGGCAGCTTTCAAACAGCGCGGCCCTCAACTCTGGCGCGAGAATACGATTGGCTTACGAGACCGACGATAACGTCTTTGACACAGCGCCGGCGCGTGTCGGGCAGTCGAACGTGTCAAACGGTAATTATTCAAGCATCGGCGGCACTGTGACCGGCAGCACCACCTCGGGAACAATTATTTCGACAACAAATCTCACTCCCGGTAACGATTTCTTTACGATCGCCAACGAGAGTCCGCTCCCGATTGCCTGGGACGGCGGCGCCGCCACAACAAATTGGGGCGATGCGGCCAACTGGAGCAACGACACGGTTCCCGACAGCACCACAGATGTCAGCCTGGGTTTCGGCTCGCCCACTACAATCGACGTGAACGGCACCTTTTCGATCAAGAACCTGACTCTCGGTACAAATACAATTCTGAACTTTGGCAGCGGAACTCTGACCTTGACGGGTAACTACATTCAGTCGAGCGGAACGCTAAACATTGGTACCGGCAGCCTGAATGTGACCGGCACATCTACTCTCAACGGCGGAGCCACGAACGTGGATTCCGGCACATATCTCAGCACGGGTGCATTCACAGTCAGCGGCGGCACACTGGCCAACGGCACGGGCACGCTCAACTGTAAAGGAAACTTTACTCTGACCGCCGGTAATTTCACGGTCGTGAGCGGTACAACTGGCGGCACGACCATTTTCTCAGGCACAGCTACGCAGAACATCGCCGGCTTCTCTGGGGGCACCTCGCTCAACAACCTAATCCTGCAAGGGGGCGGGGCCGGTAATCCGAAGCGATTTACTGCCGGGCGAACAATTACCGCCGCGAACGACCTGGTCGTCGCTACGACGGCTCAAATATCGTTGAGCAGCGCCGCCGCAACGACCCTGAACGTGGGTGGCAATCTGAATTACGGCGGAGTTACTGGCGGCACAAATATCGGAAGCCTGACGTTGAATTTAACGGGCCCCAACAAAACCATTAACGGTACTTCATTGAGTGCCCCGCAAAGCTTGAGCGTTTCGCCTGACTTTACTCAGATCAAGACGCAAAACCTCAACCTGTTCACGGATCCGCTTAAGTACAGGGGTTTGCCCAAAGACCGGATTCACCTTGAAAGTACCTACTTGCAGAGGCGCGCCGAGGTGATTGCCCTGATTGCGAAGAAAGATCCCAACACGCGGCTGGTAATCAATCTTGATGATGCGACCATCATCAGTAATCCAGCCGCATTCAACCTTCTCGCTCCGACGCCATCAGCTTTTGAGATGAACGTGACGGTCGCTTCCGGTGCAAACTATACGATGCTTGACAATATCAGCATGGCAATCGGCAAGACTTTGAACGTAACTGGCCGCTTGAACGCTGACACCTTCACGATTAGTGGCGCAGGCAACGTAACGGTTACGGGAAGTAGTGTGATAGTCGGCAACGGAACCCTGGGCACGGCGACGACCAGTGCGTCTGGACTTGCCGCGACCCTCGTCAATACGGGAACCAACACCTTCACTGATGCCATTATCGAGTACAACGCCAGCGGCGCGCAGACGATTGATGCGATCAGCCATCCTGCGGCGGCGATGATTTACACCGCTGGCAGCGGGACGAAAACGCTCAACGGCAACAAAACCATTAGCGGCAATTCTGGCGATCCGCTGACGAAGGGGGCTCTCTTTATCGGTAACGGGACAACCTTTGCCGACGGTGGGTTCACCATCAGCTTCACGAGCCCGCTCGGTTTTGCGAACGTAGTTGTCAACGGCACTTACCTGTCCACCGGCGCCGGCGGACTCTCCTATGAGTTAGGGCCGACTTCTTCCAGTATTCAGGCAGTGGATGGCACTCAATTCGGCAATTTGACGATGAACTTCGAATTCTCCGACGACGCAATTCTGTTGAATGCTTTGGGGACAGCAAATATTTCCTTCCGAAATCTGATTTTCGGTGGAACGGCAGGGCTCGGTACGGCGGGGGGTACGCTGCTACTTAATCAGACAGGCACGACGAATGTCACCGTCAACGGTAACATTAATATTTCGCCCTTGACCACCTCAAATACAGGCGGTGGCTTCGGCGGGATGAGTTCGACGACGGCCACGGTCACCGTGAAGGGCAACATCACCACCACCAGTACCGCAGCAACGCAGCCGATCTTCGACAACAACGGCACCAACACGCTGATCATTGGGCATCCGTCATCGCTACAGACCTTGACTCTGGGTGCGAACGCTACCATTTTTTCCGGATCGAGACTGCAAATCGATAATCCAGCCGGCCTGCAACTAGGGGGCACGGGCAGGACTTTCACGCTGGGTTCAGGCGGCACGATGCTGGTTTCCACGGGGGCGTCTTTCTTTACGGCGAACAACCTGTTCATTAATAACGGCACAACAACAGTAAATGGGTCGTTCGTTATTAGTCAGGGAGGCGCCCTCAGTGGAGGCGCTGGCACTTACAACTACAACGCCACGACTGGAACGCTCGTCTTCAACACCACTGCAACCTCAACCATCGATAGCAGCCGGACTTACTGGCCGGCGACTAACGGGCCGCAGAATGTGAGCGTCATTGGTTCCGCCGGCCTCAGTATGAGCGTTGCGCGCACGGTTGGCATTCTGTTTCAGACAACGGCCGGCGTGGCGAATGCAAATAATCTAACCTTCAATGGCACCTGCAGGATTAACACGGGCGGCTCATTCACCCTTGCTGCTCCGACTTTCGGTAGCAGTTCGCTATTGATCTACAACACGGGCGGTACCCTTAATCGCAGTCTGGAATGGAGCGCGACATCAGGTGCCGGATTTCCGAACGACGTTCAGCTGAGCAATAACACCACTTTGGACCTGGGGGCCGGTAGTACCTCTACTGCCCGCGCGATCGCACGCAACCTGACGATTGACAGCGGCTCGACGCTGACGACGAACGGCACGGGAAACAAGATGACTGCCCCGTTGAGCGTACCGGGGACCGTTTTAATCAATGGCTCGCTCAGCTTGTCGTCTATGAGCGGGGCCGACCTGAATGTGGGCGGTAACTGGACAAACAACTCAACGTTCACGAGCAATGGACGTTCAGTCATTTTCAATGGTACTTCGGCTCAAATCATCGGCGGCTCGAGCCCGACAGCGTTCGGAGCTCTGACGATAAGCAACAGCGCCGGTGTCACTATGACTACCAGCGGCAGCGTGAGTGGATTGCTGACGCTGTCCGCCGACCTCACCGTTGACACCGCGAGTAACGGGGTTCTGACTACTACCGGCAGCACCTCCAGCGGCACCCGGGACGTGATCGGTAGGGTAGCGCGCGCCGACGTGGGTGGAACTCCCCGGGCCTTTGGGAATCCAAACAATCTGATCACCAATGGCAGCGCCATGACCCTGCAAGTGCTATTGGTTAAAGCGGCGCCGGGCAGCTTCAGTGCCGCCGTGAACCGCGTGTACTCACTAAATATTGTGTCCGGTACAGTGAGTAGCGCGACGGTTCGCTTGCACTACCTGGACAGCGAGTTGAACGGAAATGTAGGGGCGAACCTACACTTGTGGCGGGCTCAGGGCTCGCCCGACGCTACCTGGACTGACCAGGGCGCACCGAGCAGCGCACAGACAGCAGCCGATCCGAATAACTGGGTGGAGAATACGGGCGTTACCGGGTTCTCTTCATGGACTCTCGCCAGTGCGCCTGCGGCGCCGACGGCGGTGAGGCTGAAGAAGTTAAATGCGGCGAGCTACGCAGACGGCGTGCAGTTGAATTGGGAGAGCGGTTACGAAGTCAACAATCTCGGTTACCACCTCTATCGCGAACAGGACAATAAACGCACACGCGTGACGCCGTCGGTGATTGCGGGCTCCGCTTTGACCGTGGGACCAGGTAACCGTCTCACAGCCGGTTATTCCTATTCGTGGTTTGACACGAAAGGCAATGCCGACACGAGCTATTACCTGGAGGCTATAGATCTTGATGGTAGTCTCCAATGGACGGGGCCCATCTATCCATACGCCAATCCGAGCCATGTCGTCTCGCCGAAGCGACAGCGGACGATGTTGTTGAAGGAGATCGCCTCACAAACAGATGCCTGGGTTAGCGATAAAGCTGAGCGGTCCTGGCCAACAGAGCAAAGTGTGAAAAACGCGAGTTCCTCAAAAATCCCGTCCCAGTCTGCGCTGATAGTTGGACAGCAGGAGATTGCTGCCGGCAAGGCGGTCAAAATCCAGGTGCGCGAGAGTGGCTGGTATCGCGTGACGCAACCCGAATTGGTGGCTGCCGGGTTAGACCCGTCGACAGATGCGCGTATGCTGCAGTTGTACGTTGACGGCACTCAGGTGCCGATGGCTCTCTCCACTAACGGGGCGCGTCTAACCGCTGACAGCAGGCTGGAGTTTTACGGCGTCGGGCTCGATCTGGCAACGACTGACAGGCGCGTCTACTGGTTGATAAATGGCAGCAAACCCGGCAAGCGCATAAACGGCAAGGGCGAAAGTGGGAGGGAGTCTCCGGACCCAACAGAGCCCACAGTCCGCAATTTCGACTTTACGGTCGAACGTCGCGAGAAAGTCCTTTACTTTGCAAGCCTGCTCAACGGCGACGCCGAGAACATTTTCGGCGCACCGGTATTGAGTGAACCCGTCAACCAGACTTTGACGGTCAGAAACCTCGATACCGCAGCCACTTCAGGCAATCAGCCACGGCTCGAATTCGCACTTCAGGGGTTGACCGCCGGAACGCATCAGGTGCAGTTGCAGCTCAATGGGACACAAATCGGCACCGCAACTTTCCGTGGTCGTGAGCACTCCGTGCAGGGAATTTCCATCAGCCGCTCCCTGCTGCGCGAGGGCGACAACGTAGTTTCGCTCATGGCTACCGGCGGCCGTTTTGACATCAGCTTGATTGACTGGGTCCGGCTCACATATGCGCACCGATATCGGGCCGACAACAACACGCTGAGATTCAGCTTACCGGCTGGCCAGACGGTGCGAGTCGGTGGTTTCACCACGCCTAATGTGCGCGTGCTGGACATTACCAATCCGCATTCGCCCCTGGAGCTTCGTGGTGAGGCCGGACCTTCGGAAGGTGGCTTTGCGGTGACCGTGGCAGCGGCGAACAACCCGCGGACGCTGCTGGCATTTGCAGATGAACTGGCGGGCCATCCGTCGTCGATCACCGCAAACACCCCTTCGAGCTGGAATGCCTCCGCCAACGCGGCAAACATGGTTATCATTACACACAAGGATTTTCGTCTGGCAATTGAGCCGCTCGCTGCGCTGCGTCGCAGCCAGGGATTGAGCGTGGCAGTCGTCGACGTGGAAGATGTCTACGACGAGTTTAGTTTCGGCGCGCATACGCCGCTCGCCTTAAAGAGTTTCCTGTCATGGGCAAGCAGCTACTGGAGCACACAACCCACTTATCTCTTGCTGGTGGGAGACAGCACCTGGGATCCGCGCAACTATCTCGGCCAGGGCGAGAATGATTTCCTGCCGACGAAGTTAATTGACACGGCGTACATGGAGACGGCCTCGGACGATTGGCTGGCCGACTTCAACGATGCTGGCCTGGCAACCATGGCCATCGGCCGGTTGCCCGGACGCACGACGACGGAAGTTAACCTGATGGTTGCGAAGATTCTCAGCTACGAACACGAGAGAGACTTGAATGTGCCGCTGCGAGGGGCCGTGATGGTGGCGGACAACGGCTTTGAATCAAGGAGTAGTCAGACACAAGCGCTATTGCCCCCAAGCGTAGTTGTGCAACCTATCAACCGCGCCGAAGTAGGCAGCGACGACCTGACGCGCGGCCAGATATTGGACGCGCTGAATGGTGGTCCAATGATCGTCAACTACTACGGCCACGGATCAAACAGCGTTTGGACGGATGCGGGTCTGCTGGATTCAGACCTCGCGAACGGGCTCACAAATGCCAGCAAGCCATCGCTTTATGTGATGATGACATGCCTCAACGGCTACGCTCATGATATCTATATCGATAGTTTGGCAGAGGCAGCGTTGAAGGCCCAAAACGGCGGCGCCGTTGCGGTCTGGGCATCCTCGGGATTTACGGAAGCGCAACCCCAGTTTGCTTTGGACCTGGAATTTTACCGGTTGCTGTTTGGTTCCCAGTCCCTTCGTTTAGGCGAAGCAACCAGGGGCGCCAAAGTCGGCATCACGGATCCAGACGTCCGCCGTACCTGGATACTGCTGGGTGATCCGGCCATGCGTGTTCGCTGAGGACGCGGGCAAAAAGCGGTCAAGCGAACAGGCCAACGGCAAGGCTCGAAGTCACTTGCGCCCATTGGCTTTTGCTACGTCGAAGGCCTTTTTGCGTTGCTCTTGAGTCGCACGCCATGTTAACTTTCCGGCATCCGAAGCCGCCTCTGAGAGGTGCCTTCCCTCTCTGACCGAGGTGATTATTCGGCTCGCTCATGAATACTCTGTAAGCGCAGAAATTCTTTGCGGCTTTGCCGCGCTAAGAGACCGCCCCAATGAAAGAACCTTCAGACCTAGCCAAAGCTCTCGAGATCATCCTGAAAAACTCGTCGTCGGTCGAGCCCGCCAAAGAATCGTTGCGGAGTGTCTACGGGTCGCCACCTGTCGTCGCGTACGGTGAAGTCGCTACCCCGGAAGGCAAAATGTATTTGCTTGATTACTGGCGGGCGATACGCAAGCATATATGGCTGGTCATTGGTCTGGCGGTAATTACATGCAGTATCGCCGCCCTAAGGCAAGCACGGCAGCCTGACATGTATCAGGCTCGCGCCCGCATCCAGGTTGATATGGAGAACTATAGTCCGGCGCTGGGTGCTTCAAAAGCTGCATCTTTCTACGTCGACAACTCCTTCATGGATCCTGAGTACTTCAACACTCAGGTCCAAATACTTTCCAGTCCAACGTTGCTGCGACGAGTGGTCAGCACTCTCGATCTCGAACACAACCGGACTTTTCTGGATCAGAGAGTCGAGAATCGTTCCACTTGGCAGCAGTTACTGGCTATGACGGGTCTCAGTCGGAAAGCAAACGCCCCAGTCAAGATCCAAAGCACTCCAGTGCCGGAAAAAGAGAATTTCGCGCTCGCGTCAACGACCGCTTTCCTCGACGATCAGGCCACCATCGAGCGGCTGGCGCCTTATGTAGCCATGCTTCAGGGAATGTTAGACGTGGAGCAGATTAAGAAGACGCGTCTGATCGATATCAGCGCGGACCATACCGACGCGGCGGTCGCTACCAAAGTTGTTAATGCTACCGCCGATGCCTTCGCACTGTGGAACATTGAGGTCAAAACCAGGACGAATACGATCGCCGGAACCTATCTCCAAAAGCGCATCGCGGAACTACAGTCACAGATTCGTAACGGCGAAGAGCAGTTGGTCAACTATGCACAAGGCCACGAGATAGTCTCGCTCGACGCGAGTCAGAATACGGTGGTAGAGAGGCTCTCTGGCCTTAACAAGTTGCTGCTAGAAGCCGAGAATGACCGCAGCCTGGCTGAGTCCAATTATCGCGCCAGCCTGATGCTCGGCGTCGCCGCAGCGAATGCTGAAGTCAGCGATAAACAAATTGGTGAGTTCAAAGGCCGGCTGGCCGAGCTAAAGCAGAAACGGGCGCAGCTATTGTTGACTGATACGGAGGAGTCACCCGAAGTCAAAGACATTAATAAGCAGATTGAGGTAGTGCTGAAGCAGTTGGAGGAGAGCCGCAGCAGCGGTGAGAAAATTATTACCACCGCCCTGGAAAGTAATTATCGCAAAGCGCTGGAGCGAGAGCGGACCCTGCGTGTCGCGTTTAATAAGCAACGCTCGGAGACAGTTGCCCAGAATCAGGCCGCCATCAACTACAACATTCTGAAGCAGGAGATCGAAACAAACAAGGGCTTCCTGGAAGGCTTGATGCAGCGTTCCAAAGAGAATGATGTCACCATGGCCGGCACACCTAACAACATCCATGTAGTTGATTACGCGGCAATACCCAAGGGACCGATTGGCCCCAATCGCCGGCAGGGAGTCCTGGTGGCACTGTTATTGGCGCTCGCGTTTGGTGGGGGCCTGGCTCTTTTTCTGGAATATCTCGATGACACCGTAAAGAGTGCCGGCGATATCGAGAGTAACTTGCGTCTTCCATCTCTGGCGACCATTCCCATCGCCCGCGGCGCTGCTGCGCAACGGTTCTTGCCTATCAAGCGAGGCTGGCACAGAACTAACGGGCATGCCGGCTCCGGTCCGGAACTCCTGATGAATTCTCATGGGCCGACCGCGCACGCGGAAGCCTACAAACATTTGCGCACCTCAATATTATTGTCAACCGCCGGGCGGCCTCCCAGGACCTTGCTGGTTACCTCCAGCGTACCCGCGGAAGGTAAGACTACTACCGCGGTCAACACGGCCATCGTGCTGGCGCAGACAGGAGCCAGTGTGCTGCTGATCGACGCCGATTTGCGCCGGCCACGTTTGCATCAGTTGTTTGGTTTAGGCAACACCGCCGGACTGAGCGCAATTCTTTCCAGCGAGAATACCGCTGCGGAGATTCTCTCAAAGATTGAGCAATGTGATGTGAGCAACCTATATTTGCTGTGTTCCGGCGCCATACCGCCAAATCCAGCTGAGTTGCTGGGCTCCACGCAGATGAAACACCTGCTCAACGTGGTCAGTGAAAAGTTTAGTTATATCGTTATCGATTCTCCCCCCATCTCGTCGTTTACCGACGGAGTGCTGGTTTCAGCGCTGGTGGAGGGCGTCATCCTGGTAGTCCATGGAGGTAAAACCTCCCAACAGGTGGTGCGGCGTACGCGCCAAATGCTTTTCGAGATTGGTGCAAAGATTATCGGCGTCGTGCTGAACCGGGCTGACCTGCGTTCTGGCGATTATTACTACCATCCCTACTATTATCAGGCTCACCAGGGCCCCGGTGGTGTCGATCCCGTCACCGAGAACAGATCGCTATCCATCTCCAGCAAGTGACGGAGCGCGGCACCCGGAGCTGGGTGAATCGGACCCGCAAATCCACATCAGATCACGCATGAGCCTACCCATGTCCATCTAAGCATCGTCGTGCCGCTGGGTACGGAACCGAGCGCGGTAAAGACAGTGAAACCGGCAAATTGCTCAACTTGAGCCGTCCTTTTGAGGATCCCGGAGCCACACAGCGAAGGGTAGCTTCGGGGTTTTTCCGCCTTAACGGTTGGACCCGTAGGGCCAACAAATGCCATCAACGCTAAACAATGCTTGACAGGGTTGGGCTCACTGGAGTACTTTCGTTTATCGGCCAGCCCACTATGGTTCGCTATTTGAAAGATTCACCTGAAGCGATAAAGGCACACCCAGCGCGAGCTGGGGCCGCAAAGCCAACGGAGGTCGAGAGAATTTCGGAATTCGGATTGCGAATTGCGGAATTTTCGGAAGACAACGGATGAAAATTGCGGATTAGTGGAATTCAAGACCAGGCAATAGGTCCGGGGTTGAAATCCGCAATCCGAAATCCCCAATCCGCAATTCTTCGAGACCTGGCTGGGTTACCGAAAGCAGGAATAGTACCGAGGGCACCTGTCTTTCATCATCATCCGTGCTTCGGACTCTTTCCTTCTTCTACAAATCCAGCCACAAAACCCAAAGCTGCGCTAGATCCCTTGCGCTGTAGAACCGCGCCCGGGTCCGGCGTTTGCCGCTCTACGGAAAGCCCATCGCTTTTGCAGGCTACAGTGACGCGATCTCGCATCAGGGCGTCGGACTGCGTTGCCTGGTTGTCCTTCATGGTCTTGCGGTTGGAGCAGAAGCAGAACCTAATCGCAACCGGCCCAGGCGCGCCAGCGGTCATGATTCGTGAAATGCACACAGAATTAGTAGAGACCTAGCCACTGAGCCCCAACTTGATTTTACCCGCCCCGGATATCCTCAGTTGAATGTATTGGTAAACAGGTAAGAGGTGTCGATCGATGAAAAGAATGATAATTGCCGCGTGCGTGGCAGCCTTAATGGTGTGCCTTGCGGCCGCGGGCTTGATTTCAGGAAAAGCCCAGGCTGAGAAACAAAACATAAATCGGGCAGAGGTCCGCGACCAATTCGTACCGGGCCGCGTTCTGGTTAGATTTCGTGAGGACATCCTACCCGCCCACGCTCGTAATGTAATCGCCGCACTCGGCGCGCGTGATGCTGGCGAGATCCGTGGCATTCGCGTACACATCCTGGATCTGCCTGATCAGGCAGACGAGAGCGGCTTCGCCCAGGCTATGGCCCAACGACCGGAAGTGGAGTTTGCAGAATTGGATCGGCTGGTCGCGCCCGCGGATATGACGCCGAACGATCCATGGTATGTTGATCAATGGCATTTGCGAAAAATCGGCGGCCCAACAGCGTGGTCAACTACCACCGGCAGTTCGAACGTAATCATAGCTATTCTGGATACCGGCGTTGACGGCACGCACCCTGACCTCTCATCCAGGATGGTGCCTGGCTGGAATGTCTACAATAGGAACATCGATACAAGCGACGTGGGTGGGCATGGGACAGCGGTCGCCGGAACGGCCGCCGCTTCCAGCAATAATGCCGATGGGGTAGCTTCTGTTGCCTGGGGATGCAAGATTATGCCCATCCGCGTAACTGATCTCAGCGGGTATGCGACCTTCTCTGACCTTGCGTCTGGGCTTCAGTGGGCTGCAGATCATGGTGCGCGGGTGGCTAATCTCAGTTTCAATGCCAGCGATAGTTCAACCGTCAGGAGCGCGGCGCAGTACTTCCAGAATAAGGGCGGCGTGGTGGCCGTAGCCGCGGGCAATCAGGGTACCTTTAATTCCGCCCCGGACAACCCCTACGTTCTTACCGTCAGTGCATCCGACGCGAATGACGTGTTAGCCTCGTTCAGCAACACCGGCAACAATGTCGATTTGGCAGCGCCAGGTACAAACATTCGCACTACCGCGAGGGGCGGCGGATATGTGTCGACTGCAGGCACCTCCGTTGCGGCACCGATTGTAGCAGGCGTAGCAGCACTGGTGATGTCGGCCAACCCAAGCCTTACTCCAACGCAAGTGCAGGACATTCTGAAACAGTCCGCTGACGACCTGGGTGCTGCCGGGTGGGATCCCAGCTATGGCTGGGGTCGCGTCAACGCCGCCCGCGCAGTGGCGCTGGCGAGTGGCGGAGGTTCAGCCGACACCACAGCGCCGACGGTAAGTTTTAGTGCCCCGGCTGGCGGTGCCATTGTCTCAGGTGCGATCACCGTCGGTGTGACGGCGAGTGACAATGTGGGTGTCACTTCTGTCAGTCTTACTATTGATGGAGCTTCCCTGGGTACGGATAGCGCCAGCCCTTATGTGTTCCAGTGGGACACGACTACGGCCGCCAATGGCGCGCATACACTGATAGCAACCGCCACCGACGCGGTGGGCAATTTGGCCAGCTGTTCCATTGGCGTAACAGTCAGCAACAGTGTCCCGCCTTCGGACACGACTCCGCCGACAGCAACAATTAGTTCGCCGTCGGGCGGGGCAATCATTTCCGGGAGCGTGTCCGTCTACGCGACCGTGGCGGACAATCTGGGTGTCATCAGGAATGAACTCTACGTCGATGGAGTCCTTGTATCGTCTTCAACTGCGTCGCCATTTACTACTAAGTGGAATGCCCGCAAGGCCAAGTCGGGCTCGCATGTCCTGCAATGCAAAGCGTACGACGCCGCAGGAAATAGTGGCATTTCTCAGCTCGTCAACGTCTATAAGTAGCGACGTCGCCGGATCGAGAAACGTGAAAAAGGGTCGTCCTCGAAAGAGGGCGACCCTTTTAGTTCGAATCCGCTACACGACTATGGTAAGAAAGTGTAGGGGCAGTTGACGGCACTCGGCTGTACAAATGATCCGCCGTTGTTAATCTTGTCAAGGATGTTCTTTACTCGCTCTTGCTCAGCCCGGTTAGGATCACCGCCTGGCGTATAGCCATCCGCGCACAGCAAACTGTCGGCATAAGCAATTAGCTCGGTAACGTTCCTCGGGTTATCTACAATCACGGCTGGATTCGTGAATCCATGAGTCACACTCAGCTTCGTGGCTGTAAGCTGCGCCGAGAGCATGTAGGCCATGTTTACGGCTTTGGCATCCAGCAGCCAGGTATTGAGGTTCTTCTTGTTGATTATGAGACTGGACAAGAAGTCGCGATCCGTGCCGTCTGCGTTCCTCAGACAGAGTGCATTGAGGTCTAAGAAGTCCGCGGCCGTTTCCAGATTTTGTCCATTCCTGTTCGACCAAAATCCTATCGTGTGACCGCCCGGGGTCAAAGTGCAATAATTGCCGAACTCGATCGTCGACGTCTGGCCTGAAATAACTATTGTGCTCAGAGTCTTACTCGTCGACGCGAACCAATTCGTTTCGATCGTATCACGCTCCGTAGCTGTATATACTCCGGGATTCGCAATACCAGTGAAAGATGTGAGCAGCGGATTCGTGCCGATGGCGGGGCTCAAGTCAAACTTCCAACCCTCAAGGTACGCTTCGCCAGGATCCTTTATGCCATCTTGATTGGCATCATAGAACTTGAGAACCTGGAGCGTGGTTTCTGTGGGAGTGCCATCGCTGGTAACCTTAAAGTTGTCGGTTTTGCAGTTGCTTGGAGTGAACTGACTGTCCGTACACACCCAGACTTTGTACTCGTTGCCGTTATTGGTTGTGTTGTTGTAGCCGGGGGCGGGGGCGCCTCCTGGCGGGCTGACGATTGCCGACAACTGATAGCACATGTCGAAGTAGCCGGTTGACAGTACATGTACGGGTTGATCACCGAGAGGCCCACCGATGCTTGATCCGAGCAGGGTTCCATCCGGCTCGGTCACCTTAACGTAGTAATTGCCTGGATCCAGTCCAGCTCCGTTTGGGTTTTGGGGACCGCCGTTGAGGTAAACAGCATCCTTGTTGGGGTAAAGGTTAATATTCACACCACCACAACCGACATCAGTGGTGTAGATAGCGCCTGAAAGTTGCGCCATAAAGGCGCTGCTCGTTAGTATCGTCAGCAGTACACACACTCCTAACAAACTAACAGCCACGCGAGAGCTGGAGAGTTTCGCTTTGCTGGAGCGAATCTGGGAATCAGGGTATTTCATGGAAAGTTTCTCCTTTTGGGAAGGCCGGGGAACCGGCATTTAGTTATTTAGCCGGCGCTTTTCCGGCGAGGAAACGATCCGCCGCGGGCAGATCTGATAATTCCGGATGAAAGTAAGATGCAAAATTCAGAGCGTGCTGGTGCCACAACGTACATCGCAAGATTCCGCGAGTAAACCGATAGTCGCTCCTTCTGTTTTTGGGTAGCCGAGGGACGAAGCCCCGAAACCGGGTTTAGGCCTATTGCTCGCACGAATCGATGTTGTAATAGAGGACTAATCATCCACAATTCCCAGCTGCTTCTACGAAGACTTCCTTCGAGCCTGCCGGCAAGCCCAGACAGCAAAGCAACCCGGTCGTCGTTTCCACCTCACCGGGCTGGCCCGTCGGGGACACCTCTCCTGTCGGCTCTGTCAGCACAGCCGCACTTAATGAGGCGACCTCAGAGAAACTGGTGCTCCTTAATCGTCATGGCGAACCCATGACTGCCGTCTGGTTGAGGCTCGTCGCGTAATATCCGGCAGAGTAAGCGAGCAGTTGCGCCAGCGTCTTCACTTTTCAAAAACTTAACTACCAGGTTCAACTCAGCGCCCGAGTTCATTTCTCTGGGGAGCCGCAGATACAATCCGCTTGAACTGATGTTGTCGAGAAAGCACTCGTCGTCAAATTTCTGGCCCGTCGCGTCCCGCCCCTGGGCTCTTGCCGGGAACGGTTCGCTAAGGCGGGGCTTGACGCGCCGCTCAGCAATTCCCGTCTCGCGATCTGTAACGGTAGCGGGCCGGCTGAGTTCACCGCTCAACGTTCTGCGCGAGGTCTCTGAACCCGCAGCACTTTTCATCAGGGCACTCTGGAAATTTTCAGCCAGATAATATTTTTATTGCAAAGAAGTTACATCGGGGCGACATGCCTTTTTTTATGGCAGTATTCTGCCATCTCTTGGTGGCCTTACAATAGCAGAATACTGCTTGATAGCGGATGATAAGTGACGGGTAACGAGGGATGGCCCGAGTGCCTGAGTAACGATCATGCGGACGGTGCTTACTTGACCGACGCCGGGTGCCCTGGGGGGAACCGGTCGCCGTTTAGTCAATTGTTACTGGTCACGATTTTTTGCGGCGTCCTTGCCAGGCCGTGGGCGAAGGCATAGATCACCAATTCGAGACGGTCGGAGACTTCCAGTTTTGAGAATATCGAGCTGAGATGATGGGTGACGGTGGTTTCGCAGATAAAGAGGCGTTTGGCAATCTGTTTGTTCCTAAGTCCCTCAGAAATCAGGATGACCACCTCGCGCTCTCTGGGGGTAAGGTTGGCCACCTTTACTTCACCGGAGCCATTTTTCTTTTTGGCCTGCGTCATTTCGTTCAGGACGCTACTGAGTACTGATCGATCGAGCCAAATCTCGCCCTGATGGATCTTCCTGATCGCTTTAAGAAGTACCTCGGCGGGACTTTCCTTTAACACCAGGCCAGCTGCCCCCAGGAGTGCCGCGCGCCGGTGCGTTTCGGGGTCTTTTACGCCGGTAATAATCAGAACGCGGGCGCCGGCCGCGGCTTCGCGCAAATCCGGAAGAAAATCGAGACCATTCTCACTGCCGAGATCAACCTCAAGCAGGATCAAGTTGGGATTTTTGCTGGCTGCCTGTGCTAAGGCTTCGGTACGGTTGCTGACTTCGCCAACCACTGTCATTTCCGGCTGCTCGTCGATGAGCATACGAAGACCGGTTCGCACCATCTGATAGTGATCCACGATCAGAACTCGAATTGTTTCTGGCGACTTTCTCACCATTTCCACGTTAAAAAGGTCATTTGAACGTCGCCGGCCCAGGCGATCGCATTCAAACCGAGAAACACTCCAGTATGCCCATTAGACTCTTCGGGATCTGGGACAAGTAAAGCCGGATTCGCCAGGCTCTAACTTACGAGGGCCGGCTATGGAATGGCTGCTGCCTGCGAATAATCCTTCCAAGAAACTTGAAGGAAGGTTGGACCTTTGAATCCTCTTGTCGCAAATTGTGACGGGTCTGATGGGAACCTTCCCACACAAGAGTTAAAGAAACTGGGCGAAAGCTTCTCGATCCCAGCGCAAAGTAAATACTCCTTACCACGTTCTGTCAAGAGATGAGCGGGGTGTTACGGCGCCCAGGAGGTACGGAGTTAAGCCAAAAAGTGGTTTGGGAGGTGGCGGGGTGACCAGAAGCCATGCGGCGGTAGTCGGACAAATTGACACTTTTGCGTATTCGCTCGGGACGCTTTACCATTTGCGCCGTGCGCATTCTGATTGTCAAATTGGGCAGTATCGGCGACATAGTGCACACACTACCGTCGCTGGCGGCGATCAGGCGGGCGCTGCCCAAAGCGGAAATCTCCTGGGTCGTCGAACGCCGAGCGGCGGAAATTTTGAGAGACAACCCGGTTCTGGATCGCCTCATCGAAGTCGACACGAAGGCGCTGAGGCGCGGGCTGATGTCTGGGGAGACGCTGCGGGCACCGCGCCAGCAGTTACGTCAGTTACGCGTCTCGGCCTTCGATTTGGCACTCGACTTTCAGGGCTTAATAAAATCAGCAACCATCGCCCGGCTTTCAGGCGCGCGGCAAGTCTTTGGCTTTTCTCGAGAAGCTTTGCGCGAGCCGCCAAGTCGCTTCCTGCTCTCTCGAACGGTTCCCGTTTCCCGGCACAGCCACATAACCCAAAAAAATCTGGATCTTGTGCGCGGCGCACTCCGGATAAGTGGGCCCAGTGCTCCTGACGAGTTAGAGTTCCCTATCGCCATTAAGGCCACTCACCAGCGCGAAGCCGAGGAGGCTGCTGAGTCTGCAAGAGGAAACTACGCGATCCTGAACCCAGGTGGGGGTTGGCCGACAAAGCTTTGGAGTGCCGAGCGGTTTGGCGCCCTCGCCGATGAGCTCTGGCTACAACATGGCTTGCAGTCGCTGGTGACCTATGGCCCTGGTGAAATCGAGCTCGCGGAAACCGTGTTGCGAAACAGCAGGTCTGAGTGCACTCGAGCCGTGAGCCTGTCTCTGAAAGGTTTTGTTGCGCTGGCAAGAAAGGCTCGCGTCTATATTGGTGGGGACACTGGCCCTACTCACCTGGCTGTTGCAGCCGGGGCACCGGTAGTCGGTCTGTTTGGGCCAACTGAATGGTGGCGTAACGGAAGCCCGTACGCCGACGACGTCTGCGTCGAAAGAAATGACATCGACTGCCGGGAGAACTGCCACCGGCGTGCCTGCTCAAAATGGATTTGTATGGACATTGAAGTGGAAACGGTCCTGCAGGCAGTTGCACAACGATTGCAACGAAGCAAGAGAGCTGCGGAAGAGCGGATTGACAACCGTAAGATAGGTCTGGTTCCTGCCGTCTAAACAACGCCCGGCGTTTCGTTGCTTTCTCTAACCATTAATTATGGAGTCACAAAAAGTTCGTCGAGGCGGGACCTGGATGCAACGCTGGCGCGTGCCGCTTGGCTTTGCCTGCGCCTCCTTATTTATCCTGCTCGCGCGACCGACTAAACTGACCCTGATCGTGGGAGCGGCCACTTCATTGTTTGGCCTCGCCCTTAGGGCCTGGTCTGCCGGACACATTAGAAAGAACGACGCCCTTGCCACCTCGGGACCGTATGCGCACACCCGGAACCCGCTTTATCTCGGTAGCTTTGTGCTGGGCCTTGGCTTTACCATAGCTGCCGCTCGCTGGCCTCTGGCCCTGCTGTTTGTAGCATTGTTTCTTGGCATCTATTTTCCCGTGATGCGCGTCGAAGCGAAGACTTTGGGTACGCTCTTTGGCGATAATTACGAGCGTTATGCCAGTCAGGTACCATTGTTTCGTCCGCGCCTGACACCGTATTCGGGAAGGGAGCCTGGTAACCGTTTTGACCCCGGCCTCTACCTCCGTTATCGAGAGTATCAAGCTGGTTTGGGACTATTAATCGCGTGGGCCGTGTTGGTTTTAAAGGCATACTACTTCAGATGATTTCCAGGAAGCTCAAATTTGTTCTGCTCGTGGTTCTGCTCAACCTGGCGGCTGCCTGGCTCGCGCCGGCGACGGCGCAGCAGCTTGAGCCACGTCCCTTCGAACCTGGCGAAGAGCTGATTTTCAAGGCCGAGGTTTCGCGGGCCCTCTTGAAGAAAGTTGACGTGGCCACTTTCCGATTTCTGGTAGAGCGCGCGCCGGCGCAGGAAAACGCCCACAGCTCCCCGGCTCGAGCCAGCCTTCCCTACACTCTGAAGTTCACCGGTGACGTAGCCAGCGAGGGTTTCTTCACTAAACTTTTCAACCTCAAATTTCACCAACATGTTGAATCAACCGTCGACCCTGAGTCGCTGGCGGTAAGAAAAACCGTGAAGCTCGACGAGCAGGGGAAGCGCGTGCGCACCAGCGAAGCCACCTTCGACCAGGTCAAAGGAAAAGTTGTCTGGGTCGAGCGCGATCCCAACAACCCTGCGCGTCCCGAGCGAACCATCAGCTCGGACTTTGCGGGCACAGTGCATGACGTTGTCTCAGCTATCTACTTTCTGCGCACCCAGAAGCTCGAGCTCGGCAGAACTTTTGAGATCCTGATTAGTGATTCCGGCGGTGTCTATAAGGTGCCAGTGCGGGTGGTGGAGCGAAAACAACTAAAGACTGTGCTGGGCCGGGTGACCGCCGTGCGCGTCGAGCCGGGATTGTTCGGCGAAAACGGCATGGTCAAAACGAGAGCGAAGTTTTCCATCTGGCTAACGGACGACCACCGCCACCTGCCGGTCAGCGCGCAATTGAAGGGCGAGTTTGGAACTTTCGATATCACGCTGAAAAAAGCAGCGCACTAAAGCCCGACAGACTTCAGTTGAGCGAAGCTGCCGACAGAGATCTTCTGAACCAGCAGCAACCAACTGATGCCGGAATATGGACTCATGACTGCTGTTGCGCCCGTTCGTCCCCTGATCATCGGCCACCGCGGATCGTCGTCACTAGCCCCCGAAAACACCATTGCAGCTTTCTCGCGATCGATGCGCGACGGCGCTGACGGATTCGAGTTCGACGTCCGCCTCGCAGCCGATGGCGTTCCAGTGGTCATTCATGACGCCACGCTGGCTCGCACCGGATTGAGAGCAGGCGTGGTGGCGGAATTGACTTCAGCAGAGCTGCAAAAGATTGATGTCGGGTCCTGGTTCACTCAGCGGCATCCCGAGCGTGCGTCGCCTGAATATATTAATCAGACGGTCCCGGCACTTCGTAACGTGCTTGACCTCGTGCAGGGCACAGCACAAATCCTCTACCTCGAGATGAAAAGCGAGGAGACTGACGCGAGTCCACTGGCCGCCGCAGTGGTGAAGTTGCTTAAGAACTACGGATCTGTCGCTCGCATTGTTGTGGAGAGTTTTGATCTGCAAGCAATCTCAGAGATCAAGCGACTCGCTCCTGAAATTCGTACAGCCGCCTTGTTTGAGCGTCGCATCGATCGGCCCGCTTCGCTCTTGCGAAAGATGCGGACGATTGATCAGGCATTGGCTGCCTCAGCCGACGAGATTGCTTTGCATCGGACGCTGGCGTCCCGCCGGGTCGTCGCCAAAGCGCAAGAGGCAGGCCTGCCCGTAGTAGTCTGGACAGTCGATAATCCCGGCTGGATTGCGCGCGCGCTTTCGCTGGGTGTCACCGCGCTTATAACCAACCATCCGGGCGCTATGGAGCGAGAACGCGCACGCCTGCTTGCAGTTTGATGCCTCACGGCTCTTGGCGTACAGTTTCAACGGATGAGCCAAAGCCTCCCCCCACTGCAGCGAATTTTTCTTCGTCCGCAATTTGCACTCTATTACCGGCGACTGCGACGGTTCGCCTGGACCACCGAGGGCGCTTCCGACTACGGCGTGTTGTTCCTCCTGGCTGGAGAACTGGACTACGAGACGGAAGGAGTTGTGGCGCCGCTGACAGTTCACGAGGCTCTGCTCTTTGAACCCGGCAAAAGAATTTCGGCCGCCGGCTCGAACGTAGAACTGCTCCTCATGACTTTCGCGCCGGCTCTGATCATTGATTATGCCCTGCGAGCTCGCTTGGTAAGCGGAGGCTCTGCACCGGCTTTCAACGAAGCGATCGCCGGTCCTGATCGGCGCCTCTCCCAATTGTTGACGGATTTGGTCGAGGAGTTGGCCAATGAAGAGGCGGGCCAAGAAATCATTGTCTCGGCGCTCACCGAACAAGTCGCGGTCCACCTGCTGCGCCGGCATGCAAAGATGCGCCGGTCAGATGAGCTCGAGTTGTCGCGCGTGGGATTGATCGACCGGCGCATTCGACGGGCTGTCGAATTCATGCAGGCGCACCTGGAGCAGGAACTGCCACTCAAAGATATCGCCGCCGCCTCCTATCTGTCTCCCTTTCACTTTGCGCGCCTGTTCAAGAAGCTGACCGGCAGTTCGCCGCATGCGTATCTGGCCGGCCTGCGCGCGGCCCGGGCCAGATCGCTGCTGGCGGAAACCGATCTCTCAGTAAACGAAATAGCTGCGCGCGTCGGCTACGCCAGCGCCAGCCACTTTTCGAAGGCTTTCAATCAGGCGACCGGTCTCACGCCGCGGGCGTTTCGCGCTGCTTTGGTTTCGCGCTGATGCGCAAGGGGTGCTGGGGGAGCCTGCTGTCCGACAAGCTTTGGCTTGTCCTGCGCTGCGACAAACCAGAGTTTGTCGGAGAGCTCCGGTTCAGAAGCGCAATCCTGCGATACTATTGAGCAACATTTGCCGCTATCTCACTCTCAGCAAACGCTATCATCACCCACGTTCGCAGTTTCAAATCGCGGAAGGGGAAAAAGAATTGAAGACACCAGTAGAAATAGCCCCGGCTAAGGGCAGGCTTGGCGTTTTGCTTGTCGGCCTGGGCGCCGTCAGTACCACTTTCATTGCCGGAGTCGAGGCCATCAAAAAAGGTATTGCCGACCCGGTAGGCAGTCTCACACAGATGGGCACAATTCGACTCGGGAAACGCACCGACAATCGGGTCCCGCTGATTAAGGATTTTGTACCGCTGGCAAAGCTCGAGGATCTTGTTTTTGGCGCCTGGGACATCTTTCCTGACTCAGCCTTTGAGGCAGCCACGCACGCGGGCGTGCTGGAGAAGGACCTGCTGGCACAGGTACGTGTACCGCTCCAGAAGATCAAACCGATGAAAGCCGTCTTTGACCAAACCTATGTCAAACGTCTGCAAGGCACCAACGTTAAAGAAGGGGCCAACAAGATGGACCTGGCCCAGCAGCTTATCGCTGAGATTGCGCTTTGGCGAAAGAAGAATAAATGCTCCCGTGTGGTGATGATTTGGGCCGCTTCGACTGAAATTTTCCTCAAGCAGCATGCAGTCTACAAGAACCTGGATACCTTTGAGAAAGCGATGCGCGAAAATCATAAAGCCATCGCTCCCTCTATGATTTATGCCTACGCGGCCCTGAAGTCCGGCATCCCTTTTGCCAATGGCGCGCCGAATCTGACAGTTGACGTGCCGGCCTTACGCGTCCTGGCCGAGACCAATCGCCTGCCAATCTGTGGCAAGGACTTCAAGACCGGGCAGACCCTGATGAAAACAATCATCGCGCCCGGATTAAAGTCACGCATGCTCGGCTTGCACGGCTGGTACTCGACCAACATTCTGGGGAACCGTGACGGCGAAGTGCTTGACGATCCTGATTCCTTCAAGACCAAAGAAGAATCCAAACTGTCGGTCCTGGAATACATTCTGCAGCCGGAAGTCTATCCCAAGCTCTACAAGGATTTCTCTCACGTGGTCCGCATCAACTACTACCCACCGCGCGGCGACAACAAGGAAGGCTGGGACAATATCGACATCTTCGGCTGGCTGGGTTATCCGATGCAGATCAAGATCGATTTCCTCTGCCGCGATTCAATCCTGGCAGCGCCCATCGTGCTTGACCTCGCGCTCTTTATGGATCTGGCCCAGCGCACCGGGATGAAGGGTATCCAGGAGTGGCTTTCGTTCTATTTCAAGTCGCCCCAGACGGCCCCCGGTCTCTATCCGGAGCACGACGTCTTCATCCAGCTAATGAAGCTTAAGAACACTCTGCGTCACCTGCGTGGCGAAGACCTGATTACCCATCTCGGGCTCGAATATTACGACTGAGCGCAACCTTTGGCATTTGCTTTGACTGCTGGTTAAGCCTGCGGAGTAGCCGTTGTTTCCACCCTGACCTACTCCGCGGGTTTTCGTCTGTGCGTGCGGCAAAACGTGCATAAAATCGTTTCGGGGCCGAAATAAAATTAAACATTTATTGTCACCGAACCCCTGCCGTGAATTGTCACCAGCTTCGGCTGCTGCTCAACTGCAGGTGAAGGCTGGTGAATTCCCGTAATCTTTTGGGATGACAACAGCGGCGCAGTTGTGTATATAGCTTTCGTGTCTAAGAGGAAACGAAACGGACAAGGCCGACGTAAGCCAACTCAATCCGAGGTACCAGCATCGACTGAGACAGCGGATCGTCCTTTGCATGGAAGGGGGAGGGTGGACGCAGCCGTGAAAGGCAGCGAGACGAAACCGGTAGCCGGTAAAGCCGCAAAAGAGCGCCCCTCAGAGAATGTTGCCCCAGCGGGAAGGACGACCATGATAAGCGAAATGGAAATCGAAAAACTCAACGAGACAATGGGAACAGTCTTCCTCGA